>Ga0105054_10011560_pt1 | contig 10975 bp, 11 predicted proteins | sample BON02_FD_78091 | JGI IMG/M metagenome (GOLD analysis project Ga0105054, IMG submission 78091) | Freshwater microbial communities from Lake Bonney liftoff mats and glacier meltwater in Antarctica - BON-02 (megahit assembly) | ecosystem: Environmental > Aquatic > Freshwater > Ice > Glacier... | reverse complement strand
CTCGCGTTCGCGCGCGCGCGCTCTCTCTCTCTCTCTTGCGCGCGCGCGTGCTCCTTTTCTCTTCCTCTCTCTTGCACACTCACACACTCTCACACAAAATCTCTCTCGCGCGCTCTCTCTCATTCTTTCTCTCTCTCTCTCTCTCTCCTGTCTCTCTCTCCGTCTCTCCTGTCTTTCTCTCTCTCTTGCGCGCGCGCGCGCATCGTCTCTCTCTCCCTGTCTCTCTCCCTGTCTCTCTCCCTGTCTCTCTCGCTCTTGCTCTCGCTCTTGCTCTCGCTCTCTCTCTCTCTCTCTCTTTCGCTCTCTCTCTTCATTTGAATTTTCCCTTTCTTTCTATCGCTTGCTCTCACTTTCGTCCTCGCTCACGCGCACGCGTGCACGCGCGTTCTCTCTCCCGCCCTCCTGCTCTTTCTCCCTTTGGCCCTCCCTCTCTCCATCCCTCTCTCCTGATATTTCTGGGCGTGTGTGTTTCTCTCTCCCTACTACATTTATACTCACATACACACCCATGCATACACACACACACACACACACACAAGCACACACACACGCACACACACACACACACACACACGCACACACACACGCACACACACACACACACACACACACACACACACACATACACATACACTCACACACACGCATACACACATATACACACGCACACACGCTTTCTCTCTTTCTCTGACACACACACACACACACACACCCACACGCACGCACACAGGCATCACTACGTTCTCTATTTGTACAGAACAACTTGTTAGTCGCGCTTCCCGCCGAAATCTGCCGGTGCCAACTGCTGCAGGACTTGCGCGTCAGCAATAATCAACTAGCGCTGCTGCCGGAAGCTCTAGGCACGTTAGACACCCTCACGCGCCTCGATGTACAGGGCAACCGCCTGGTGCAGCTGCCTTGCTCGCTTTCCACCCTCTGCGACCTCCGCGTGCTCAATGTCTCGCGCAATTTACTCCGCGAACTCCCCGAGAACCATGTTGCCCCCCTCACTGCCCTCACCGACTTGAACCTGGACGCCAACCGCCTGAGCAAACTGCCGTTAGCTCTGGTGTATCAGGAGCAGCTGCGCTTCTTGCGCGCGGGCGGCAACAGGATCGAGGTGCTTGAAGTTGATGTGGTGACGTTGCCGGCGCTCCAAGAGTTGCACCTGGCGGACAACTTGCTGCGCGCTCTGCCTGCGCACTGCTGGAACAGGGGGCAGGCCACTAGATTGGTGGCCTTGGATTTATGTGGCAACCAACTCACAGACGTGCCGAGGCAGTTGGCGCTCTTGACGAGGTTACGCGTCTTTGGCTTGGCACGCAATTCCAATCTCCCCCTTCCTATTCTCGAGGCCTCGTACACCGGCGCAGATGAAGCGCTGGCATATCTTCAGAAGGAATACCAGCGCGATCTCAATGCGCACGCGAGCAAACACATGGCGGAGGAGGAGGACGTGGGCGATTCGGTAGCCCGTCTCGACGCCATGCGTAACAAGGAGAAAGCTGACAGGATTCAGCGACTTCACGCAATGGTTGCCAGTAACAACAATGGCGTAGGCCAGTTCTACAAGGCGGTGGCAGGCATGGCAAGTGAAGGCATTCCCGCGGCCGAAATCGACCAGTTCCGTGGTCGTCTGGCCAACAGAATGCTCAACGAGTTCGTGCACGAAGGCTTCGACAAGAAGGCCCTCAAGAAACAAAACGAGGCGCTGGCCGAGTTGAAGGACAAGGGCATCAAACGATGAGTTGACTCCATCAAACGATGCGTTGTCTCGATCAAACGATGAGTTGTCTCCGTCAAACGATGAGTTGTCTCCATCAAACGATGCGTTGTCTCCAGGGCATCAAACGATGAGTTGTCTCCAAACCTTGAAATACGGAAAGCAGAACGAGGCTCTCAAAATGAGCCTCTTGGGCGAGGGGATGTAAGCGAAACAAAAAGCAACAGAAACAAAAAGAGTTTTTGGTACAAATAATCGCTGTTGGCGTGCGAAAGGACCAGTTGGAGAGGGGGGTGGCTGGTTCAGACCCCAGCACGCGGGGTAGAAGTCCCATGGTACTAGAGGTGCAATTCCGCTCTCTCAAGCCATTTCGACGCTGGGGATCCAACGTGAGATTGTACTATAAGTTACTTGTATTACCTTGGGTTTTGTACTGTTTGGAGCGGGGTGGTACACTTGTATAGAGACACAAAATTTTCTCAAAGATTTTTCATTTTTGCTCAGACGTTCGAAATCTACTAGGACCTAGACTATTTCTTACCAATTAATAAAAGCAACATCAATCAATCTAGGTACCTTGGTCTACTACTTGGACCTATGTGGGTGTCGACCCCTTCCTATGAAACTGTGTAGGATCTAGGTCCTATACGTTCTCAAAAAACTTGGACAAAACCACTGAAACCGAACTAATCCGCCACCCCCCTCTCACTAGATGTTCGAAGTAACTGCACTTAAATTCAAGTCGTGGTTCTCTTGTGGGGTTGGCAGTAATACCGGAATATCAGGGGGAGGGAGCAATCTTGCCAGGCGAGTCTCAAAATCGATAAATGACACTGATGTCAATAATTCTGCAGCAGTATCACGTATCGATTTTGAGATTCGGAAAGATTGCCTGTGTGATTTAACATGGTTGAACATGCATAACGTCAACTTCTGCACGTGCAGTCGCCCGTAGCAGCTTGAGCCGTTTGGGCCATCTGGTCTGGGTCTTGGGTTTGTTACCAAAAAGTCTTTTTGTTTTGGTCATTTTTGTTTTCGCTTCAATCCCCTCCTGCGAGCTCAAATCGACATTTTGCCATTTTTTTGGATTTTCGAGTGTTTGTACCCTTGTCTCGAAGACTGAATAAAACTCGGCTTACACCCATAATTGGCGCCTTGAAACAGCCATCCGGCTTGCGACTAGAATCGGAAGGCGTGCGGTGGCCCTTAAAAATACCGGGAGTTACCCCGACCCACGCCACCTGGGCGACATTTGAACTGCCCCGGGCCAGTGTGGGCCAATATGTTCTCACACATTTTATTTTTCAAGTCATCTGTGCAATCCTTTTCAACTTCGAGAGTGTTCGTGGATCTTTCGTTTTTGTAGGGTCTATTCGCCGCCGCGCGCCCGGTCTCTGTCATCAAGTGTGCTGGTCTGCGATCTGCTAATAAGGCGGTTGAAATCAAATTTGAGACAATCGCACTTCGAGAAAAGTATCTGTGTCATAATCTTGACGAGCACTGCTTGGATGACGCACTGGGCCTATGCTACCTTACCTACGCCTCTGTAGTTGCGATGGACAGCATGTACCAACGAGTTTTCACTGACTCGGACAAAATTTTGTTTTTCTCACATTGAATTTTTTTTTCACCTGATTTTGTCTTCATGTCACCTTTTTGGGGTGTCCTGGATTCTTCAGACAATTTCGAGCTGCAGCGCCGCAGGTCGGATTCTTTTTTTGGGGGGATTTCGGTCGCGGACTACCATTTTCAATCCCATCTTTTTACAACAATCCAACCTGCGACGAGGTCCGAGTCTTTGAGGTCGTCACAGGTGGGATAAAACGCGACCCGGTGACCTGCGACGCAGCAGGTTCTCTATACACAACTCCATCTCAATACACAACTAAAAATCTCTATACACAACTAAATTTCAGTACACAACTAAAGTTCAACACACAACTAAATTTCTGTATACACAGCTCCAATACACAAAAAAAAAAAAAGAGTTTTTAATTTCAACATTTGATTTGTGAGAAAATCATCCCTTGTTCTGGTCCGATCCAGTGGGCGCGCGGCGACGTCGGGATAAATCCCTCCGCCTCCACGCGCTTCCATGCAACCTGACTGACCCAGTTTTGCTTGCATGCTCCTTGTCACGTTACCCCGTGACATGACCGTGGTGAGCGCCGAACAGAGTTGAACTCTTGGTTCTTCTGTATTGCCGGTACACTTTGCGAGAAGAAGCAAGAAATCGTCTGTGCGCAAAACGCAAGATTTCCAAGCAAGTGAGCATTTAGGCGGAAGGCTGATACTCTCCCTCATCCCTATCTTTAGGCAGAAGGCTCATACTCTCCCTCGTCCCTGTCCTCAATCTCAGCAGGCTGAATGTCCTCAAGGAAAAGCTTGTCGTAGGTGATACCCGCAGCGCACCCGCCCGTCACGGTTGCAATGATGTAAATGAGGAGGTGCTTGAAGTTCCAGAAGGCAACAGCAGCACCGATGGAGCGTGCCGGATTCATCGAGCCGCCGGAGAAGGGGCCCTCGGCGAAAACGCCTGCAACAACCGCCAGACCGATGGCAAGGGGCGCAGCGTTCTGTATGTCGTCTCGCATGTTAGTCAAAGACGCTCACATCCAATCTCTCAGTCAATAACACTCAACTGATTGTACAAATGAGACCACAAATCGATACCCCACACAGTCGGGACTTAAAAGTCGGAAAACAACACTTGGGAACATTCTTCGACATAATGTCTTTTTCCGCAACCTACGACACACAGAAGGTCGGAAAACAACTCTGAAAGAAATCGACCTGGGACATACCAGGTCGGGAAAAATCGATCTTGCCATCGATATGACGTCTGAGACATCCGATCCGATCACAACTATGTCCGATTTGAGGTCGGACGTCTCCTTCGAGGAGATGTCCGATCTTGGGTTTGACGTCTCCCGGGATGGGAGAGGTCCGTTCTCAAAAAAGGGGTGAAAACAGTGGCCAAGACACGACGTCCAATTCGACATCGGACGTCCGATTCCAAAAAAACCCTGGAAAATAAAGGACAAATTGCCGTCTCTACCAATAACATACTGACGATTAAAAATGGAACAACGCAAGCGGACAAAGAATCAATAACTGGAAAAAAATTCTCCCGAATTTCCTGCAGACATGCTCCCAAAGTGGGCCCGCAGCAGCGCCAAACTGCGATGGTCACGACCAAATTTTGGGAGATTTTGCGTTATTTCAATTTTTTTGCAAAAATTCCGACTTGCAGTCACTGCAAGTCGACGATTATCCCATTTGCCACGCTACTAAACGCATAATCCGAATATCAAAACACAAGACCACCTTTAAGGCAAGTTTCCAGTGACAAGAAGCCGCCTGAGGCAGTACGAAAAAGATATTTGACTACGTTTTGTACCAGGATCTCCTTTAGATTTGACAATTAGTCAAACCATTAATTTGTTCAGGACCATCCAGAACCCCAATTTCGAATGTGCGAGACGCGTCAGCCCAGGGTGTTTCCATCCACATGAACTACCCCGGGTTCATCTTGGTGGTGATAAATGTAAGTTTTTAGTTTTGTGGAAGGTGGGTCCCTGCCCCCACAAAACTTTAGGGTTTCACTTTCCTGCACCTTGCAACTTCAATCCCCGTGATTTGCAAGGACGGAAAAAGAGATGAGGATCCTGTCAAAAATCGAGTTGAGCCGGTTGATTTTCACTTGAAAAAATTGAGTTAAGCCGGCTCAAGTCGATTGCACCACCAAAAAATCCTTCCAAAAATCGAGTCAAGCCGGCTCAAGTCGAAATGTTGGCAAGTTTTTTTTGGCGGTCATTTCGACTTGAGCCGGCTCAAATCCAAATTTTCCCACTTGAGCCCGTTGAGGCCCGAGGAGGCTATTCTTCGGGATTTCTTGAAATCGGACGTCTGCAGACGTCCGATCTCAAATCGGACGTCTGGTCTTGGCCACTATTTTCCCCTTTTTTTGAGAACGGGCTTTGCCCATCCCGGGAGATTTCCAAGCCGAGATCGGACATCTCCTCGACAGAGACGTCCGATTTGAGATTGGACATTTATTTATGTCCAATCTCAAAACAAGGAGACGTCCGATCTCAAAAATAGTGGAAAAAAAAGGGAGAAAAGGGACTGGCTATGATCCGTGGGAACTCTGGTCCGACCCCTGTGGCGTGCGGCTGGCTTCGGGATGCCGCGCACCAGCTGCAACCAGCCGTGCACATCTGAACTCAAGGTGATCACACGTTTTCCGGCCAAGAATTGACGTTTTCCGGCCAATCTCCTCGGGCCTCCTCAGGCTCAGGAGGGGCCCCGGGGCCCCTCCGCGCGCCAACCACAATCAGCCGCGCAAGTTTGAACTCAAGGCGATTTCTTGGCCGAACAACACGTTTTCCGGCCCAAAATCGACGAGCGTGCGGCAAGCGGAGGGGCTTCAGCGCCGGGGCCCTTCCGCTGCCTCGCAAAAAGATTTCGCTTACACAGAATCTTGCAGGTCGGCACAGAGACCGACCTGCGACGCCGCAGATCGAAAAAATAACAAAATATAGGGCAATTTTTTGAAAGTCGAGCAAACGCCCACTTGCGACAGTTTAGGGCTGCGACAGTCGCAAGTCGAGTTTTTGACCCGGCCGCAAGTTGGAAAACATAAACTTTCAAAAACAGAAATGAAGATAACACGCCAAAAAGCCAATTTGACAAAAATGACTTGCGGCCCCCGCAAGTCGGAATTTTTTGGAAAATTCAAGAGATTGCACTGGTTTGGTCGTGACCATGTGGCGTGCGGCAGCTCGGGGGCTAAAGCCCCTTCGCCGCCGCGCGCCCAAATTCTCCCAAATTTCTTGCGGACAGGTCCGCCGCGAACTCAGAATTTGCATCATCCGCTGCACACTAGACGTTTGCGTAATTGGATGGCAACATTGACTCGCGTAGAACGCATTAGACTGCTCTATACTCGAGTATTGCTCTCGGGGGGCAAGTGAAAAGAGATGGAAGAGTCCGGTGATTGACAAGAGATAGATGGGCATAGAGGCTCACCTTTGCGGCACCGGCCTTGTCGACTGCGGTAGCAAAGATGACGTACACGAGCACAAAAGTGCAGGTGAACTCAAGCATGAAAACCTGCACCCATACCCGAAAAATTTGGGTACCAACCCACAGAGACATCTTCATTTGAGCATCAATAGGAAGGTAAGAAAAGCAGTGTTTGCCTACGAAATTGGAGGTTGTTGCATGGCTGGGTTGAGATACCTGAACTGGGTGAGCAGCCGTCAAGGAGCCGGCCGTGATGAAGGGAGTGTCCAAGTAAGAGGGAGGGAGGGAAAGGCGAAGGAGGGCCGAGCCCAAGCAGGCACCCAGGAGCTGAGCAGCGCAGTACAGCATGTACCTCTGCTTGCCCAATCTGCACCCAAGACAATGCGCGCGAGTACTGTTACTGTCGAGTTTCAGAAAAAAATAAAAAAACGAGTTTGACCCGCGACACTTTGTCGCAAGTCAACTCGTTTTTGATTGCAATAACCGCCAAAATGGCTTTTCCCCCCTCAAATTGGGTCATTAACCATGTGGCGAGCGCAACAAAAACCGCGCCGCCGTGTGCCACGCGCCCTCTCTCCAATACGGTCCGCCCTTCCCTGGACGCGCGGCGGCGAATCCGCCACAGGTTCACGACCAGACCAGGGGAGATTTTCCACTTATCCCCCCCCCCTTTCAATTTGCGGCACTGCAGGTCGAGCCAACCGAGACTTGCGAAACCCTAATCCTCGTCGCAAGTTGAACATTGGCCCGCAAATCAGAAAAAAGATTTATTTTGGCGATTTTGACGTATTGAATTTTTTTTTTCGATTTTCACTTTTTGGTTTGAAATGTTCTTTTTGCGTCGTCATCCCCTCGTTTTTCGCGCCCGAAACAGTGCCAAACATCCCCAAATCACCCCTCACACACCCCTCACGGCGGATCAACGCATTTATATTTGTGCGTCGATCCGACATCGATTTGAAAAATAATGTTTTTTGGGGTGAAAAGACGCACAATTGTGACCAATGTAATAAATGACCTGGAAACAAAGAATTTAACAGCCTGTGGACCACCCAAAATCCATGAAACTGAACAAATGCTCCGACGGGAATTCCAAACTTCGAGTGGCGCGCGGCAACTGCGGCCTTGCCGCCGCGCGCCCAAATAAAAGAATCTTCCTGGCTTTGTCGTGACCATTTGACGCACGGCAGCTCGGAGCTTACACCCCTTTGCCGCCTCGCGCCCCACTATCTCGATAAAACCCCCAGCAGACAAGCCCATTCGCCACCGCGCGCCCACAAACAAAACAGTAGTCCAGGCTCACCTGCCAGTCACGAAGAAGGCAGTGGACACAGCAGGGTTGAGGTGACCGCCGGAGATCCCAGCGGTCGCATAGACCAGAACGGCCAAGCACAGACCATTGCCGAGGGCGGCAGTAGGCAGACCCGTGCTCACAGAGTTGGCATCGCAGCCACCACTGAAGAAGGCATAGAGGAAGACACCGACAAACTCGGCGATCACATGGTCAGCCTTGACGGGCTCTGCAACAACCAAATTACGATTAGCATACATCCGATACAACGACGCGTGCAGCAAGCATATCGTGTCCTGTAACAATTCTCATACTGTCCCGCGCGTAGCCATTAACTTATCGTCGTGTACAGTCTGGCAAATACCATCTGTACGACACTCCTCCATCCCTCCACTCGTTCCTTCCCACACGCCGCGCTAAATCCTGCTTGATTGGCGATATTTCTAGTAGAGACTGCGAACAAATGCAGCCAGATGCAGCCGTCGGCAGAGTTGGTGCATTGCACGGCCACAATCGAGGTCCCCCTGATCTTTCTGTTTCTTGCTGACATCTGGCTCAATACTCTGCCCCCCCTGCACTCTTTCTACCCCTACTAGTACGCGGTGAAGTCCCCGTGCGCTCTCTCTGCCCCTGACCTCTGCTGGCACGGACATCACTCAACGAGTGTCCGATCCTGGAATTTCTGGCTGACTTCGGCGTCAGCTATTTCCTGCACCATCTGATTGACCAGCCCGCTGCACACCCACCCGCACGTCCGAGACTGGGTCGTCGCTGTGTGTGAGCACCTCTGCTTCCAACTTGTCGGGGGTCAGGAAGTGATATTCCTTGCATTCATTTGTGCGTGTGCGAGAGATCCAGCGTCCAGCCGGACGCGCTGCCAACAAACACATCATATGTCAAGAAGTACTTACTAGTGATCCGGTAAAGGTAATCCATCTCGTCGCTCGAAAACCGTAAATAGACCACGAAAATTAAACTGTTTTGTCTGAGAACATATTCCCTTCTCAATCAACGATCCGGCAATCCAAAACCAACCAGTTCCGTGGCCGGATGTTGACCAGACAGCATTTGGGGCGACGAAAGGACACAATGGTGAACCGGGCGGCCATCGGCGCCTTGGTGGGCGCAGTACTCCTCTCGGTGGCCGTTGTCTCGGTGCACTATGGCGCTGGAAGCGGTCCCGTCAGTCTCATGAGCGAGTGCGTGTCCCCTTCCCGGCAGTGTGCTACCCCTGCGCCACCTCCCGCCAACCTGGCCGCGACGAGGCTTGCTTGAAGTGGCATGGAGTGTGTTTTGTGGGAAAACTGACCAGTGTGCTGCGTGGGCACAGGGCCAAGGCCGAGGGCCGTCAAGAGATCCTTGCGGCCAAGGCGCAGCAGCGCCTCGCCGGCAAGGACTTCCGAATCTTCAAGAGCATGGAGCTCGCGGCGCAGAAGAAGATGAAAAGTGGAGCCTTCACGGACAGGGAGTTTTTGGAGGCGCGCAACAAGCAGGAGATGCTGGATCAGCGCCTTGAGCTGCTCACTCAGCGCTTCAACGCGCAGAAACAGGCGCTCGAGTACATGGTGCCCAGCACCGAGAAGCAGGCCTTCTCCACCGAGAGGATGGCCACCGGCGTCAAGTCGCTCAAGGCAGCGCTTGGCAAGTTGACCAAGGACGTTGGGATGGTCGAGCAGGCCGTGCAGAAGACCAAGGATGAGGTCAAGCCTGTCAAAGCGGAGCTCAGGACTTCTGATGCGATCTTGGAGAAGTCATCCAACGCCTACCAGCTCTTTGGCCAGCGTGTTCAGCAGTCTCGCGAGAAGGCGGAGCTCGCTCGCCAGCAGGTGAATCAGCTCGACCAGGGCGCCATGCTCGCCCAGCAGTACGCCACCCAGATGCGCGCCAAGGCCGTGTCCGAGTCCGACAAAAAGAGGGCTGAGCTTATTGCGCAGGATGCTTCTGAGGCTGACACCAAGGTTGACATGCTCAAGAAGCAGTCTGCCGAGGCTATGCAGAGCGCCCAGCTTTTCGATGCCGAAGCCGATGAGGCTGCTTCTTACATGAGCATGTTCGGTGCTGATGCTCAGCAGGCGCACGTGCGTCAGAATAACGCGGCGCAGAAGCTCCAGTACCTCTCCGCTGAGTACGAGAAGGGGCAGCAGCTCGAGGAGCTAGCCAACCAGAAGAAGTACGCGCTCGAGGTGCCTCAATTTCTTGTCAGGCTCGCGCCTCCTGTCACACTGGGCGCGCGGCGGCGGAGGGGTTTTAGCCCCGACGCTGCCAGTTCTGATTCCGTGCCTCGTACACCTTTTGCCGGGTGTTTCTGTGTTCCAATAGTTGAGTCGCCAGACATTAAGCTGGACGCAAAGTGTTTGCAAGTGCGTGGATAACACCGCAAAATACTCGAAAAACTTTCTGGAAAATCGGCGGATCGACGCCGATTTTTCGGAATTGATTGTTTTTTCATTATTTTGCGGCATTTTCTGCGCTTTGAAAAACACTCTGCAGACAGCTAAAATTTCGGGCGACTCCAGTATCGGAGCCCGGAAACAGAGAGAAAAACTCGTCCTCCGACTGGAATTCGGAACTTCGGGTGGCACGCGGCTGCGCGCCTGCCTGACCTATTGATGCGACGACGATTATGATTTTTTTTTCATTGTAAAATCCAATGCATACAGACGTGTGCACACCTACATGCATATGTAAACAGTGCATGTATGTATGTATGTATAAATATATAGAAATGTACATATATTGTATAGATGTATATTCATAATATTTATATGTATGTGTATTTATATATATATATATGTATACATACATAAGTATACATATATATATATATATGTATATATATATACATATATATATATGTATACATACATATACATATATACATACATACATATATGTATATATATACATATATACATATATACATATATACATAT
>Ga0105054_10011554_pt1 | contig 10982 bp, 9 predicted proteins | sample BON02_FD_78091 | JGI IMG/M metagenome (GOLD analysis project Ga0105054, IMG submission 78091) | Freshwater microbial communities from Lake Bonney liftoff mats and glacier meltwater in Antarctica - BON-02 (megahit assembly) | ecosystem: Environmental > Aquatic > Freshwater > Ice > Glacier... | reverse complement strand
GTTTTTCCACGCGCGCCATGCGTGCAGCGTCAAGAACGGCCGCGAGCGCAAAGCTGTTGCCATGTATATCTCCAAGCAGAGCGATGCGCATCAAGTGCCTTTAGTCATGCAAGCCTCAGCTCATTCGCCCGAGGGAGGCTTCTTCAGAACGGCGCAGATATTCCGTCCAACACCGATCTGAAATGCGGCGCGGTAAAACTGGAGATATTTATCAAGCCCGTTTCTGGGAAAAAATAAATCCAGCAATACCCTGGCCTGATGCGCAAACTTGCCTTTGGTTTTATCGGTGACGTAGTTTTCAGCACTACCCCAAAGATACATTTCAATTGGGAAATCTGAAATCCCGTCAACAACCTCAAATCCACACGCCCGCGCTACCGCAGGCAGATTTTTTTCATTGAAGTAGTTCAAGTGTTGCGGGGGAAGAAACCAATAGTCGCGATCAATCCGACCCTGCTGATTTGCGAGCGCCTGGAGATCACTGAAATCGTTTGGTACCTGAACAAGCAGGCAACCGTCGTCAGTCAGCAGTTGCTGGAGTTTGCGCAGCAACTCCTCCGGATGAAGTACATGCTCAAGCACATTCTGTAAAACTATCACATCCTTTTTGACGTGCATATCTATCAGTTCGTTCAGATACACGTTCGGGTCAACGGCAACTGCCCTTGAAACCATCGCAGGGTTAAAAGCCTCCACTGGCGCCAATTGATAATCCACGCCCAAGACACTCCACCCTCTTGCAGCGGCACTAGCAAGCAGAAAGCCTTCTCCACACCCAACTTCAAGAAAGTCTATCGGCTCGTTGCGAATGCAGTGCTGCGAAAGCAACTCGACAATGCAGTCGGCGCGCAAACATTTTTGCTTGAGCTCGTCGTCGCTATATGAAACATGATATGTGTCGGTAACACCATCACCAAAATAGACCTCCCGATAAAAGACGTCTAATTCTTCTTGTTGAGGGCGTGGCATAGCCTGCACATAACCCGATTTCAACAGATGTGGCTCGAATTTATTTTTCATGAACTGCGGCTCTCAGATCAGCGACCGAGGAAACAAGTCGGGTTATTGTTTGAGGCTGATGCCGACTTGGCACCATGCCCGCACTGCTACAACGAATGCTATGTAACATCATCGCATGTCATACAAAGCGTCTTGGAATGAGCGGTACGGGCCCAACTCTGGACTGACATCTACCAGCTGATCGGGCGAATCCTTGCCCTCCACAACTGCGGGTTGCTCACCGGGTAAGAATACGGCACAAATAGAATTAAGCATCTGCGCCAAGGTCACCACTTCCCCACCCGCATAAAAAATGCCTTCTATTTGACGGTCTAGGCATCTCCCAATCATTGCAGCGCCATCTTGCACATAAGAGTAGTTGCGTTTCGATAAGCCTGCGCCAAAAAGTTTTGGGCGTACCCCTTCCTTGGCCTGCGCAATGGCCTTATTGATGCCCAAATGAAGCGGGCCTTTGTCACCAAAAATCGCTCCGAAGCGCACTATCGCTGCACGACAACCGGAAGCGAGTACCGCCCTGTCGGCAAGAAGCTTACTCACGCCGTAATCAAGGTTGGGCTCACAAGGCGTTTCGATGTTGAATCGCGTGTACTGAAAACCATGCACGATCGAGCCAGATACTTGAATAAGATACGCTTCAGCAGTTTTACAGTAAGCTGCAATGATCGCGGGAGCTAATGAGTTTATTGAATAGATTGTCGAAAGCGCGCCCGGGCCAAAATTCGGCTCTGCGGCGATATTGATCACGCAATCCGGCGCTTGTTCATCCAACATGCGAATCAGATCCGCGGGATTTGAAAGATCGCAGCGTGTAGCCCCCGTTGAGCCTCTTCGAGAAATGGCAACAACATTTTCGCGTGTACTTCTCAACTTCAGAAGGACCGCCCCCCCCAAAAAACCATCAACCCCTGTTACCAGTATTTTCATGCTAGCACCTTCGTGGTTTTTTCATTAACTCCAAGATCACCAGAGCGAATTGCAGTCAACGACAGCAGTTGATGCGCCACGCGAAGTGCCCCTTTGCCATCGCATGCCTCAAAACACTTTGCGGACCAATCCAAGGTCGATGGGGTATCTATAAGTGTTGCCAGCGTTTGGTAAATTTCGTCCACTCCCACTTTTTTCTTGTCGCCCAAGTATTTGATCAACCCTTCTGCTGCGAGGTCCATCGAAACCTTCTCCTGATTCTCAGCCAAACTGATCACCACAGAAGGCAGCCCAAGACATAATCGCTCCCAGGTGGTCGCGCCGCCCGCCCCGACCGCCAAGTCGGCCTTATTCATGAGAGGGCCCAGCGATGGCAAGAAGCCATGCAGGCAGATGTTGGGATGTCCATATATCTGTTTCTGGACGACTTCATGGTAAGGACTCTTGCCTGTCATGACGACATCCAGCTGGATATCAGGACGCCCTAGCCTTTGAAAGGCGCTAATGGTGCGTCCGGTGAAATTTTCGTTGTCCGCGCCGCCAAAAAAAACGAATATCCGACGGATAGGACCAGCTTTCAATCTCGCATTCGAATGGAGTTTTGCGTATAGAGGCTGTAGCAATGCATACGCCGGCCCAAGAAGCGTGATGCAATCAACAGGGATTTTGTGAATGTATCGATTCTCCGAGTCAATAAAAAAATTCTGATCCAATAGAATCGCGCAGTCGTGCGAACGATCTGCTAGGTCGTCAATGACCATCAACCTGTCAACAATTGGGCGAAGGGTAGTTTCCCAGTTTTGATCCAGAGCATAGTGATCCACGATCAGCCATGCGGGACGCGCGTCAGCCCGCAAAATAGCAGCACGAGTCTGCTCAGCATCCTCCATCTGGGATGCGCCTAACCAAGAGGCATGGGCCAGCGCCGACTCCTGACACTCGGAAGTCTTCTTTAGCGGCAAACGAACTACAGAGAATCCATGCTCCTCGATAAGATCGCACAAATTGCCGACATGCTCTCTGCATACAAATGTTGACTGCAGCCCATGTTCACGCAAAGCATTGGCCAAAGTCAGGCACCGCATGACATGCCCGCTCCCCATGACCAGCGAAGCATCCGTACGAAAAAAAACACTCATTGGGGATGGCTCATATTTTTTTTCGGAAAACCGGCTTGACGGCTCTGCCAATCAGCAACTGCTCTGTTGACCCTGCATCGATGGCCTTGCGATAGATGGCACAAGATTCGTCAAACGCCATGACAAGATGGTCCATCTCCGCTTGCTGGTGCGACCAGGTCGGGTAGAACAACCCTTGGAACAGGACGCCCCGCGCGATCATCTCCTGCAGCATCAGGGTGCGGAAGGCATCATCCGCTTCACCAGCAGCATTGCGGCAGACCAGCACAAAAAGACAAGGGTAGCCGAAAAGCTGCAACGACTTTCCGAGCCCATGTTTGTCAACAACCTGCTCGAGGCGCAGCTTCAATGCCTCGCCCCTGGCCCAATTGCTGGCGATCATGTTGTGCTGCTTGAACGCTTGTATGGTGGCGATCATGGCCGCCAGGCCGATGGTTTCGGCGCCATGCGTTGTGGAGATCAGAAACAGTTTGTCATCCCCCTCGCGGCGAATGCCTCCGAGCTCCATGATGTCCGCGCGGCCGGTCAATGCGCAGGCTGAAAACCCATTGGCAATCCCCTTTCCCCAGGTCGCCATGTCGGGCTTCACGCCGTAGAAATTATGAGCGCCTCGAAGATCCCATTTGAAACCGGAGATCATCTCATCCAGAATCAGCAGTACCCCTCTGTCCTTGCAGAGCGCCGCCACCTTGTGTAAAAAATTATCGACAGGTGGATCAAACTTGACCGGCTCCATGATGAGGCATGCAATGTCATGGCCGTTGTCCGCCAGCAGCGCCTCGACGGACGCGTAGTTGTTGTAGCTGAATGTGGCGGTCATCGAACGGACCTGAGGCGGAATTCCTAGGTCGCAGGGAGTAGTTGCAATAAACCAGTCGTCGAAGCTGAAAAAATTGTGCTCCTTTGCAATGGCAACCCTGTTGCGGCCGGTGAAAGCGCGGGCAAGTTTGACGGCCGCAGTCGTCACCGTAGAGCCGTTCTTGGCGAACTTGACCATGTCGCCGGATTCCACCGTTTCGAGGAAAAGCTTGGCCGCTTCCAGCTCTATCACAGCGGGGCGCTGGAAATTGGTCCCCTGGAAGGCTGCGTCACACACGGCCTGCGCGACAGGCTCATAGCCATGCCCGATGCAGACGGAGGTAAGGCCCATGCTGCAGTCGATAAATTCATTGCCGTCGAGATCCCAGACACGCGCGCCCTTGCCGCGCACGATGGCGGCAGGTGCATTCAGGGGAAACTGATCGTCCCCTTTGGAGTAAGTGTGCGCACCGCCGGGGATGTAGTCATGCACTTCGGCAGAAAATCGGCGGGACAATTTGTAGTTGGTAACTTTGTTCATTTACGTTTTCAGTCAGGTTTATCGAACGGGTGGCTTGATCAGCCCCAGTGGTACATGGTTGCGTAGCCCGCCTCGGCAAACGGCGCCGTCATTTCGATCAGCTTGGGATTAGCGTCCAGAAATTTGACCACCTCAGGCACGGAAATTCTTGGAGCCGAGTCTTTGAAAATTCCATAGATGACGCGGCATACCGCCAGGTCTTCGGGATTGTCGACAGTCAAGCGCAAGTCCTTGCGAACGAGGGCTGGAGGGGCATCGGCCCTGATGATGCGGTAATGCTGGTGATTTTCGCGAATATAAAGGGTGCAGAGTTCCGAACGATGCTTTGTTTCACCTTTTTCGTGGGACTCCTGCAGCGCCTTCAGGGAAATAATCTCGAAACCGCATCCGTCAATCACGTCATCGAGAAAAGAAGCGTCGGCGCCCTCTGCCTGATGGCGTTGCCACAGCTCCTCAACGGGTTCGAAGTAAAGAAACGGGGACTCGCTGGTCACCCTAAAGACGTCGGTGGCACCGGCAAGCAAACCGCAATCAATCAGCCGAGACAACACATCGATTTGATGGCCAACAACATACCGGAGACCTTTTTGTTCAGCAATGCCCTTGAACACCTCGTTTTCAATACCCTCTGAAATGCCCAGAACGATTTCGTCAATGCAGTCAATCGTTTCAAGACAGCCGATGATGTTGTCGATGATTCGGATTCCATGTTCGACATCCAGGTTCTGGACGGGCTTGCCATACAGGCGAGCACCCTGATTTCGGCAGGCAATGGCAGCGACAAGTCTTCTTTTCATACTGGTTTGTTCTAGTCAATATCAGCCGCAGAGAGCGGCGTATTCTTGAGGACACTTCGTTTTAAAGTCTTGCCATAAACAGGTGCCAGATCAGTCATGATCTGCTCCGCTGAAGTACGTTTTAGCACGAGATCCGCTGGCGAAACAACCAGCCCTGCGCTCAAGTCAGCCGCAGCGACGACATGGCGCCTGATCATTTTTCGATAGCCCTCCTCAGACTCGCGCATTCCGAAATCCATGGCGTCGCCGGCAGATCCAAAAGCGCCCGAGCAAGCACGCAAGGTTTGAGTGAATTCAAGAAACTGATCCGGATTAAGCGCCGACTCGTGGTCTTCGAGTTTCATGACTTGGCCAAGTGTCAGGTGTTTTTCAATGACAACCGCACCAGCGCCGACTGCAACCGCGGCCAAAGCGTAACGTAATGGGCTGTCTGGAGCGGCATGGTCTGCAAAGCCGATGGAGACGTTGGGGTGGCTCTTGGTCAGCCGTTCCACTAAAAGCCTGACCCGGGCAATCTGGTTGGTCTCGGTCGGTGTCGGGTAGCCCTGGAATCCGAGAAGAACTACCACTTCCTTGTTCTGGAGCGCGGCAACGGCGTGTTCGATTTCACCAGACCATGCACCGCCCGCGCCCAGCAATACCTTGGGTACAGCGCTGCGGGCTACTTCGGCGAGCAGACCAAGATTGGCGATATCGGTGCCATGAAGTTTCACCGCAGAAGCGCCTATGGTTTCCGCCAGCTTCAAACTGCGCGAACCAAAAATATCGACTTGCAGCGTAATGCCCAGCTCCGTTGCATATTTCGACAGCTCCATCCACACCTCATCCGCCATTTCTAGCGAGTGGAACAGGTCGTAGTATTTGTAATCGGGCGTTGCCAGTTCATCGGCGTACACCAGTTGGTATTTAGCCGCATCCGCGCCCGCTGAAGCAGCGGCTTTCATGAGTAGCCGGGCTTGCTCGGGGCGCCCCTCAAATCCCTGCGCGAGCTCGGCGATGATTTCGATGGTCATGGTTTTTCCTTGTTCATGTCAATTTTCTCACTATGTATGGCGGCCGACCGTCTGCCAAATCAAAACGGCGATGGCGGCCAATCCACGGATGATGAGCAGCAAGTCCATCGTCGAATTAAAGAAACGCCGGCCAGCGTGCCGGGTTTAGCAAATCGGGATCAATCGTCGCGAGTGTTTCAGGCGCCCGCTGATGTCCGAATTGGGCACAGGCAAGAATCTCATTGAGCTGCTTCAGGCTGTCAACGCCAACTACGACACGGCCGATTTCCGGGTATGACAGCACATGGCCGAGTGCGGCCTGCAAAGGATTCAAACCGGCGTCGATGTTCCACGCCTTCAATGCGGACCATAACGGCGCCCACCGTTCAAAGCTGGCAGGTGATTTTCCTGTTGCAGAGATCAACAGCCCTTGCAGAAAAACCGAGCGCACGTGGACTTCAACGCCGTCGGCATGCAGGCGATGCAACCAGCCCGACGTCGCCAGTCTTCTGTCAAACACATTGAAGGGTGCCTGAACAAGATCAAACACATGGTTCGCGCAAAGCCCGTCGAGTTCGGAAGGTTCGTAAATTGAAATGCCGATCTTCTCGACTTTTCCGTTGTCTTTGAGCTGCAAAAGTGCTTGATACAGCTGCCATCCATTTTTTTCCAGAAGCTGGCCTGGGCGATGAAGCAGCAGCCCGCGAAGACGCGGCACCTTCAATCTGGCCAGCGATGCGTCCACATTTGTTGCAACCCAACCTTGTACATCCGCGCAATCATCGGGAATGGCAGGTAACTTGGAGACGATATGCCAGCCGCCAACGCCAGCTTCGCCCAGTCTCTGCTCACTTTCGCCATAGGCAATAGCCGTGTCAATCGTGTCCATGCCGGCCGCTCGGGCGCGCGCAAGAATCTTTCCGGCTGCGTCGGCCGTAATCTGGCCTTCGGTATTCGCGATACCGTAAGCAAGACCGAACTGGGCGGTGCCGAGCGCCAGTTTCATCCAAGCAGCTCCAGAAACAGAGCAATGACCGAGTCCTGTTGCTCATCGGTCAAATCAACATACAGCGGCAAGCTCAGCGCTTCGGCGTAGTAGGCGTTGGCCTGCGGGTAGTCGGCGTTGACCCCCCCCAGCCGCTGGTAAAAAGGCTGCATGGTCACAGGTATGTAGTGCACTTGGGCGATCACGCCCCGCTGGCGCAGCTCACCCATAAAAACCGCGCGGGTGGTGCCTGCCGCGGCAAAGTTGATCCTCACCGGGTAGAGGTGATGGGCGCTTCGATCGCGGCCTGTCGTCTGGGCAGGTTTGATCAGATTTGAACCGGCAAAGGCCGCGTCGTAGCGCCTGACGAGCGAGCGCCTGCGAGACACAAAAGCATCGAGCTTCTTCATCTGCGATACACCCAAGGCGCACTGGATATCGGTGATTCGGTAATGAAAGCCCAGCTCCTGCATCTCGTAGTACCAGGGATTAGGCACACCGTTCGTCTGTGCATTTGCAGGGAGCTGATAGTCGTCGGAGTCCTTGTTGATGCCATGGCTGCGCAGACGCAGGAGCTTTCGGTGGGTCTTCTCATCGTTAGTGGTGATCAGCCCGCCTTCACCTGTGGTGATTGACTTGACCGGATGAAACGAGAACACGGTCATGAGGGAGTACTTGCAGTTCCCAACCATGGAGCCGTCCAGGTAGCGTGACCCGAGCGCATGGGCTGCGTCTTCAACAATCGCAGCGCCTGCACCGTCTGCCAGGCTCTTGATGGCCTGCATGTCGCAGGGCAGCCCTGCAAAATGCACGGGGCTGATAATCCGGATTTCGGGGTGTTCTTGTAGCTTCTTTGCTATGGCTGCTGGTGAAATATTGACAGTGTCTGCCTCTACATCGGCAAACAAGGCCGCCCCCCCTGCATAAATGGCCGCATTGGATGTGGCGACAAAGGTGATCGGTGAGGTTAACAGCGCATTGCCGGGGCCTGCACCAGCAGCCAGCGCAGCAAGATGCAGGCCGGCAGTACCACTCGACACAGCAACCGCATACCGCGCCCCCACATAACGCGCAACAGTCTGCTCAAACTCGGCAACCAAGGGGCCTTGTGTCAATGCGTTGCTGCGAAGGCAACGCACCACAGCCTCAATATCATCTTCATCGATGTGCTGGCGTCCGTACGAAATCATGCTCATATTAAGTCCATTCTTATTTTGGATTGACTGACCTTAGCAACTCGACTGCGCGACCGGACAACTCCTGTTGACGCAGCGCGGCCAGGAACTGCGGCACCTTACCAAGATCGCTCCCCAGAACCTCGCGTGCCTTGCGATTGTCCAGGGACATGTCATGGGGGCGCGCCGCCACGAGCTCGGAGCCATCCAGGCTGTGCGGCAAAAGCAGGTGCTCTGGCAGAGAGAAGTGATCTGCCAGGATGCGTGCAAACTCGTACTTGGACAGGCGCTGGTCGCCGACCAGGTTAAAAACGCCCGATGCGCCCTTCTCGACTAGTTCATGCGCGGCCAGGGCAAGCGCATCGGCAAGAATCGGCGTGAAAAAAACGTTGTCGAACAAGGACAGATCCTTGCCGGCGCGAAGACTGTAAATCAGCCAGTCGGTAAAGGACTGCCTGGTGGCGTGGCCCCAGCCGAAGAAATTGGTGCGCACGACCAGCGCTGCGGGATTCACCTGCATCACGGCGGTTTCCGCGAGCGCCTTCGTCCTTCCGTAATGATTCACCGGCTCAGGCGGCTCAGCCTCCGTGCACATGCTTCGCCTGCCTGAGAAAAGGTGATCCGTCGAGACATGAACCAGTGCGGCGCCATGCATGGCAGCAACCTGCGCCACATTTTTGGCAATGTCAACGTTGGCTTGATGGGCAAGCGCCGGAAACAGTTCACAGCGGTCCACGCTGGTCAGGCCAGCGGTATGCACGACAAGATCAGGCGAAATTTTCCCAAGTTGAGCACGCAATTGGTTCAGATCATCCAGAACCAAAGGACATACGTTGACGCCAGCGAGGTCAACCGAATGCTGGTGCGTTCCGAGGGTCACATCCCAGGTGTCGCGCAAGGCGCAAGCCCAGTTGAGCGCAAGCAGACCGCTGCCGCCGGTAATGAGGAGTCGCTTTTTTTTCATGCTGAATCGGGGTCAAAAATCCCGGCTAGGTGCGCTGTCGGACGTAAGCAGGTGCGCTCCAAGATGCTGTGTTCAGGAGGAAGAATTGATGCGCTCATTGCGTTTGCACCACGGTTGCGGCCATCTGACGAAAACTAGGGCTGGCGGCAAGCAACTCGTCATACGAGCCCTGCGTCACGACACGGCCGCCTTCGAGTTCAAAAATCGTGTCGCAGGCCCTGACCGACGTGAGCCGATGCGCGATCAGGATGATGGTGAGGTGCTGGCCCAGCCCCTGGATGGCATCCATGACGGCTTGCTCGGTCGTGTTGTCCAGCGCGCTGGTGGCCTCGTCAAAGACCAACACGTCAGCCTCTTTGTAAAGCGCTCGCGCAATGCCGATGCGCTGGCGCTGCCCCCCTGAAAGCCGCACGCCGCGTTCGCCAACCACGGCGCTGTAGCCGTCCGGATGCGCTTCAATGAATTCGGCGATATGCGCCTGCGCCGCCGCGTGGCGAACTCGCTCCATATTGACTTCAGCCGGTGGCACCCCTAGAGCGATGTTCTGCGCTATCGTGGCGTCAGCCAGAAAAATGCTCTGCGGCACGTGCGCTATGGTGCGCTGCCAAGCGCGGACCTCGTTTTTCGATATCGGTTTTCCGTCAATCAAAAATCGTCCCTCGACGGGGTTAATCAAACCCATCAGCAAATCCAATGTTGTGCTCTTGCCGCTGCCAGTACTTCCCACAAAAGCGACCTTTTCGCCTTTGCGAATGGCCAGATTCAATCCATCGATCACCCATGGCCCCAAAGGCGAATAGCGAAACCTCACACTTTCAAACCGGATCGCGTTCTTAAATTGCAGGGGCTCCGGCGGCGGCAACAACAACTCAGCCGACACTGGCTGATCGAGCAGGTCGATGGTTGCGCCGAGCGAAGCCTGACTCCCGCGAATTGCGGCCCACGCGTTGTAAGCTTGCTGCAATGCGGGCAACAAGCGCTGAGCGCCAAGAGCGAGTGCGCCAAGGACAGGCAAGGCTGTAGCTATGCCGCCGGGCTGTCGACTCAGCCCATACGCCAGGACAGCAATCAACACCATGCCGAGGGATTCCATCGCGAACCGTGGGCTACCGCCCAGAAACAGATTATTGCCTTGCGCATGCCTGAGTTGCTGGCTGGCCTGATGAAAAACCGAACAATAAATCGGCTGGGTACCGTCAAGCAGAACGTCGCGAATACCACCAAGGCCCTCCTGCAACGCCTTGACGACCTGCGTCTGTCCGGCGGCAATGAGTTGGCTGTTGCGTTTTAGTTTGCGGCGTGAAAGCGAAGAAATGAGCGTGTACGCGCCGCCAAATGCAACACAAGACACGAGGGCTATCCGGAGGTCGATAGCAAGCAAGGCCAAAGTGATGGCCGTTATCAACACAGTCGAGCTGATCAGGATAAGCACCTGGTTAAGCACCGAAACCGCAGTAGCGACCTTGTTCGTGATACCGCTGATCACCTCACTGCTGTTACGTGAGATGTGAACGGGATAGGGCTGATAAAGCGTGCGGCGATAGATGTCAAGGCTGAGATCCGCACCGCTTCCAAATGCGAGCCTGGTGCTTACCCACAACAATGCTATGCGCAGTAGACCCGCAACGACGGCAGCCACTGCAAATG
>Ga0105054_10011550_pt1 | contig 10985 bp, 16 predicted proteins | sample BON02_FD_78091 | JGI IMG/M metagenome (GOLD analysis project Ga0105054, IMG submission 78091) | Freshwater microbial communities from Lake Bonney liftoff mats and glacier meltwater in Antarctica - BON-02 (megahit assembly) | ecosystem: Environmental > Aquatic > Freshwater > Ice > Glacier... | reverse complement strand
CCCTCCCTCCCTCCCACCCTGCCTACCTCCCCACTCACTCACACCACCTTCAAATACTGCACTGTAATTTTCCCCCTCCGCGTATAATTAATCCACCCGGGGTACATGGCATGCAAATGCAACGTCAACGCCCTTCCCGGCCTCAGCGCCGCAACCACATCCCCCCCATCCAATTGCACCCCTTCCTCCTTGGCCTTCTCCTCCACCTCCCCCCCCGAGCACTTCAGAGCCACAAAACTCTTGTCATGCGTCTGCCACGTCTTCACAGCATGTAAATTCCTATAAACCTCCTTTGCAAGTACCACCCGCGGTGCTCCCCCCTCCGTCACACTCGTCGGCGCCCCGCTCTCCACCACAACCGCCTCCCCCCAAGTATAACTCCCTACAAATGTCCCTCTCAAATGAGGGTGCTCGCTGCTCCACCCCTGATCGTGCGACGTCACCGAAATCCGCGCACCGACCACCTCGTGCCCGTGTAGCTGCAGAGGGATGAGGTGGGTGAGGTAGAGAAAATCACCATTGGACACTTGAATGGGCTCTTCTTTACTTAAAGTCACCTCTTTGAACGAGCCCGCGAAATGTAAAATCAAAGGCAGGACTTCACAGGGGATGGGAGGGCGATGCGTGGTTTTGTTGCCATCGACGAGGGCGTCCCAGAGGGCCTCGACGTAGCCTCGGCGTTGGAGAATTTCTGAGACGGCGATTTGGAAGGCCCAGGAAGGGTTGTGGCGGGGGAGGCAGATGGGTTGTCGCAAGGTGGAGGATCGCGAGGAGGAGGAGGAGGAAGAGGAGGAGGAGGAGGAGGAGGAAGCGGACGAGGAGGAGGCGGAGGGGGAGGAGCTAAAGGCGGTGCCCATGCGTGCCTGTGTGCTTTGTGAAGGGATGGAAAGAACGAGCGCGGGGTTTGTGTCAGAGGAGATGGGAAGGAATAGAGGGTTCGAAGAAGGAAGGAGGGAGGAGCGGCATCATGGGCGGCGGCATGATGATGATGGTGGCTGATCAGAACGTTTTTGCGGGCGAAATGATTCAAGTGACGGGTCCAGCGACGTGTGACATGCGGCAATGGCCCGTGCACCTGTCTTTGTGAAGCGGTGGGTGGGGCTACAGGGGTGAGGGCTTCGGGGTGATGGCCAGCGTGCAAAAAGGGGCAGAGGAAATTTGAATGCTCGTGCCGCAAACACGACGACGGCAAAAGGGTGGGGAGGTTTTTTGGCTTGCTAGGCTCCCCATTTCTCAACCAATAGTGCACGCACGGCCCTGCTTTGCCTCGCACCTTGTGTGCCATGCACCTGAGCACCTCGTCCGTATGTGCGTGTCTCATAAATGCATCGACTTCACAGGGTTCTGAAGTCAAGAATTAGCGATCCGGGCAACGACACGGACGCTTCTCTGGTCACACAACCCACAACCCACACAACCCACAACCCTCACACAATCCACAGTCAGCAAGAAATGGCGTCGTTGGAGGACCCCGAGGCGACGCTCCATCACTGGTGAGTTTCAGAGAGAAAACCAAACAACAACCCGCAATGATCGACCTCCCCTCCCTCCCTCCCACCCAACCCATCCCACCCATCCCACCATAGCCACATTGCCCTCCACTTCCCCACGCTGGCCAAGGCCCAACTGGTACAAGACGTCTTGGAAATTGACGACGAGCTGCAGCCGACCAAAATCCGGAAAACTTTTGCCGTGGACGGGACGGCGCTGAACGTGCGGCTCGTGTCGTGCGACCCCAAAGTCTTGCGGGTGGCCGTGTCTTCGTTTTATGACATGCTCACGGTGGCGCTCAAGACGCTGCAGGAGTTTGATGAGGAGTAGAGTGATGAGGTTGTATGCGTGGAGATGGGAGGGGGTGGGTGGAGATCAATTGCGGAAGGAAGGAGGGGAGGAGGGGAGTAATTGGGATGCGTGACAGTAAAAAATGGCACGAGCCAACACATTTGTAAGTAGATTGATGTGTATACACAAAGATAAGAAAGCAAACTCCATCAAGGGAATCGTGGTATTGGTATTCGTCCACTGGCAATCTATTCGGTGTGTCTTCTTTCTTCCTTCCACATGAACAAGTTCTCGCCCGCACACTTCACCACCATCGTTACCACACGACCCCAAGGTGCTTTCTTCCTCCCGCCTTTTCCTCGTTTTCTCAAAATCAGGGTCTATCTCCCTCCCTGCTCAACTCTTGCTTTCCCTGGCGTACTTTTTCTTTGTTTGTTTGCATTGTCCAATCTTTTCCCCATGTATATACACACCCACACACCAAATAGCCTCACACAAGGGATGCGTCACAGACAAAGTTGTTGTGAGGCTGGATTGTTATTTTGTGTTTTTTTGTGCTTCCTATTTCGGTTTGTCCTCCCTTCATTTTGCTACTGATACAACTTCCCTCCCTCCGTCCCTCCCTCCCTCCCTCTCTCCCTCCCCCTCATCTCCCACCACCACTCCCGCTGCTCTTCCCACTCCTCCCCTCCCCCGTCCCTGCTACTGCCGCCTTCTTCGTCGTTCCAGTAAAGAACCTCCCCGGCGGCGCTCGCGGCGCTCCCCCCTTTCCTCCCCCTTCCCCTCCTCCTCCTCCTCCCTCCACATCTTTCACCTCCGTGTACTCTCTTCTATTCGGCAGCTTGCTCCCCGTCGAGGCGGTAGAGGCCATCGATAAATACGACCCCCCCGAACCTGACCCTCCTCCTCCTTCACCAGCACCACTACTTCTCAACCCACTCCCTCCCTGCGGCTGCTGCTGCTGCTGCTGGCTATTCGCCCCATGGTGGTGGTGGGTCGTTCTGCGTGATTGCAGGGTCCAGAGCATCAAGAACAAAATGAGAAGCTCCAAGGTATGTTTTATTAAGAGATAAACATCCCAAAAATGATTCCGGGGGGTAGCTAGTGAGTCCAATGGCTTCTTCTCCTTCCATAACGCGAAGAAGGTGGCGGCTAGGAAGAGCTCGATCGCTGCTCGCAAGACGAAGAAGACGTTCCCAAATACGGTTATCCACACGATGGTCCTTACTTGTGAGTCTGTGGGGACTTGATTGATTGCTCCTAGGGTTGTTAGGACTGTCCGGAAACGGTGGGAGAAGATGGAAATTTCCACGACGCAGACCATGGATAAGAGGGCGAGCATGATGGAGTCTAGGAGGGTCATGACTTGGGAGGAATAAATGCCAGCACAAAATAACGAGAAATTCGCGATTTCGAAGGCGGCGAGACTACCCATGATGGTCAGGAAAGTGGTCATTGGCTCGTGTTTCCGCACGGGCTTAAACACTTTCTTCAACAAATCGGCCCAATAGATAATAATCAGGACAAATATGGCGAACAGGCAGAGGGAGCCACCAGAAAGGAGGATTTCGGAGATGAGCGTTCCTTCCCAGTGCGGGGTTTGAAACGCCCAGACTTCGGCAGGGGCGTAGGACGGTTCCAGGACGTCGGAAGGGATAAAGAACCAGATTGCCCGCAAGGCGGCGGCGCCGAAGATGAGGAAGTAAAACGTTTTGATGGCCGTCTGTAGAGGGAGGGGTGGGGTGGGAGAGAGGGAGGGGGGGGAAGGGAGGGAGGAAGGGAATGAGTAAGAGAAGAAAAGATGCAATCACGTAGGGACCGGAACTCATTATCTACATATATGCGTACAAGCTTTCGCAGTCCCACCTATTTCCTAGTATAGCTCTCGACACACTCACACACACACACAAACACGCCATATTTGCCCACGTACCTCTGCGCCTTCCAACACGATGACCCGGCGGCACTTTACCAAGGCCACCACGGCAATGAGGGAGAAGAGGCAGGCCATCACCAGGTCCTGCGCCTTTTCGGCCACAGTCTCAGGCATGGCTTATGAAGCGGGAGGGCGTGGACTGAGGGCGTAGAACAAATGACGCTGGCTGGGAAGGAGAGAGGACTGAATGGCCTGTGCCCAATGCCCACGTGCCGGCGGTGGGACGGGACTCCTAGAGGTGGTTGACAGGACCAGCAGCAAGGTGCGTGCCTGTCCTAATGGTGTTGTGGTGTAGGAGTATGAGATAGAGCTTGCTTGTTGATGGACGCATTGTGATCGATGAGACTGGCCTATTTCAAGTTAGCAGAGGTGAGGCCGGAGTAGGGGGCGGGGTCTTTTGCGGTGTAATCAAGGCTTCCACCGGCACCACCGGCTCCCCACGGAGACGCCCCTGTACTGCCGCGTAAGCTAGCCTGTGTAGTTGTGGGTGTGTAGACTGGTGTGTGAAGCCCGAGTGTGCTTGTGCACAGGAGACGACTTGAGAACGCCAGGGCTCGTTGCCGTTGCCGGGTAGCGTTGACGTGTACTAAGCACGGTACTAAGTAAAGGAGCGAACGCAACATGCACAAAATACGTAAAAAGCACGCAGGTTTCTCTTCTTATCCTCCTATATTGATTCTTTGGGGTTTCTTATATAACGTCTCACATCCATCCTCCCTCCATTTACTGTGCCGTGCCATTATGCCCATTCATCCCTTCCCCCCCCTCTCCTCCTTCTCCTTCTGCTCCTGCTTCCTCGCCTTCCCCCTCCGCAGCCGCTGCTGCTGCACCTTCCTCCTCCTCGTCCACATCGTCAAATTGCCCACCCGTGGCAGCCGCCAGATTAGGGCTGAAGGTCATGAGGCCCTCCAGGTGAGCCAGCACGCGGGCCTGTTGTGGGGTGATGTAGGTTGGTGAAGAAATGAGAATTAAAATAACATCGGAGGGGAATTCAGTGATTTACCAACTCGATAATCTTCAATTGAAGAAATGGCTCAAATATCTATTAACATGTATATACCAACAATAAATTATTTGAGAGCTTTGCCCATCCTACTGACAAGCAACACCATCCCCAACCTCTTCCTTCCTACCTGCTCCTCCGACGCGCCCCCCGCAGCAGCAAAGGCAGTCTGGTCAAAAATCAGCTCGTCATCGCCTTCGTTCTCCCCAGCTTCTGGGGGGTCGGGATTCATCAAGGCGGCTTTGGAGAGGGCCTCGAAGAGGGGAGCGACTGAAGGAAGGAGAAAGGGAGGGAGGGAGGGAGGGAGGGAGAGAGGGAGGGTGAGGTGATTGGGGGTGAGAAAACGAGAAAAGATGAATGACAAAGATAAGAAAGATATTGACACAAAAATATAACAAATGTTGGAGCATTGATGCTACAAGACTGAATTGGTATGATATCAATCAAACAGCCAGCACACACACAAGCTAAGTACTTACGGCTCTCTGGGTCCTGCGGCACAAAGTAGACCTCCTTGGCCTCGTCCTCGTCCTCGTCCTCTCCGCCTTCTGAGATCTGTAGGAACGGAAAGAGGCGTGAGGATATTATTGTGTTGAGGTAGGAAGGATGTACGCCTGCCTCCTCGTCATAGTCATAGTAGCACCCCCCTCTCCGCTTCTACCTCCCCACCCCCTTCCGCCATTTACGCCATGTACACCCACCCACACCCATCCATCACCTACCTGGCAGTACAAGCATGGCTTCGGGAACGAAGACGGGTCCTTGGAAATGGCATGGAGGGTGATGCAAGGAACTTCCACCTCGTACACCTTGCCCTCCGGCCCTGCCTCTTGCTGCTGCTCCTTCCAAATGAGGCGCTTCGACGTCACTTGCAGCAGGCCCCGGCCTTCCGGCGCCATGGCGCTGCTCCCGTACGACATCTCCACGTCGGCAAGCTCGAACAAGGTGTGCTCGTCCTTCGGCAGAGCGGTGGGGTGGGAGGGCGGAGGCGTATGAGCGAGAATCAAGGGGAAGAGGATACTCGTTTGTGAAAAGGGTATCCTTCTTACCTGCTCCATGATGGAAGCCGCCATTCGCTGCTCTAGGTTCGGATGGACTTGGTGCCTGTGCGTATGTGTGTGGGGTCAGTAGCATGAGGTTGGTGTGCTGAGGCGAGTCACAAGGCATGCGCATCATCATCCGCGTTGGGCGAGAAAGAGAGAAAGGGGGAGGTCGCTCAGGCCCATCGACTCAACCAAGATGCACAAACCCTTGGTTCTCATCCTCACAAAACCCAAATGGTCAGCGTAATGTATGCGATCGATAGAGCATACACACATAATTCGACAAAGTTTCGCGCAGAACTTGTGACTTGGTCTGTGGACGAAATGCAGCCCCTCGAAAAAGGGAAGTAAGTAATCGGTCACCGGGCTCAAAGTCGTCTATGAACCCGTCGCTCGGACACGCCGTTTTTCCCAGGCACTTCATTTGAACCACACTGCCTACCCGTCCTGACACTTGTCTACATAATTGTAGTTTCAAATACAGTTCCTCCAGATAACTCAAGACCTTGCATTTTAATCGCCACTAGCTAAAGCAATGGGACAAGGGCCGAGTGTTTGAGCAAACCGACGAAAAGCCCTTCATACAGAAATACTGTCCGATGGGCTTTTGGCTCTACTGACAAAACACTCGGACATTTGGTATTTGCAGGCTTGAATGGCCATACGTTTACCATGTCGATTTTTCCCACTATATAAAATATGTATATGCACAACATTGCCTGAGACCGTGAGGAAATCCGTGCAGTACAGCCCAAATTGAGCCCCTGGCAAAAACGTCGTGTCCGAAGCATGGAAAAAGGGCGTGACAAGGCCTTTCCTTTTGGTCAGGAACGAGAACGAACGGGCAGATCTGGGGCTCCCACTGCTAGGCAATCATGTGCGGCTATAGCAATTGCAATTTTGCGTCGCAATGCTGCCTGGCATGCATGCAGCACAGCCCGCGGAAAGGCCCAGAATATGTGCAATTTTGTAGGCAATTGTGGGTGCCTGCACGAGCGCAAGGACAGTCTTGGGGAGGCTGCGTTTGGGCTACAGGCATCCTCCTGGCCTGAAAGCAGGATGTTAATGAGATATGTAAGCATGTTGTATTGAAAGCCTGCAGGATAGGGGTATTTGAGGGACTAGGGATGTCTGAACTTGGGGGCACCTGGGTGGCCCATTGGACGTGGGAGTGGAAATCGCGAATCATATCCGACCAGCCGCAAGCATACTAACAAGAAAAAGGCACGCATCCAAAAAATGACATCGCACTGATACTTACCAGAATTTTTGTTGATTCTTGCTATTGGTTTCTCTTCTTATATGTGTTATTTTTCTTTCTTCATGCGCTTGCCTTCCCCCTCCTCCCTCTCTTGCATGATTCCATCCCTACCTATGTACACCCACAAACAATCCCACCTACAATCCAATCTCCACGCCTACTTGCCTCCAAAGCCACCAAAACCCATCATAGCCGCCATTTCATCTTCCTCCTCCCCCCCTCCCTCCCCATCCTCCTCCTCCTCCTCCTCCACCGCCCGCTGGGTAATCTTCCTCCGTGCCTCCTTCCTAGCCTCCTTCCATTGCTCCTTCACTGCGTCCTCCTCCTCCAACTTCCTCTCATACACCTTGATCGCACTCTCTCTCGGCCCAGCATTCTTCCTCTCCTCCTCCCGTCGCTTCAAGGCCCCCAAGCGTTCCTTCACTCGATCCACCCCCACCCTTTCCACACGCATACTAAACCCCAACGCCTTCTGATGCTTCTTCCCATTGATATGATCCAGATACGCCATCGAATCTTTCAACAAACACTGACAAATATCACACCAATACCCCCCTTGTTGATGCGGGGCGGAGCTACCCGTCACAACCTGGATTTTGCCCACCTTGTCTTCCAACCCCAAGTCCGCTTCACGATGCTTGAGGTAAGCACGTTTCGACCCTTCGGGCCCCGCTGCCCCTTGTTCGGCCGATTGGAATTCCTCACGCTTTCGCACGAAGCCTGGCTTTTTCTTTTCGCCTTCCCCGGAGGCTTCCTGTTGTGTATGTGGTAGGGTGGGTGGGGGAGGTGGGGGAGTGAGTTGGGGGGCACCGTGGGGAGAAGGAGAGGGGGTCGGAGGCAGCGCCGACAAGGAGACAAGGCTTGAATGGTAGAATATCACGATGCGAAGGAGTGATTGCGCACGGGTGCGGCTGGGAGAGGGGGAAAGAGAGATAGGCCACGACGCAGCAGAGCATCACACGGGCTACATACCTGCTCCAAGCGTTCCTTGGCCACCTTCTCAAAGTGCTCGAGGTCCCACGTCCGACGCTCCACGTTCAAGGCACCCGAGGGCTTCTTCGGCTTCTTGTTGTGCTCGTCGTCCGCCATGGCTTGCTTTGCTTTGTGTGGTGTAGCTGTGAAGAGGGAGAGGGTGCTCTGCTGGCTTGCTTCGATGATGATGAGAAGGAGCGAGGAGGAGGGGGACTGGTGTGATGCAGGAGCTCTCTGCGAGCAAAGCCAAACTACGACGGGACGCGGCTGCCTGTGTACAAGGGGGAGATTGTGAGGAAGTGGCTTGTGAGTATGTGAACGAGGTGGCATGATGCTTGCGTACAAATGGCTTATCAAAGGCATGAAGGACCACCCTCTTCGTCGGCCTCGAAATTCCCTGATCTTGCCCTGACTTCAACCCATACCTCATCCCCCCTCCCCTCCCCCACACAAACACAGGCACGCCCTTTGCACGCTTGCATCTTTTAGCTCCCTCTTTCTCCGGCATCAATTCCTGCCCGTCCTCCAGTCCTCCCTCCCGCAAATTAAGGCATCACATCGCTCCGACCATCACCCCGCCTACCCCCCACTGACACCTCGCTCCGCAGCACACAAGCAGCTTAAAGCATGTCTTCCCTTCTCCGCCTGTCCCGCCGCTGCCTCCTCTCCACCAGCACCACCACCACGGTCAGTGCCCGAGGTCGGCTCCTCCTTCCATCCTCCTCCCCCTCCTCTTCCCCCTCCTCCTTCTCTACCTTGCCCGAAATTGCCACGCCCACCTGCGGGCTGGACGAGACGCAACGCGAGTACTTTTCGCTCGCTCACTCCTTTGCCAAGAATGAATTGACCCCGGCCTTGGCCTCTGAATGGGATAGCAAGGAGATTTTCCCCATGGAGACGATGCGGAAAGCGGCCGAGTTGGGGTTTGGGGCTGTGTTTGTGAGGGAGGACGTGGGGGGGAGTGGTATGTCGAGGTTGGAGGGCTCGATTGTGTTTGAGGCCTTGGCAGCGGGCTGCACCAGCACAGCGGCTTATTTGACGATTCATTCCATGTGTGGGTGGATGCTGGATACGTTCGGCACGGAGGAGCAACGACTGAAGTGGTTGCCTAGGATGGCGACGATGGAATTATTTTCGTCCTATTGCTTGACTGAACCCAATAGTGGTAGTGATGCTGCCTCCCTCTCCACCAGGGCCGCTCGTGACGGAGACTCCTACATTATCAATGGTAGTAAAGCCTTTATAAGTGGCGCGGGCGTGAGTGATTTATACCTGGTGATGTGTCGAACGGGGGGCAAGGGCCCAGGAGGGATCTCGTGTGTGGTGGTGGAGAAGGGCACGCCGGGGTTATCGTTTGGAGTACCTGAGAAGAAGATGGGATGGAAATCGCAGCCGACGGCGAGTGTGAGTTTTGAGGATGTTCGGGTGCCGGTGGGCAATTTGGTGGGGAAGGAGGGGGAGGGGTTTAAGTATGCGATGAGGGGGTTGGATGGGGGGAGGATTAATATTGCCACGTGTAGTGTGGGGGCGGCGCAGGCGTGTTTGGAGAAGACGAGGGCGTATATTTTGGAGAGGAAGCAGTTTGGGAGGGTTGTGGGGGAGAATCAGCATGTGCAGTTTAAGTTTGCGGATATGGCGACTAGCTTGGTGGGGGCGAGGTTGATGGTACGGGAGGCGGCGAGGATGCTTGATAGGAAGGATCCGCAGGCGGGTGTGATGTGTGCGATGGCGAAGAGGGTGGCGACGGATGTGGCGTTTGAGGTGTGTAATGACGCGGTGCAGTTGCATGGGGGGTATGGGTACCTGAAGGAGTATCATGTGGAGAGGTATTTGAGGGATGTGAGGGTGCATCAGATTTTGGAGGGGACGAATGAGATTATGCGGGTAATTGTGGCCAGAAAGCTGTTGCAGGGGGAGTAGGAGGAAATTGAAGGGGGAGGGAAACTCATAGGGGGGATGTATATTTTTTGGGTAGAATTGGTTGGAAAAAAGGAGGATTGAATCAGCTCGTGCGTCCTGTTGCGGAAGGGACTAAGAGAAGAGGGAAAAGGTATGGTGGGACGAGGAAGGAAGGAGAGGAGAGAAGATGGGGTTGTACTGCTTGTAGGAGGTTCTTGTCGAAGAGTTCTTGTGATTAATCATTATACGGACGCTAATGCAAAGCAATGTTGTAGCTAAAGTGGAGAATAAGAGGAAGGGGAAGGGTGGGGAGGTTGAATGGGTGAATCGAGCGGCTTTTGCACAAAATTTAGAAAGAAAACAAAAACAGAGAGATGTAGGAAAAGGAATACGAAAGAAAAGAAGCAACTGTGGATATGAATTAACAAATAGACGGGTTCTGCTTGCCCTTGTCTGATGACGGAGCCGCTCAGGGTGGACGACGTGGTGGCAGGAGGGAGGGGTGTGTCTGCAGGCAGGGGCCTGGTCGTTGCTGCTCCCGCTGCTGGATCTTGTCTGATGACGGAGCCGCCCTGTGTATTGCGTGAAGAGGGGAGGAGGAGGAGGAGGAGGACGTGCTGGAAGGAGGGATGGCAGGGCCTGATCGTTGCTGGAGTAAATGCGGTGATGATTACGATGATCGACTGATGGGAGATGACCTCCAGATGGGGAGCCAAGGTACCCAGGTCAACCCAGGTCAACCTCCTCGACCTCGACGATCGACGAACATCGCTGAACATTTTCAAAAATGGTTCGTTTCGTTCATCATCAACACCGCAACAACACCCCGCCCTACACTTTCTGCCCCCGACGCGCACACAACCCCACGCACACCATAGCTGCCCAGGTCGACATCTCTTCGCTTCGTCCGGGCCGAGTTTTTAGGCCGCACGGATCACTGGTGCTAGCACAAGCGCGCCGCCAAGAGCACTCTGATCGTCGTCATCAGCGATATTACCACCCATACCCATCACAACACACCAACCCCAACACACAGCGACCCCGCAGTGCATGCTCACGCGCCCCTTCCGTGCTGCCTTCATCTTGCCT
>Ga0105054_10011549_pt1 | contig 10986 bp, 1 predicted proteins | sample BON02_FD_78091 | JGI IMG/M metagenome (GOLD analysis project Ga0105054, IMG submission 78091) | Freshwater microbial communities from Lake Bonney liftoff mats and glacier meltwater in Antarctica - BON-02 (megahit assembly) | ecosystem: Environmental > Aquatic > Freshwater > Ice > Glacier... | reverse complement strand
ATCTTCCCAGCTACATGAACATCATCCATGTATGAACTGGTGTAAGTTGGATCCAAACTTCCTGTAACCTTTTCCTGATAACTCACCAAAAGATGTTTCCAGTCCTCTTGAGATATATTGTTAGAGATATATTGTTGTCCCGTAAAGTCTTGGAATAGAGCGAACCAGTGTATACTGGATCATCTCCATCAGCTGTAATGCTGTTATTAACCATGAAGTTACTAATGTATAAAACAATGAAATTTAATTAGAAACATCAAAAAATATTTTGAACTAGATGATCGATACAAATACCAGGATACTTTATAATCTAATAAAGAATACGACAATCTACCCCTCGAGTGACTTCGACGCGATTCTCCTTACTCGTTTTTTGTATTCCTTAGGGGACGAGGTGAACATTTTGGCGGCTTCTGGATTAGCCGGGCTGTTCGGGTTAGGGTCGGTGAGCAAGGACTGAATTGAAGTGAGAATGGTGCTGGTGGTATATATAGGTGACCATTGATCTTGGATGATGTCCAAACAGAGCGTGCCATCGCTATAAACGTTTGGATGAAACATCTCGCAAGTAAAACGGACTTTTGGCGGTTTGCTTGGGTATTGTTCAGGGAACTGGAGTCTCAGACCGTAAATGCCGCCTTCCCACGGGCTCTCATCTGGACCTATGATGCTCGCGTTCCAGACGAACAAGTTGGATTCACTGGCCGGTGCAGCCGAGCATCCTTCCGGTGGCTCGCTCACCATCTCCTTATAGTCAGACATGAGGCGCTGCTTTGAGGCACCGGAAGCACCTGATCCTGGAACGGAGCTTGAAGATGTGCTCATCTTCACGACTGTACTCGAGTGGCTTTCAAAATCAATTTCTTCAACTTATTCGGTAGACACTGGAAGCTATCAAATCTTAACCCAAAATCGTTGAAGAGTTGTCGAATACTTTAATTTTAAAAAGTATTCAATCACAATCCTAATTAATGATAAATTAAAATATGGTTCTACATTCATTCATTTTAATTAACAGTGGACAGAGAGACGGAAATAGAGTTAGTTCAAATAAACATGTTTCTTGTTTTAGGATGGTTTTGCAACAATTTTAAAACAATCATTTGGTTTTCTTGATGGATCGTTCCAAGAACTCTTTGGTTTTGCTCTGCGCATGTTTCCTAGATACTTGGCCGACTCTAATGGTTGAATTGCCAGGCTGTATCTCATGCGGCTGGTTCTGTGAGGGAAGCAGCGAGACAGCATTGGACGCCAGATGTCCCACTGTTAGCGCTGCCTTGTACTGAAGTTCCTCGTCAGTTGACCTCGCCCTCGCCAGTCTTAGAAGAGCCTGTATTCCTCCTTCACTGGCAATCTTCGCATGGTTCTCGTAATTGTCTGCAAGTTTCAATAGAGCAAGACCTGCATAGTGTCTTGGCTCAGCCTGGTTGCTCATCATAGCTACTAAGGGTCGAATAGCACCTGCAGCAGCTATGGTAACTTGAAGATCTCGATTAGATGACAAATGTGCTAGTGAGAATGCAGCATATTCCTGACATTCCGTGTCTTCAAGAGCAGCATACTTGATTAGAATGTCAAGAGCCCCATCCCTCACAAGATCATCGTGAAACACTGTGGTCTCTGCCAGCAATGCAAGGATGTAAGCTACGTTTCTTTTGATTTCTATGTCGCCATTCATTGCTTGGGCTAGCACAGATACTAAACCTCCTTGATCCATCACCCGTGATTTGACCTCCTCGTACTCGCAAACACAACCCACACAGTATATTGCTGCACGTACTGACATGGTGTCTCGTGATTGGGCAATCACTGTTAATAGTGGTAAAATACCTTTTGCTTGCGCCAATGCCAGTTTGCAAGTACCATGTTTCCCCAAGGTGATCGCAGTTAACGCCAGAAGTGCACACCTTTGCATTTGTATATCAGGGAATTTGACCAGATCAATTAGAGGACCCATCGCGCCATCTTCTACCAATCGTGTTTTGTTGTCTCCATGGTCTCCGAGTGCCAATCCTGCAATGGCCAAAGAAGCGAAACGTTGTATTTCAATATCAGGAAATCGAGAAAGGAAAAGCAAAGGACGAGAAGCCCCTTGTTCCATCATAGTTTGTTTGTCATCACCAGAAGCTAGATTACACAAAGCAAGAGTGGCATACCGCTGACTGGCAATATCCAAAGAACGAGCTAATGAAAACAAAGTGCTCAGACCTTGCTTCTGGATGAGTTGTGACTTTATATCAGAGGCTACGGACAAGCAGGAAAAGGATCTGGCGACATCACGTTGTATTCTAGCATCTTCTTCCATTCCGACTTTCACGAGGACCTCAATGGCCCCCTCACGTACTCCATCGATGTGATACTCAGGACTGTCGAGGATGTTCGCAAGTGCAAACGCACAGTCGCGTTCGACTTCCAGATCATCATACGCCATACACAATAAGATCTGGGACAGCCCGCCTTCACGCACCAGTTTCGCCTTGTTCTCTTCGTTTAAGGTGAAACTGGCCAGAGCAGCGGCAGCGGTACGCTGAAAATCTATGAGTGGTGACTGGGCGAGGGCGAGGAACGGCTTCATGAGTCCATCTTGTACGATTAGAACTCGAATGTCGGGGTTGGTAGCAAGAAATCGCATCGCCATTGCCACATACCTCTGACATACTGAGTCGGAAGAGTTGGTTAACTTGACCAATGATCTCATTGCGCCTTGCTTGTAGGCCTTGACACTGTTCTCTTCATTGCTGGTCAAGTTGGCAAATGTTCGAGCAACATCCTGTTGTACTTCATCATTGTTGATGAACGACAATTCTACTAAATGAGGAATGGCTCCGTCTTCAACCATCAAAACCTGATTTTCTAAATCCTCGCTGAGATTCGCCAGGAGACCTGCGCATTGCAGTTGCAAGTTAGCATTCAAAGTTCCACAACATCGAAGCAAAGGTGGTAGTCCTGATTCCTGTATGATCATTTTGCGTATCAGTTTGTGCTGTGACAGGTGGCGGAGTGAGGCAATGGCCAATGTCCGTAGTTCTGTTGAATCATCTCGCGACAACTGTATTAAAGCACTCACTCCTCCTTCCTGAGCGTATTTTTCGCGGTGGTCAGGATTAGCTGCTAGATCCCTGAGTGCACAAGCCGCTTGCCGTTGTATCTTAATGTCCTGAACCTGCGTCAAGTAGAATAACGCTTGTAAGCCGCCTTTGTAAATCATCGGAGAATGAGATTCTAAATTGGGAGCTAGCTTACGGAATGCAAGCGCTGCATTGTATAAACATTCATGGTCCTGAGACAGAGCTAGGTGCACCAAACCAACCATCGCGCCTTTAATTATGGCATCGTGATTCTCAAAAGAGGTTAAAAGATTGGCGATCGCACGAGAGCATTCTCGGTGTATGTCGATGCTATCGTGGTGCAAGAGACCAATCATAAATTCAGACCCATTCTTGTTTATAATATGAGGATGCGTTTCAGTGTCCTCGGCAATATTAGCAAGAGCACCGCAGGCTTGTCTAGCTATTTCAGGATCAGGGGATTGTGCTAATTTTACCAACGAAGTCAATACATCACTAGATGCAATGGATATTTTATTCTCATTCGTCAGGGACAAATTGCAAAGGGCAGCAGCTACTTCTCGCTGTGTCTCCAGCAAACATGCCTCATCAGCACCGGACTTTACAGTGTTTATCGCTACTGCAAATGGACCAAGTGCTCCTTCTTGCACCAACTTGATTCGATTGCTAGCACAAGTAGCAAGGCGTCTCAGTGCGGCAATAGCCAAACATCGAGCATTCTCGTCTTCTGAGTGAGCCAATGCTATGAGTGGTGTAATAGCACCGTCATCTCCCAACCTCATGTGCATCTCACCATTTGAACAAAAGTTGGCCAATGCAAATGCAGCATACTGAACAACATCAGCGTCTTGACACTTGGACAGTTTGATAAGACGTTCCAAACTTCCTTTAGGAATCATGACACTGTGATTGTCTTCGTTCGCACTAATGTTAGTCAACGCCATTGCTGCATAGCGTAAACTGTCTAAATCGTTTTCACCGTCTTCATCGTAGTCGGCCATGTCCAAAATTGGACCCAAGCCACCATGAACAATTACTTGCACTTGCGTGATTCTGTCACAAGCAAGATTGCATAAACCTATGAGACCATATCGTTTGCAATCCAGATCATCATCCTTGGCCGCTAATACGAGTGCTTGCAAGCCACCTCCTTTAGTAGTCTCACAACGAGTCTCAATATTCGCTGCAAGATTACACATGGTCATGGCTGCATACCGCCTGCAATCTACGTCTGGAGACTTGGCCAAAAGAACCAAAGGAATGGTTCCTCGCTCTAAAATAATCTTGGAGTGGTTCTCTTTCAAGCATGACAAGTTGAACATAGCGAGGGCGGAACTACGCTGGCATTCCAATCGAGAAGAGTTTGCCAATTCTACCAAAGGACCCAAACCACCCGCTTCAACTATGCGTCTGCGATTGCCTCGCTCCACTGATAGATTGCATAAACACATACCGCAGTATCTTTGAATTTCCAAGTCACTGCGTTCAGTATTTCTAACACCTTCTATCAAAGGGGCCAGTCCACCGGCCTTCACAATGATCTCTTGGTTCCTAGGAGTTTCTGCCAGATTGCATAAAGCCATAGCAGCATACCGTCGAGGTTGCAAAGCTCCATCTCGAAGCAAGGCAATAAGCGGTCCTAATCCATTCATCGTGACAATTGTGTCCTGGTTGTACACGTTGCTACTTAAGTTACACAAAGCCATAGATGCACATACTTGAACTTCCTCCAGCTGATCAGCTCCAAGAAGCACTATCAACGGAGCTATTCCATCTTCATCAGCTATTCTGACTTGATTCTCCTCTGTGGCTGCCAGTCGGTAGATTGCTCGAGCAGCGAAATGTCTGCATTCTGAACACTGAACTTTCATCATGTGCACCAATGCAGGAACACCTCCACAAACAGCAATGGCAGATTGGTTTTTATGAACAATGGCAAGATTGCCAATAGCCATAGCTGCATATTTCGCAGTAGCCATGTGATCAGACCAACAAAGGGTGAGTAGACTCTTGATATCCTGGCGGTTGTAAACATCAATTTGATTGTGAGCATTCGAAGAAATATGGGCGTGGCATCTGGAAACTGACTCTCTAATATCTGCATCGTGAACGGTGCTCATGTGAAGTAGCGCTTGCAAACCATCTTCCTCGACAATACTCAACTGGTTGTCTGGATTCTCGGACATAGTAGCCAAAGTATCACTACATTGACGCATCAGGTCCACATTTTTCGTGTGTGTCGCAGCCTCGATGATGGTAACGAGGCCTCCTAGCTCGGTAATCTTGGGTTTAATTCGATCGTTTAGACTGAGATGCCGAATACCTGCTACACCTAGACTGCAAAGTTCCACCACAAACTGGTTCTTCGAAATTCCGTTGGAGTCCATAGCCGTGGCGATACTTCGATTGCTCTTATTGCTAATCTTTGCGTGCTTTGCTTCCGCCTCCCGCATGGTCAGCAATATTTTGTTCTGCTGGTTCACGAGATCAATCAGAGCGCCGAGTCCCCCTTCCCTGAACAAGGTCCATTTGAGTTCAGGATTGGTAGCAATATCTCTGAGGGCACTAGCAGCATGTAGCTTGACAGTTGGTTCCTCAACATTGATTACTAAAGAAAACAAAGGTTTCATTCCTTGCGAAGTTGTCATTGGAATATGAGTGATGGTGTTGGGGGCAAGTTTACGATAGCATAGGGCAGCATGCAACTGGCACTGAAGGTCACTCGATTTGGCGACTCGGAAAACACAAGCAAGACCATCCTCCTCTAAAAACACCTTGTGAGTTACTAGAGGAGAGCTTAACAAATTCGAAATTGCACGAGAAGCTTCCCGATATACTTCCAGCTTACGAGAACGCATCAAGGTAGATAAAAAGTGAATGCCCTGCTCTACGGTAATTATGGAATGCGTGGTTTCATCCTCGGCGATGTTGGCAAGAGCTGCACATGCCTGTCTAGATACTTCTACATCTGTTGACTGGGCAAGTTCGATCAAAACCTTCAAACAGGAAGCACCATCATTAGTGAGAGCTGGTTTGGCTCTGTCAGACACGCTTAAATTACATAATGCTGCTGCCACTTCACGCTGCATTTCCAAGTCAGTTGATGCACCCGCATCAGCCAGCGCAGGCAATATCCGCAATTCGAGAGCTTCTTCTCGATTTCTCTCATTTTTAAACAGTCGTCGAAGTGCACATACAGCTTGGCATCTACACTGCGTTGTAGGAGCTTCCTTTGCGAGCGTTACTAGCGACGCCAACGCGCCTGCTTGTCCTATGTGCTCTAACAGCGCATCATTCTTGGCAAGTTTTCCAATCGCGAAGGCTGCATTGAGATGTGTCTCCGGATCTGTGACAACTCCCGGTCTTCCAAGTGCGATGACAACAGGCCCCAATATCTGTTCTTGCATCAATAACTCATGGTTCACTGGATGCGCACATAAGTTTCCAATTGCCAATGTTGCATATCGCCTGCTCTCCATGTCGTCTGCAGTTGGATCTAGATTACCTAGTCTATCCACATTCAAACGAATCAACTTCACCAGGGCATTTACTACCCCTCGATATTCAGGCGTCTCTTTTTCACCCATCTCGCGTTCTAGAATCTCTTGGTGGAACTCAGGTCTGGTTGTGAGATTTGATGCACCAACAGCACCCAGTCGACGAGTGACGAGATCCGAGTTGTGGCACATGGATCTGCATAGCGTGAAGTGTGACCCGTCCTTCACTAACTGTGCTTGCATATGGTAATTACAGGCGAGATTGGCAAGTACTCTAGTTGCTTCTCGGTGGACCATCGAGTTACCTCGGTTGCTGTTGATCAACGATCCTAGAAACCTCGTACCTTCGGATCCAATTATTAACTCATGGGTCATGTGGTTTTCAGCCATGCTAGCTAGTGCACCACACGCATATTGCATCACATGGTCATCACCTGTTTTGCATAGATTGACTAACTCAGGCATCAGATCGGATTGAGCGATGTCAATTTTGTTGCCTTCGTTCAAAGCCAAGTTGCTTGCGCAAGCAGCAACTTCCCTCCAAATGATCACATCTCGTGTTCGTGCACCGAGAGTCAAGGGTTCAAGGGCGCCTTCTTGTACCATTCTCACTCTGTTTTCTGGATACGCTGCCAAACCACGTAAAGTAGCCATTGCAGCTCGCATATCTTCAATATCATCCGAGCAAGCCAAGGAAATAAGAGGCGGCAAGCCTCCTTCGTTGACTACAGCCTTGCGATTCGCTTCGTTGGACGCAAGATTGCACAGGGCGTAACCAATAGCTCGCTGAGTCTCCAAGTCTGCTGTATTTGCTACCGAAATCAGGGGAGTCAGGGCCCCGCCATGTATCATATCGTTGTGATGTTCTTCGGCACTTGCAATATTACCAAGCGCTACAGCACCAAACAATCTGTAAGTAGTATCGGCGGAACATAAGAAAGAAACCAGTGCAGGAACATTCAGAGCTCTTGCAATCTTGGCATGCTGATCTCCTATACAACCAGACAAGGACAAGTTGCATAGGCAAGCGAGAACTTCGTGCTGTACTGCCACATTGTCGCTTTTGGCCAATTCCAGTAGAGGGTCCAAAGCGCCTTGTTCGAGAATCTCCCCACGAATCAAGGGGTCACAAGAAAGACCCCGTAATCCAGCAGTTGCTCTCAGCTGTGCTTCAGGATCATCTGAAGATACAATGTAGATCAAAGGTGCAATAACACTCTCTTCCATTAACAGCTGATGGTTATCTGAACACGATGCGAAATTGGCAATTGCAAATGCAGCAGCGTTTCGAATTTCAGTGTCCTCGTGTTCCATCAGTTGAGTAAGTAGAGGGAGAGCCCCTTTTTGGATCAATGGAGGATGGTTTGCCATGGTACATGACAGATTACAAATCCCAAACACCGCGTAGCGTTGGCATTCTAAATCCCCATTGCTAAATCCACTCAAGGAGATGAGTGAGTCAAGAGCACCTTCTTGAACAATTCGGGTTTGATTGGCCACATGCGTCGCTAGATTCGATATTCCCATAGCTGCATATCGTTGACACATCACATCTGGAGAGGATAATGCAGCAGTTAGCGGAGGTAGAGCTCCCCCAGAAGCTATTTCACTGGTATGTGCATATTCCGCAGAAAGATTGGCAATGGCCCTGGCAGCCTCACGTTGAACTGCGATAGACTTAGAACGGAGAACAAACTTTAGATGTTGCAATACACCTGCTTCTACCATCGGTCCTTGGTTCTCTTCGACTTCTGCTAGATTGGCGAGCACCCCACATGCTTGGTGGGCAACTTCCACGTCACCAGAATGTCCGAAATTCACAAGAGAAGTGATAGCTCCGGCTCTCACGATTGCCACCTTATTCTCTTCCGACAGAGAAATATTTCGCAATGCTGCAGCTACTTCACGAAGAATCTCCACATTATCGCTGCTCGCATGTTTCAATAACGGAAGGAGCCCCCCGAGCTCCACGATCTTGATTCGATTTTTTGGGTTCAGTGCCAGATGCCGCATTGCCACCACTGCATGAAGATGTGTGTCTGGATCATCTTGTAAAGCCATGGATACAAGTGGTCTTACTATTCCAACACGCTCACACATCGTGTGTGTGTTTTGGTTCGAGCACAAGCATTCAAATGCAAAGGCAACACATCTACGTGTCTCTAGGTCCTTGGATTGAGATATAGTCACTAGTGCTGGCAATGCACCATGCTCAATAATATCTGGATGGTTGCTAAACTCCAAAGACAAATTTCCTATACCAAGAGCACCAAACCGTTGGCACTTGGCATCTTTACTCTTCATGAATGCAATGAGCTGGACTAAACCACCTGCGCCGATAAGATCTCCTTGGGATTCTTGACCAGATGCAAACAATGACAATGCTCTGGCTACATCCCGTTGTATCTCTACAATCTCGCTGTTAGCTAGTCTCAGCATGACGCTAATGACACCCTCGTCAATCATAAGTCTTTGAGTACGACCTTCAACCATCTCTGCGACGTTACCTAAAGCAATTACAGCATATCGCTCTCGTTCCCTATCACCTGATTGCGCCAGCATTACCAATGCAGGTAGGCATCCAGATCGACCAATTGCGATTTTATTCTCTTCGTTCAAACTCAAATTGCACAAAACTGCCGCCGCTTCTCGCTGAGTCTCAATGCTGTCTGCTTGAGCTGCTAATATAAGTGGTTCTAAACCTCCATTTCTCACTATCGCCAATCGCACATCTGCATTCATGGCCATCCCGCGAAGAGCAGCTACTGCTTGGAATTGCACATTGGTATCTCCAGGAAAGGCAAACGAGATTAACGGCTTTAAACATCCACCTTCTACAATGGCGTCCAAGTTGTTGGGATTGGAAGCAAAGTTTCCGAGAGCAAAAACTGCATGCTGGCGGCAACTAAGATCTCTCGACTTGGAGAACCCCACCACTAAATCCAATACTCCTGACTCAATAAGGAACGTGTGATTTTCATGAGTCACGGCAAGGTTAGCTAAACATAACAACGAATAACGCTCAGTCTCAGCATCATTAGAGGAATTCGAGTCCAGACCTTTCGATGCCAATGTAACCATAGGTTCCACAACCTCCAGCTTGATCATCTTGGGCTGAAGTTTCACATTTGTAGCTAAGTTGGCAAGTGCCATGGTGCACATTCGAGTACATCCTGCGTGATCCGACCGCAATAGTAGCACCAATGGTTCAATTACTCCGCATCGAAACATTTCAGCGCCGTATTCACAATTAGCAGCGAGATTACCAAGCGCTCGAGCTGCTTCTCGATTTACTTCTAGTTCGCCGTGATGCGATAGAGCCGTTACCAATTTAGAGATTGCTCCACGTTGGACGATTCTTGATTGGTTCTCAACTTCTTCCGCAAGATTGGCGAGTGCGCAACATGCCTGTCTTGCCATATCGTGATCGTTTTCTTCTGAAACCAATTCAACGAGGGGTTCTAGTCCCCCATGACGACAGATCTCCATCTTATTAGTGTCAGCAAATGATAGCGTGCATAGTGCTGGCAATACTTCGCAATGGATCTCAGCATCATTGGTTCTTGCTAGGAATAAAATCGGTTCAAGACCGCCTTCATCCGAGATTCGTTTCCTAATCTCAGGATTGTGAGCAACACGAACAAGCGCGAATGCTGCATATTGTCGCACTTCGGCATCAGGGCAACTGGAGAGTGATATCAAAAGAGGCAGCGCACCTTCATCTACCATTTGCAAATGATTTTCTGCACTGGAAGCAAGATTGGCTACAGCCAACACCGCAAAACGTTGTATCTCAAGTTCCAAGTCCTCCGATCTAGCCAGCGACATCAGCGGCTCCAATGCACCTGATTGCATAATTTCCAAGCGATGTTTTTTATTGGTGGTCAAATTCCCAATTCCCATACTACCCACTCTTTGACATGCAGTATCAGGTGACAGTAAGTAAGATATCAGCACCTGATGACCACCATTTTGCATAATAACATCTTGATTTGCACCATTGGCTCCAAGATTCGCGATGGCTCTTCCTGCTTCTCGTTGCACCTCCACATAAGGTGATCTCAAAACACTTATAATAACTTCAATGGCTCCTTCCTCCGCAAGTTTCTCCTGATTCTCCAAGATTTCAGCAACATTAGCCAGTGTTGCACAAGCTTGTCTGGCTACTTCCATGTCTTCCGAACAGGCCAGCTTGATTAACGGTGGTAAAACTCCGCTTTTGGCCATTTCAAATTTAGTTTCGTCAGATATACTCAAGTTACATAATGCTGCAGCGACTTCCCGTTGCACCTCAACGTCACGAGATTTCATGAGGAGTACTAACGGCTCTAATCCCCCTTCCTGTACAATTTTCATTTTATTATTATCGTTGACCGAAAGCCCTCTTAACGCCGCTGCAGCTTGATGATGAACATCAGGGT
>Ga0105054_10011548_pt1 | contig 10987 bp, 5 predicted proteins | sample BON02_FD_78091 | JGI IMG/M metagenome (GOLD analysis project Ga0105054, IMG submission 78091) | Freshwater microbial communities from Lake Bonney liftoff mats and glacier meltwater in Antarctica - BON-02 (megahit assembly) | ecosystem: Environmental > Aquatic > Freshwater > Ice > Glacier... | reverse complement strand
CTGAACCTGGTCGAACGGTTTTTTGCCGAGATCACATCGAGACGCATCCGGCGCGGCAGCTATTCCAGCGTCAATGACCTTGAGGCCGCGATCTACGACTATCTGGCGCGACACAACGAGAAGTCGAAGCCCTTCAAATGGACCAAAACCGCCGAGGATATCCTCACCCGGGAACGCCGCGCGCTGGACAAACTCGATGAAATTCGCGGAAACAGGTAGGAAGTGTCAGACTCAGAACACTAGGGCGTGTTGCGGCCAATTGGAATTGTGTATTCATCAGCCGGGGTGAGGCAGCGTTTGCCATGCAGAACGCGTTCAACCCGGCAAAGGAATTCGATCGAAAGCAACACGCTCTAGCCGCAGCCCCTGATGTCGACGGCGCCGCGCTGGCCCAGCACCGTGATGCGCAGGCGCGAGCGGTCGAGGGCAAGAGTGGTGCCATGGGCCGGAACGATGTCGGCGGTGGCGCTCAGGCTGTCGCCGTTGCGCAGCGTTTCGGCCTCGGACACCCAGACCGGCGCGCCGGGCAGTTCGATCACCGCGAATTCGGCGCCCCCAAGGCTGGGCATGTCGAAAGCCGCCGTCACGCTCAGGCCGCGTCGGGCCGGAGCCACGGTGCATGTCATCCCCGACACCCCCGCCTCGCGCGCCGTCATCGGTCGGTCGCCCAGGGCGGCGCGAATGCGCGCGTCGGGGCGGGCCGCCTCGGGCGCAAGGGCTGCCGTAACCGTCACGCTGACCGGCACGCAGACATCGTCGCACACCCCCATGTCGATATGCGCCGACAGGGCGATGGGCTGACCGACGCGGCGCGGGGTCAGTTCGATGGGCAGGATCAACTGGTCGTGATAGCCGACCGAAGTCAGCCCGTTCTGGTGAAACACCGCCGGCACCGGCCAGTGCAGCGCCACCTTGCCCACATTGTCCGACCCGGCCCAGTCGAACTGCGCCGGGATGCCGGCATCGCCCGGTGCGCGCCAATAGGTCTTCCACCCCGGCGCCAGCATCACCCGGATCGCCGCCATATGGGTGCCCGCCTCGGTGCGCCACCCGGGCAGAACGTCGACCGTGACCATGTCGCCCACCGTCTGGGCGCCCAGGGGGCTGGCAAGGGCAAGGCAAAGGGCGAGGCAGGGCAGGGCGTTGTTCATTGCGCAATCCTTAGCCATCGGCGCGGGGATTGGAAATCACAAACCGGCGATGGCGCCGTGTGCGCCGCCACGCCCCCTTGCGCATGGACGGTGCCTTTGTCACTGCTGGGCCATGGACCATGAAAAAATCTCTGGCGATCTGGTGGGCAAGCTGCTGGTGGCAATGCCCGGCATGGGCGATCCGCGGTTCGAGCGCAGCGTGATCTATATCTGCGAGGACGATGGTGAGGCGACCATGGGCCTGATGGTCAACAAACCCCTGCCGCAGCTTGACCTGGCCAGATTGCTGGAACAACTCGACATTTCCAGCGTGCCGGGCACCGCTGAAATGCTCGTGCATTTCGGTGGGCCGGTCGAGACCGCGCGGGGCTTTGTCCTGCACCCCGACGATTATCGCGCCAGGGCCGGCACGGTCGCGGTGGGCGGTTCGTTCGCCATGACCGCGACCCGCGACGTGCTTGAGGATCTGGCGGCGGGAAAGGGGCCGCGCCGTGCGATCCTGACCCTCGGCTATGCCGGATGGGGGCCGGGGCAACTGGCCGGTGAAATCCTTGACAACGGCTGGCTGACCTGCCCGGCCGACCCCGAAGTGGTGTTCGCGCCCGGCAACGGTGGCAAATGGGCGGGCGCGCTTGCCCTGCTGGGCATCGATCCGCAAAGTCTGTCGGCGGCGGCGGGTCGGGCCTGATGGCTTGCCGCCCAAACGCCCCCGTGCCAGTCTGACCTGACCCAGGCAGGCGAACGATGGACAGCGCGATTTCGGCCCTGATGACCCAGATCGAAGGGATCTGGCTGCAGATCGCGGCCCAGGCCGCCAACATGCTGCTTCCCTCGCGGCTGATCCAGATCGCGATCATCCTCGGGTGTATCGCCCTGGCCTGGGCGCTGAACCGCCTGACCGCCGAGCGGATGCGCGAATGGATGCGCACTCTGGAGGGCTGGCCCAAGTGGCGGCTGCGCGCGCTCTTGGTGGTGAACCGGCGGCTGATGCTGATCTGGTTCGTCGTTCTGATCTGGTCGGCCACCTGGATCATGCGGTCGATCCATTTCTTTCCGTCGCGCACCTTCCTGCTGGCGCTGGCGGCCAGTATCGCGTTGGCCTGGCTGCTGGTGGTCATCGTCACGCGGCTGGTCAAGAACCCGGCGTTGCGCAGCATCGTGCGCTGGGGGCTTTGGATTTACGTCACACTCTACCATCTCGGTCTGGTCGACGGGGTGTCGCGCTCTCTCGACGGGCTGGCCTTCGAGATGGGCGAGGTGCGGCTGTCGGTGCTGACGCTGGTCAAGGCGCTGGTGGTGATCGCGGTGCTGTTCGCCCTCGCGCGCCTCGTCACCCAGACCAGCGCCACCCAGATCCGGCGCAACGGGAACATCAGCCCCTCGATGCAGGTGCTGGCCGTCAAGGCGATGCAACTGCTGCTCTACGGCGCCGCCTTCTTCATCGGCCTGCGGTTTGTGGGCGTCGATCTGACCGGCCTCGCAGTGCTTTCGGGCGCCATCGGCGTCGGTCTCGGGTTCGGGCTGCAGAAGGTGGTCAGCAATCTGGTTTTGGGCGTGATCATCCTGCTGGACAAGTCGATCAAGCCGGGCGACGTGATCTCCATCGGCGAAACCTTCGGCTGGATCAATTCGCTGGGCGCGCGTTACGTCTCGATCACCACGCGCGACGGCAGGGAATACCTGATCCCGAACGAGGATCTGATCACCGGGCAGGTGGTCAACTGGTCGCATTCCAACGATTTCGTGCGCCTCGACATCACCTTCGGCACCGCCTATGGCGACGATCCCCACAAGGTGCGCGCCATCGCCGTCGCTGCGGCGGGTGCCGTGCCCCGGGTGCTGGGCGACCCCAAGGCGGTGTGCCACATCACCGGCTTCGGCGACAGTTCGGTCGACTACATCCTGCGCTTCTGGATCACCGACCCCACCGGCGGGCTGACCAACATCCGTGGCAACGTTTATCTGGCACTTTGGGACGTATTCCGCGAAAACGGCATCTCGATTCCCTTCCCCCAGCGCGAGGTGCGGATGCTTGACGTTCCCGCCTCGTTGCCCGACTGAGGACGTCCCTTGTTCTTTCTTGCTTCAAATATCCAGATCCACCGTTCCCAAACCCACAGGCCCCACAATGGCTGACCTGATCCCGCCCCCGTTCGCCGCCCCGGCACCCCGCGATCTCTGCACCGACTGCGGCATCTCGCGCACGGCGGATCACAAACGCTGTGGCCGCGCCTGCCAGTTCATCGCGCCCGACTATCCGGGACTGGAAACCGCCGTCCACGGTCGCCCCCGCGACCCGTCGCGCGGGGATGAGCGGTTCTTCGGCCCCTATCGCCAGATGCTGCGCGCCCGCCTGCGCGATCCGGCCCCGGGCGCGCAATGGACCGGGATCACCACCCGCCTGGCGCAACGCCTGCTTGAAACCGGCGCGATCGACGGTGTGCTGTGCATGGCGCCCGATCCGGCAGACCGCTGGCGCCCGGTGCCGGTGATCGTCACCGACCCCGCCGACATGGCAAAGGTGCGCGGCATGCGCATGGGCTATGCGCCGCTTCTGGCGCTGCTCGAACCGGCCCGCGACAGGGGACTGAAGCGGCTGGCGATCATCGGCATCCCCTGTCAGGTCTATGCCCTGCGCGCGCTTGAGGCGGAACTGGGATTTGACCGCCTCTTCGTCATCGGCACACCCTGTTCCGACAACACCACGACGGAGGCGTTCCACGAATTCCTCGCGCTGCTGTCGGACGCGCCCGAGACCATCAGTTACCTCGAATTCCGCGCCGACTATCATGTGGAACTGCGTTTCGATGACGGGCGCACCCGCGAAATCCCCTTCCTGCAACTGCCGATCTCGCAACTGCGCCCCGATTTCTTCCCGTTGACCTGTCGAACCTGCGTCGACTACACCAACGCGCTGGCCGACATCACGGTGGGATACATGGGCGGGCAGGGCGAACAGTGGCTGCTGGTCCGAAACGAACGCGGCGCCGAGATGCTGGACCTGCTGGGCGACGAGGTGACGCTGGACGCCCCCGGATCGAAAGGCAAGCGCGCCACTGCCGTCAAGGGGTTCATCGAAAACGTCGCCCGCGCCGCTGGCGGGCTGCCGTTGCGCCGGATGCCCGACTGGCTGCGCCCCATCGTGTCTTGGATTCAGCCCCGGTTCGGCCCGCGCGGTCTGGAGTTCGCGCGCACAAGGCTGGAGATGAAGGCGGCCGAGACCGTGCTGCACCTGCGCCGCGAACGGCGTGCGCGGATGAAGACGATGATCCCGGCCCATGTCTGGGCCCTGGTCGCCCCCTATGGCCTGAAACCCGAGCCAGGTGAAACCCAGCCCGGCGAAGAGCCGCCAAAATAGCGCGGAACCGCCGCAGGCCCTGCGGCGTTGGCGCCAGAGTTTGATCGAATTCCCCTGTACAACCGGAGTCAGGCCTGTAGTCTCGATCTCAAAACAAGACGGCGGTATATCAGGTATGTTTCCCCTCAAGGCCATGAGCTTGGGCGCCCTTCTTGTATTTTGCGGCGCACCCGTTGCGGCGCTGGACAGTCTGACCTTCCTGACCCCCGGCGCCGACGAAGAGCTTGCCAACGATTTGCGCGCCGCCTCGCTGCTGGTCGCGGCCAAGGCCGAGGGCACCACGACACCGCAGGATCTGCTGGCCGCCGCCCTGGCTGATTACGGTCGCCTTGTCGGCGCGCTTTACGCCGATGGGCGGTTCGGCGGGATCATCAACATCATGATCGACGGGCGCGAGGCGGCGGCAATCCCGCCGCTCAACCCGCCCGCGCGGATAGGCATCATCACCGTCACCGTGCAACCCGGCCCGCTGTACCGCTTTTCGCAAACCGCCGTGCGCCCGCAGGCCCCCGACACCGTGCTGCCCCAAGGTTTCGCCTCCGGCCAGCCTGCCCGCACGCCGCTGATCCGCGATGGCGTGGCGGCGGTGATCGAGGGCTGGCGCGAGGCCGGGCGCGCCAAGGCCGCCGTCGCGGGCCAGCAGGTGACGGCGGATCACGACGCCGACACCGTGGGGGTGCGCGTGGCCGTCGAACCCGGCCCGGTCGTCACCTTCGGCAATCTGCTGCTGAAAGGCGGCGACCGGGTGCGCCCGGCGCGGCTGCGCAAGATCGCCGGGCTGCCCACGGGTCAGGTCTATTCCCCCGCAGCCCTCGAGCAATCCGCCACGAGGCTGCGCCGCACCGGCGTGTTCAAATCCGTCTCGCTGAGCGAGGCGGAACGGCTGGGGCCGGGCGACACCCTCGACATCACCGCGACGCTGGACGAAGAGGCGCCGCGCCGCATCGGGGCCGGCGCCGAACTGTCCTCGGTCGAGGGGCTGCGCCTGTCAGGGTACTGGATGCACCGCAACCTTCTGGGCGGCGCCGAGCGTCTGCGCCTTGAGGGTGAGGTGGCGGGCATCGGTGGTGGCACCGGCGGCACGGATTACCGCTTTTCCGCCCGCTATGGCCGCCCGGCGACCCCCGACGCCGATACTGATCTGTTTGCCGTGGCGATGATCGAACAGTTGAACGAACCCAACTATAACAGCAAGGCAGGGCTGCTTGGGTTCGGGTTCACCCGCTATTTCAGCGATCAGTTGAATGTCGAAGTCGGCCTGGCCTATGCGTTTTCCGAAGACACCGACATCACCGGCACCTTGCAGTTCCATCACCTGACCGCGCCCATCGTCCTCACTTATGACAGCCGCGACAAGGCGCTGGATGCAACCAAGGGGCTGTTCGGCTATGCCGAGATCACGCCGTTCCTGGGCCTGAAGGGCACGGAAAGCGGCGCGCGTCTGGCATTTGACACCCGCGCCTATCGTGCCTTCGGCGCGACGGAGAATGTGGTGCTGGCCGGTCGGCTGCAGGCCGGCAGCGTTCTGGGCGCGTCGCTGGCCGGGGTGCCGAACGACTATCTTTTCTACACCGGCGGAGGGGGCACGGTGCGGGGTCAGGATTATCAGTCGCTGGGGGTCGGCACCGGCGCCGCGATGACCGGCGGGCGGTCGTTCCTTGCCATATCCGGCGAGGTGCGCGCCAAGGTGCGCGAGAAGATCGGCGTCGTCGCCTTTGCCGATTTCGGTCTGGTCAGTGCCGACAGTTTCGGCGCGAACGGCGAAACCCATGGCGGCGCGGGCCTTGGCCTGCGCTATCTCACGCCGATCGGCCCGATCCGGCTGGATGTGGCGGCGCCCATTGGTGGCACGTCCAACGGCGTGCAGATCTACGTCGGCATCGGACAATCGTTCTGATGCGCCGCCTTGCCCCTGCCGTTCTCGCCCTTGGTCTGATCGCCGCCCCCGTGCCCGCCCAGAACGATGGCGGCGGGTTTCTGGAGACCCTGATCGAGGACAATCTGTCGGGCGCGGGGCGCGACGTGCGAATCCGCGGGTTCGAGGGCGCGCTCAGCTCCACCGCCAGCCTTGTGGAACTGACCATCGCCGATGAGAACGGCGTCTGGCTGACCCTGCGCGACGTGACGCTGGACTGGAACCGCTCGGCCCTGCTGCGCGGACGGTTGGAGGTGAACGAGTTGACGGCGGGCGAGATCATCCTGCCCCGTCTGCCTGGGTCCGACCCCGAGGCGCCCGCACCCGAGGCAACGCCGTTTGCCCTGCCCGAGTTGCCGGTTTCGGTGCGCATCGAGCAGGTGGCGGCGGCAAGGCTCGACCTGGGCGCGGCGCTGTTCGGCGCGGCGGCGGTCGTGTCGCTGAACGGGTCGGTGCGGATTGAGGATGGCACGGGCGCCGCGCAGATCGAGGTGGCGCGCGTCGACGGGCGCGAAGGCGCGCTGACGCTGGACGCATCCTATGACAACGCGACCGAGGCGCTGGAGCTGGCGCTGAACCTGACCGAGGCCGAAGGCGGCATCGCGGCCAATCTGCTGGACCTGCCTGGCACCCCCTCGGTGCGGTTGAACGTCGACGGCACTGGTCCGCTGTCGGATTTCACCGCTGCCATAGAACTCGACACCGACGGCGAACGCCGGATCGAAGGCACCGTCGCGCTGACGGCGACCGGCACAGGCAACGCGGTGCAACGCGGCTTTGCTGCCCGGATCGGCGGCGACATCGCCCCCGTTTTCGCGCCCCGGTACCGCCCGTTCTTTGGCCCAGACATCCGCCTGATCGCCGAGGGCGCCACCCGCCCCGGGGGCGGTTTCGCGGTGAACCGGCTGGACCTGACCGCCCGGGCGCTGACCCTGACCGGGCAGGTGACGACGGGGGCCGATGGCCTGCCCGACCTGATCGACCTGACCGGTGAGATCGTGGCGCCCGGAGGCGGGCCTGTCCTGCTGCCCATCGGCGGTGACGAAACCACAGTGGCCAGCGCCGGGCTGTCGGTGCAATTCGACGCCAGCCGCAGCGAAGACTGGACCGCGCGTGTCACCCTGAACGACCTTGTCCGCTCCGACATTTCCATCGGTGCGGTCGAGCTTTCGGGCACCGGCGAGATCGCCGATGACGGCGCGGGTGCGCAGACCGTGACCGCCGATCTGGATGTCGCCGTCAGCGGTCTGGCCGCGCAAGACCCCGCCGTGCAGCAGGCGCTGGGTGTCCGGGCAACGGGCGCCGCCGCCATCGCCTGGATCAGCGGCGGGCCTGTGGTGCTGGACAGGTTGCAGATCGACGGAGCCAGTTTCGCGCTGCAAGGATCGGGGCAGGTCGGTTTTGGCGACAATGGCACCCGCGCCACCCTGGCCGCCACCTTGCAGGCGCAGGATCTGGCTGCGTTCTCGGCCCTTGCCGGTCGCGATCTGGGCGGCGCGGCCGAGGTCGCGCTTGAGGTGCAGACCGCCCCCCTGGATGGCACGTTCGATCTGTCCCTGACCGGCATCGCCACCGATCTGCGGGTCGACCAGCCCCAGGCCGACGCCCTGCTGGCGGGCCGTACCGAAGTCCTGATCCGCGCCGACCGCGATACCACGGGCACCCGGCTCAGCGAACTGACGCTGCGCAATCCGGCCCTGTCACTGGACGCTTCGGGCGATCTGACCTCGGCGGCCAGCACTCTGCGCGCCGATCTGCGACTGGCTGATGTGGCGGTTCTTTACAGGCAGTTGTCAGGCCCCGTGACGCTGACGGCGCTGGGCCGGATGATCGGTGGCGCCTGGAATTACGACGTGCAGGCCAGCGGTGTCGGGGCCGAAATCGACGCCAGCGGGCAAATCACCGGGCTGGACGGCCCCAGCCCGCGTATCACAACTGAAACCGATGCCAGCCTGTCGGATCTGTCCCGCTTTTCGGGCCTTGCCGGCCGCGATCTGGCCGGGGCGCTGGATTTGCGGCTGGCCGGGCATACCCTGGCCGATCTGACGCTGGCCGACATGTCGATCGACGTCGTGGCGCGGGGCGTGAAGACCGGCGAGGCGCGGTTCGACGACCTGCTGGTGGGGCGCACCGATCTGGCGACGCGGGTGCAGCGCGAGGGCGAGGTGATCACCGTCCAGCGGTTCCTGCTGAACGGCACGGGCACGGGCCTGCGCGCCGAAGGGGTGGCGCAGCTTGAGGGGTTCGGCGGCGATGCCCCCCGCATCCGCGGCACGCTGGAGGCCAGCGCCAACAGCCTTGCGCGGTTCTCGGCCCTGGCAGGCCGCCCGCTGGGCGGTGCCGTCGATCTGACGGCGACCGGCGAGGCCCGGCTGGACCTGAGCGAGCTTGACGCCGATCTGACCCTTGCCGCGCGGTCCGTCACCACCGGGATGGCGGAAATCGACCCGCTGCTGGCGGGGCTGGTCGAACTGGACGGGCAGGTGTCGCGCGATGGCGACGTCGTATCGGCCGAAGGCCTGCGCCTGACCGCCGCCTCCATGGGCCTGCGGCTGACCGGCAGCGCCCGGGGCGAGGACATCACCGGCGCCGTCCCCCTTGTCGCGCTGGACGCGGCCCTGGTCGCCGACACGCTTGCGCCCCTGTCGGCGCTGGCCGGACGGCCCCTGGGCGGTGCGGTGGATGTGACGCTCAAGGGCGAGGCCCGGGCCGATCTTGGCGTCCTCGACGTGGTTCTGGACGGGCAGACCCGGTCGATCACCATCGGTCAGGAAAACGCCGACCGGCTGCTGCGCGGCGCCACCGAACTGGCACTGAGCCTGCGGCGCGACGGCGCGGTGATCAACCTGCCGCGCCTGCGCATCGCCAATGACCAGATCGTGGCGGTGGCCGATGGCCGCTACCTCGCCGGGCAAAGTGCGCTGAAGGCCGATGTGACCATCGCCGATCTGGCCGATCTGGATGCCCGGATGCGGGGGCGCGGCCAGGTGGAACTGTTCGTCGAAGAGGTGGGCGAGGTCTGGCAGGTGAACCTGAATGGAAACGCCGCCGATGCAGTGCTGCGCGCCAGCGCCGAGGTGCGCGACGCGCTGTCGGGCAACCCTACCGTGACGGGTGATGCCAGCCTGCGGGCGGGCGATCTGTCGCGCTTTGCCCCCCTCGCCAAACGCCCCCTTTCCGGCGCGTTGCGGGCCGAAATCAGCGGCAGCGCGCGGGCCGACCTGGCGCTTTTCGACATCACCGCCGACCTGGGCGGCACAAACCTGGCCATCGGCCAGCCCGAGGCCGACCGGCTCCTAGGCGCCAGAACCGACATCCGTGTCGCCGCGCGGCGGGGCGGCGCGGGCCAGCCCATTGCGGTGCAGACCTTCCGCATCGACACCCCGACCCTGACCGCCAGCGCGAACGGCACCGTGCTGGGCACCGATGCCAACCTCGCCATCGACGCGCGGCTGGCCGACATCGGCCCCTATGTGACCGGTCTGAACGGGCCGGTCACGGTGGACGGGCGTGTCGAGAGCACCGGCAACCGGCTGGGCCTGAACCTGTCGGGCACCGGGCCGGGGGGCATCACCCTGCGCACCGGCGGCACGGTGCAGCAGGATTTCAGCCGCGCCAACCTGTCGCTCAGCGGACAGGCACCGCTGGCGCTGGCCAATCCTTTCATCCAGCCCCGCTCGCTGGATGGCGCGCTGAATTTCGACGTTGCCGTGAACGGGCCGCTGGCGCTGTCCTCGGTTTCGGGGAAACTGAGCAGCCGGGGCGCGCGGCTGGTGGCGCCCGCGCTGAACATCGTGCTGGAGAACATCGCACTGGACGCCGACCTGACCGGCGGCGGGCTGCAGCTGAACCTGACCGCCGACAATCAGGGCGGCGGGCGGTTGCGCGCCAGTGGCCCGATTGCGCTGGGCGGCGGGTTCGATGCCGATCTCGCGATCAATGCGGCGGGCGTCGTGATCGAGGATCCGCGCCTTTACCGAACGCGCATCGACGGCGACGTCACCGTGAACGGACCACTGACCGGCGGGGCACGTATCGGCGGGCTGCTGACCCTTGTGGAAACCGAGGTGCGCATCCCGTCCACCGGCCTGGGCGCCACCGGGCCGATCCCAGACGGGCTGGTGCATGTCAACGAACCCGCAGCGGTGCGCGCCACGCGGGCGCGCGCGGGGCTGATCGACACGGGCGGCGGCACTGGTGGCGGAGCCACCGCGCGGCCCTATCCCCTGGATCTGACGATCCGCGCCGACAACCGGCTGTTCATCCGGGGCCGGGGGCTGGACGCCGAACTGGGCGGCGCGCTGACCCTGACGGGGACCACCGCCAATGTCATCCCCGCAGGCCAGTTCCAGTTGATCCGCGGGCGGCTGGACATCCTAGGCAAACGGATGGACCTGATCGAGGGGCAGGTGACGTTGCAGGGCGATTTCAGCCCGTTCCTGCGGCTGGTCGCCAGCACAAGGGCGGGTGACGTGACGGTTCTGATCACCGTCGAGGGGTCGGCGCGGGAACCCGCAATCACGTTCTCCAGCCAGCCGGAACTGCCCCAGGAAGAGGTGCTGG
>Ga0105054_10011541_pt1 | contig 10992 bp, 6 predicted proteins | sample BON02_FD_78091 | JGI IMG/M metagenome (GOLD analysis project Ga0105054, IMG submission 78091) | Freshwater microbial communities from Lake Bonney liftoff mats and glacier meltwater in Antarctica - BON-02 (megahit assembly) | ecosystem: Environmental > Aquatic > Freshwater > Ice > Glacier... | reverse complement strand
TTTCCCCCCCCCCCCCCCCCCCGCATTTCTCTACCCTCCCACTTGTACAGGTGGTTGGCAAAACGACAGCGGTAACGGATGGGTACGGACCGCAGAACCGTTACGACATGTACCTTCCGAGTTGAAAACGACACGCACGGACCTCCCAGGACCACGCTGAGTCAATAAGGGGCAACCTCAACAGCGGTGGAGATGGGCGGCGCGGAACACACACGGGTCATTTGTTTGTTTATTTGTTTGTTTGTTTGTTTTCAAAACATACAATTTAGACCATTCCTCAATCCACTCCCAACATACACATACATCCACGTCAAAACAACATTCATGTATCCAAGGTCCACTGCGGGAGTGTCTTCGAGCCAGGCGCTTCCGGGCTACCTTATTATTGAACACCACCTGTGTGCATTCCTGATGTAATTGGAGGGCTAGCTGTGTGGCGGCATAATGACCAAAAAAAACACAAAAAAAGAGGAACAAAACAAGCTGCTGTAATTGGCGCGCTAGCTGTGTGGTAACAAAACAGACCAAACCCCAAAAAAAAGAACAAATCACCAGGCAGTCGTCACATAGGAGTGACAGGTGCGCTGGTTTTTGGTCTTCCATCCGAGACCGGCTGGACAAACTTTCCTCTCCCTAGCCGGCCCGTTAGCGAACTGAGACATTGAGAAGTAGCCAATTGCCCTGAGGTAGCGGACTCCATAGATGCCAGAGCCTGCCCACAAAAGACAGATAACATCGACGGTTCACGCTACTAACCTGATGACTTCCACTACGGACTTGGGCCTTTCCATATGTCTCTTTATGTTCGAGTTACGTGAGACTGCTGACTGGGACATCTTCCTGGTCCACTGGAACGGGCGACTTAAAGGGCGGAGACAGGAGGAGTTGACCAATGGGTGCTAAAGCGAAGGAACTCCCAGGGTTTGCTAGGGTGAATAAAGTAACCTCCGCATCCTTGGGATACCCACTATCAGTTTCCCATTAAAAACTCTACTCCCAAAGCAACACAGATGAAAGAAAAAAAACAGGGGTATTGTGACGGTGATTATTTGAACGATTAGTCTCTATTCCATCTCGAAAGAATCGATTTCTTCACTCAGTTTCAGTTGCGGTCATGATTTGCGGAACGCGCTTTGAGGTGTCGGGACAGTAAACGCTGGGCGATAAGAAATTATTTTTCCGTGCAAATATCATATAAGTTCCTAATATCAATCTGTAGGGGAGAACAAGCTTGACGTCTGTGTAGTTCTTGACACCTTGCTAGAATATTGCCGCTGTGCAGTGCTCGGATCGGCTCAGAATTGCGGCGATTGGCATGATGAAAACAGATCCGCCCACTGCGCTGCAGCATTCTATTAGCAAGGTGTCAAGAACTGCACAGACCTAGGTCTAAATCTCCTCTACAATCTGAGATTAGGAACTTATATGATTTTCTCACGGAAAAATAAAATTTGTGAGCATGGCGCGCGCCGTCCGCACCGTCGCAGTGCTCTCTTGCAGATCGTCAGGGCATGCTGAGAGATTGCCAAGTAATGCTGACACAACAATTTGGCAGGTCTGTTCGAAGTGCACCTTGACGTTCATATCTTCATGCACTTGAGCAGGAAAACTCACTTTTCTTCAGTTCACACTGTCACAATCACAGTGTTCATATTATTTTGATCATTTCATCGTCCCCGCCGGGCCGACCCAGAACGGGTTCGAAAACAGGTTCGAAATTTGCTTTTATCCTATGGAGGATTTTTGAAACGTTGCATGTTCGTTTCATCCATGAAAAAATGCAACACTTTATTACTACACTGATTCCAGAAACTTCGACAAAAATTGTTGTGAAAAGAGACCTACGTAACACTCGGCAAAGCTGCGTCCATCGTTTTTGAAGCTTAGGTTGAACGATACCCTTCGCAACCTTAAATGGGTTGGCATTTTAATTTTGGGGTTGGGGTATTTCTCGAACGAACGCAGATTCTCAGTGAAATCCAGTCTACAACGCGGTTCATTCAATTTTTTGATGTGAAAACAAAACGATTCGTTGGTAGTTCTGTACACGTGATCTTGACGCGGCAAACCTGCGGCTAGCGCTCGAGCAGGGCTGCAGAAAGCAAACGCCGGGCGCTAGAAAATTATTTTCCCGAGCGAATTTGCTATATGTTCCTAATACCAAAATGTAGAGGTTATTGTGATCTAGGTCGGAGCACTTCTGAGATACTGGCGAAAAGAGAACCGCTGCACAATGACGACTTCCTGGGAAAAACGTGTTTCGCTCGCAGAAAAAATCGGAATTTGGCATTGCGCAGCGTTTCTCTTTTTGCAAGTACTCAAAAAGTGCTCCGACCTAGATCTCAGTCTACTCTACATTCTGTTTTTAGGAACATATAACAAGTTCACTCGTCAAAATAATTTTCTAGCGCCCGGCGTTTGGTTTCCGCAGCCCTGCTCGAGCGCTGGCCGCAGGTTTGCCAGTGAGAGTAGAGTTTTTATTGAAAACTGATAGTGGGTATCCCAAGGATGCGGAAGTTACTTTATTCACCCTGGCAACCCCTGGGAGTTCCCTTCGCTTTGACACCCATTGGTCACCTCCACCAGTCTCCGCCCTCGCCCGTTCTGGGGGACCTAGGAAGATGTCCCAGTCACCAGTCTCACGTAACTCGAACATTTGCCGCGTCACGGTCAAGATCACGTTGACAGAACTACCGACGAATCGCTTTGTTTTCACAACCAAAAATTCGATGAAATGCGTTGTAAACTGGATTCCACTGAGAACTTGAATCCGCGTTCGTTTGAGAAATACCCAACCCCACCTTAGCAACGATAAGGGGGTGGGTTTTGTGACAAGCTGGCGGGGTTGGGAGTTTTCCTCGTACAGAGCGGGCGGTTTTTAATTGTATAGAAATTCATTTATTTGAATTTGGGTCAAGTGTTTAGATTTTGGCGACACATATTTGAGTTTGGGCTATATATTTTTGAATCTTGGCGCCATATATTTGAATTTTGGCGCCAACATTTCAAAATCATGTCTTTTCAAAGTGCAGTGAAGGGGGGGGGGGGGGTCTGGGGACCTCCAGGGGGTTTCGTCATCGGTGTGGGATTCTTCCTCCCCTTGTTGCGTGCAATTGTATGCATGGTCACCCCGAAAGGCGCTGAGGTGCCAGCAGCAACGGAACAGGGCGAGAGTATTTGTTTCCCGGGCCGCCTAAAAGCGGCAGGACATGCCAGAATAAGTGTGATGATCGAAAAGCTCGTTTGCTGCAAAATTTAGGCACTTTCTTGCACACACACACACACACACACACACACACACACACAAAAACACACACATACACGTGCACACTTGCACATGCACACACGCACACACACACAAATACATACACACGGAGATATACACACACACAAGCATACATACACACACACACACATCACACACACACACACATGCATACACACACATACGTACACACACACAAACACACACGCACGCATGAACGTGCTTTGTGTCAAAACGTTTTCCACGTGTGCATCTTTTATCCATGAACATGTCTTTTCTTTTTTGTCTCTTTTCTTTCTCTCTCTCCATGTCAACAGGGAAGTGCTCAACATCACCATGCTGTCCGTAGAAAGTCCCATGACAGTTTCCCCCCCCCCCCTCTTTTTGTCAACTTAACACTGGCACAACCCGCAAAGGCGCTCAGGTGCCAGCAGCAACGGAACGGGGCTGTTCCGTTCCTTTCAAAAGGTTGCAGACCTGAAGAGGCCACCTTCACCCTGCTAGGGTACGGGGCCAGCGGCGTCTGCAGGCAGAACTCACCCAGTTAAAGGAGCTGGGGGAGGGGCATTCAGAGACAAAGTATGCATGGCTGCAACGTATCCACTAGGGATGAATCCAACAGACAGTTTTTCGAACAAGCAGACTGGTGAACTGCTACTACAGCACAGCAACGGCCGCTACTGGATGGCGACCAAACATAGAACTCCTCAAGTTCCACACGTCATTTCCCGCTCGTACTGTCAGACAGAGCTCTTTTTTTGAAATGGCGGGTTCAAGACAGAGCTTTTTTTTGAAATGACATCTTCGAAACTACCCTTTCCTTCCTTTCCTCCGATTCCTTGTTTTCCTGCTACTGCATCTCCATCTCCGCAAACTGCTCGGTGCCAGCAGGTGGAGCAGTCGTGGTATGAATAACAGTAGGGGTAGGATCAGCGCTGGATCTGGAGCAGCCATGGCATGAGCAGAGGACGAGGCAGCCATGCGCGCCATCGGAGAAATTTGGTGCTACGTAGGAAGTTGCTGTGATGTGAAGGTCATGACCTGGCGACAGCTTTGTCGAAGCGCGACGGCGTGTTCAACTCCGGCCGGAGCTGCGAGACAGCACAGCACAGCATCAGACGAGACAGTAGACATAGTATTAGAGCGCTCAATAGATTTGCCTCGATGACACCACTCACCGAGGAGATCAGACTCTCGATCTCTAGATTTGACAGTTCTTCTGTCCACTCTATCGAGTGACGGGGACTCCAGTTTACTACCGCGAAATTTGGTTTGCCATTTTGGGGAATCCCGTGAAAACTTGATTAAAAGTTACGGGGACTCAGTGAAAACTTGATCGAAATTTTGGCGGTCGTAATTCAAGTCTGATCTCCTTTCAAGTCCGATCTCCTTCACCCGTGCACAACGTCGAGCTAATGGAGTGAATGTCGAGCTAAATTTAGAAAAGCTGTACCTGCTGTGCCTTCAGCCGGACTGCCGTGACCTTGAGTCCCAGCTGCAAACCCACTTACTGCAACCTGCGTAACACGTGAATATGCATGCAACATAAATGTTTGAACATATGACGTAATTTTGAAACGTATCATGTATGTTCAAGCACTCTTTGCCTGATGCACATTCAAGCACCCTTGACCTGATGCATGTTCAAGGGCGATTTGCACAGCGTCAGTTGCCGGTGCTGCAGCGGTGTGGGCATATGTGGCGGCCGCGCGGCACGCACGGACCCGAGTGGGAAGGGCGCGGATCCGGGTACCGTCGAACCTAGCATCATCAATCTCCCCCAGCCTAACATAATATCACATTTTTTTGTTTTGTTCCATTCCCAGTATTTTAGCCCCCAACACCCGTTTTCTCCCTCTCCCAAATTTCCCGTATTACCCTGTTACGGCCGCGAAGCAGCCGTAACAGGCCGATGTGTGAAATCTGGGAGAGGGGAAAAACGGGGTTTGTGAGCGATTTGGTGGGGTACCAAAAAATGAATTGAACTAGAAAAAAAAAGAAGGGGGGCAAAAACAAATTGGAGAAAAAAAGGAAAATTTGTTGGAAACAAAAACCCTTCTCCAAATTTTGCCCGCCCATGCCAACTATTGTGACGCAGCATTCCTTTCCAAATCAAACAGGCTAATTTTCAAAGTATGTAGGAACTCTTTCACACACCTTTTGTGACTGCTGTCGCGCGTCTGAAAATTCCTTGGCCCTCCAACTGCCACTTGTCCCACCCACTCCATCCCCAGGAAGGACTCCTGCGAACTGCCCTTCCTCCCCTGCGCCAACCTTTTCATACTGGCTGCCATCGTTCCCCTTTTCGCCGCCACCTTCACCACTGGCGCGTGACTGCCAATATCATGACACACAAACACTCGTTATATATACACTACTCCTGAGGCACAGACACAGGCAAACTTAAGGATATGTTGGGAGAGGAGGGGGAGGGGGGGGTGAAGTTGCATGAACTCCTACATTATTATACATGCATGTATGTATGTATGTACATGTAACACAGACCAAAAAAAAGGATTCCATAATGAAAATAGAAGTCGCACTGTTACTACGACAATACAGACCCTCCACAATAGTGACTGCACGCGCTTTCGCCAGCCCGTCTCACCTGTGCAAGCTGCGCAAATTCCAACAGCCAATTCACCTCTTCCCGCTCCTTACCACTGTCAACACCTGCTCCTGTCGCCCCCCTATGATCTGACTCAACCCCACTACCCAACCCACGTCTTTTGCCGCCGCTGCTGCTTCGTGCCGTGCCGCTTGCTGCACTTTCCTGAGCCCCCTCCGGCATGTTGATGGTACACCGGCATTTGCGTTTTCTGCGCCTGCAGTCGTCACATGGCACATACCGTGCGGCATATATATAAGATGCCGACACCGAGGAACCAGATACATGCCCGTGTTTGGATTCCTCATTATCTTCACGCCCCCCACCTGCCAGTCTGGGTTTCTTCTGTGGCGAGAGGTGTGCATGTGCTACTGCTGCAACTTGCTCAGGCAGACGTTTACTCGCCCTTGTGGCCTCATTCGATTTGACAATACCCTGCTGCCCCAAGCCACTGCCTGCCCCTGCAATGCCTGCACCCGCTGCAGCACCAAAGTGCACACAACGAATACGGCGACGCCGACAAAAGTCACAAGGTGTAAAGCGCGTAGACCCTCCAACGAGAGGTGGCATTGCATCGCCGCCCTCTCGCCGACGCTTGCGGTCTCGCTCGCGGTTTCTCTCTCGATCTCGCTTCCGCACGGGGCCGACGGTGGGAGAAGGCGCGGCGGCAGCACCAACCATGGGCATGCTGATGCTGCCGGCAGCGATATGCAATTCTGCCTTTGCGTGCTCTGACACGGAGGCCACAGCAGCAGCACCCATGGGCATGCTGGCAGCGCATTCTGCTTCGGACTTTGCAGCCTCACGAGCAGCAACTCGCATGCGCTGGCGATTTCGGTTGCGTTCTCGTTCACGGTCTCGCTTGCGGTTTCGGTCGCGGTCCCGCTTCGGCATGAGGGCGACAGTGGAAGAAATCGCGACTGCAGCGGCAGCGGCATCCATGGGCATGCCAGCAGCGTCTTCTGCTTCAGCCTTTGCCTCTACCTTTGCAGCCGCAGCCTCTCGCAAGCGCTGGCGATTGCGGCTGCGTTCTCGTTCCCGGTCTCGCTTGCGAATCGTGGTTTTTGCAGTCAGCCCACCGCTGGCGACTATGCCCCGTGTCTGGTGTGGTCCTGCTCCCAGAAAGACGTGCACACACCGCTTTTTGCGCTGACGACAAAAAGAGCACGCTGCTTTGACCATCGTTGCCGAGTACCGCCCACCCATACCTCTCGGAGCCAAATTGAGGTCAGAGCTGTCGGGGCCGGGGCCGGAAGCCACAACAACCTTTTGTCCGCAGAGACAGCGCTGCTTCCTTCGCCGGCACTCTGCGCATGAAACAGCACAACGGGGTGCACTATACTCCAACGGCATAGAGTGCTTATTGTCTGGACCGATGGGAATGACCATTTTGCCAGCTGTGCCTTCTGCTTTCATGTGTGCTGAAACCGAGGCCGCAGCGGCAGCAACTCGCAAGCGCTGGCGATTTCTGTTGCGTTCGCGTTCTCCGTCTCGCTTGCGCTTTGGGGCGACAGTGGGAGGTGGCGTAGTAGCCGCAGCAACACCACCAGTGGAAATGCCTGCAGAGCCTCCTGCTTCTGCCTTGACAGCGGCAGCAGCAGCATCCCGCATGCGCCGGCGATTGCGTTCGCGTTCTCGGTCTCGCTTGCGCACGGGGGCGACGGTGGTAGACGGCGTTGCGGCGGAAGCGGAACTCAGAGGCATGCTAGCAGCGCCTTCTTCTTCTTCCTTCGTGTTAGGGGACACTGAGACCGCAGCAGCAGCAACTTGCATGCGCTGGTGACTGCGGCTTCGTTCTCGTTCTCTGTCTCTTTCTCGTTTCTTGTTGCTCAAAGCAGGCACGCCGTTGGCGGCTAAGCCCTGCCGTGATGTGAAAGCCGGTAGGAGGACGTGCACACACCGCTTTTTGCGCTGACGACAAAGAGAGCAGGCCTCTTTGGCCGGTGATCCAGCGGTGGGTGGTGGACGGGGTTGTGGGGCCGCAACACCATTAGGGCCGCAGAGGCAGCGCTGCTTCCTTCGTCGGCACTCCACACACGAGACGATACGGGATGTGCCTGCTTTTGACGAGGCGCTACCAGACTCCACGTCCTTGCGGCCTGCAGATGCAAGCGTGCCATAATAATCTGGCTTGGGCCGCACACGCTGTGTTTGATCGGCAGCATCAAGTCTGATGCTGCCGCACGCAGCAACGTCGCGTCGGACCCCGGGGTCCGACGCGACGCTGCCGCGTGTGTCCTTGCGGTCAAGCGCGCCAGGGTAGGATGTCATGAGGCGCACGCGATGTGTTTGTCCGGCGGCATCAAATGCGGTTGCGACTGACGCAGCGCTGCTAGGCTGCGCATCTGCGCGGTCTGCAGGCGCAAGCGCGCCACAGGATTTTTCGCGCACTGCTAGCGTGTGCTCGGCGGCGTCGGGCTTGAGGCCACACCAGGCAAGCTTGCCAGCTGGTGCCCCTCGAAGATTCACGTCGTTGCTGGGCGGCCCCACGTGTATACAGCGTTTCTTGCGCTTCCGGCACTGCAGACATGGCTGCTTCGTTGCTTCATTCGCCACACGCGTCGCCTCCTCTCCGGCCATTTCGGCCGGAGACATGTCGCCGCCCACCACCGGGACGCAAAGCACACTCGGGTCGCCACGAGCAGTCATCCGTTTGCAGTTACCGCACGGACTCTCCCGGTCGCAGCGTCGCTTAAGTCGGCGGCAGCTCTGGCAAGCGGGACCAAGGGGCCCAGCGGAGAGATTCGAATGGTCGTCGGCACCGACCTCGTGGTTGCTGCCACCCTGCAACATGAGGGGTTTGCCGTCCACAGCGGCTGAATATTGCATTCCGCTGTCCCAGCCGCCTGCTTCTCCCCTTGTGCTTTGTCCTCCGCGTCCCCCTGGACGACCTTTGTCTTGGAGTTCAAGTGGTTTAGAAAGATAAACCCAAAAACGGTTGGTTCTTAAAAACGGTTGGTTCTTGAAAACCACAGGCCTGTTTTGCCACAGCTGCAGAGTCTTGTTGACTCATTAAAAGGTGGATATAGATATTGTGAAAAAATAGGAACTCGAAAAGGCTTAACGCCCAAAGGTTCAACGCAGATGTTAGGAGGGTTCCAGCCTGGATTGATGTCTGTGTAAAAACCTGGCAAGTAGCCCTGACCCTGCCCGGGCCAGTGGCAATTTTCGATCCAGGGTGAGTGCTCCCGGGCCTTGGATCGCTCTCAGGCTTGGAGGAAGCACCGCGTCCGTGATTTTCCAGTATCGATCATGAAACAAGCCACACACAACGAATGTAAATGACAACTTTTAAGTCGCCCGAGTCACAGTTCAAGTTGACGACTCAAAAAAGACGAAGGGGGCCTTGTTTGACAAATCTCTGATTAAATCGATAGAAGGGGAGGTGGGGCGTGTTTGGTCCACAAATAGAATTGTCCCAATTCAAGGGCAGTCCTAGTTTTGGCACTCTAGGTATCTCAGGGGTGTGGGCAGTGTAAAACAAAAGTAGTCTGTTTAGACCCCTGTTCCTTGTCCTAACAGGAACACAAAACGGTTCAAAGTTGACACATGTACTACTGCACACCCTCGTCGCAGATTCTCGAGCACTTGAGATGGCAAAAACACAATGATGACGGGAAGAAATCTTGTTAAACTTTGAAAATGCATAAAACTCCTTTTCCGAGTCCCCATTTGAATCGGAGATTTCTCAAACAAGCGGCAGTCCCAATCAAAAAATATGGCACTTCGAGGTATTGATCTTCAGAAATCTTCTTTCGGAATACGAAAAGACAGGGAAGTTATAACAACTTACTGTGGGTTTAGGAAGTCCTGACAAGCAAACAAGAGTGGACCGGTCAAGAGGTTTGTTATACAGGGCGTACAGACTCCTCAGGGGGAGGGCGTGATTCGGGTCTCAGTTACGTGCGTCGGCGTCGAGCGCTAACACGACCTTCGATTCCACCAGGCGCCCGACACCGCTGCGCGCCCTTATTTGAGTAGCCTGCCCCTGGGTCACTAGACCGTGACTTCGAATAGTAACTTGACTCAAAATACCCGAGATTTGGATCCACTCGCCAGGGCCGGAGCAAGAACGCTACTCGCCTACAGCAAGGGTGGTGAAGATGGCCCTTGTGCAACAGAGCCAGACGTACGACTCGGGAAAAGAGGCTCTGCTGCTGTGGACTCTTTTCCGAAAATTGCTGCACGCACGCACACGCACGCATACGCACACGCATACACATACGCACACGCACGTGTACGCACAAACGCACAGGCACACGCACTGGCACACACGCAGGAACACGAAAAGCACACACACGAATAGGCACACGCACTAGCACACACACAGACATAGACACAGACATAGACATAAACACAGACACAGACACAGACATAGACACAGACACATACACATACACAGACATAGAAACAGACACATACACAAATTCAGACACAGACACAGACACAGACATAAACACAGACACAGACATAGACATAGACACAGACACAGACACAAACACAAACATAGACACAGACATAGACACAGACACAGACACAGACACAGACATAAACACAGACATAAAGCACAGACACAGACATAGACACAAAGGCAGACATAAACACAGACACAGACACACACATAGACACAGACATAGACACAGACATAGACACAGACACAGACAGACACAGATACAGGCGTAGGCACAGACACAGACACAGACACAGACACAGACACAGACACAGACACAGACGTAAACACATAATTAGACACAGACACAGACACATACACAGACACAGCCATAGACACAGACACAGACACAGAAACAGACACGCATGCTGCATGTGTGTTGACAAGACCTCCTTGTACGTGACATGCTGTGTGACATGACTCATACGGTGTGTCATGTCACGCAGACATAGACATAGAAATAGACAGAGACAGAGACAGAGACATAGACACAGACACAGACAAAGACACAGACACAGACAAAGACACAGAAATACACACAGACACAGACGTAGACACAGACATAGACACAGACACAGACACAGACACAGACACAGACACAGACACAGACACAGACACAGACACAGACACAGACACAGACACAGGCACAGACACAGACACAGACACAGA
>Ga0105054_10011534_pt1 | contig 11003 bp, 18 predicted proteins | sample BON02_FD_78091 | JGI IMG/M metagenome (GOLD analysis project Ga0105054, IMG submission 78091) | Freshwater microbial communities from Lake Bonney liftoff mats and glacier meltwater in Antarctica - BON-02 (megahit assembly) | ecosystem: Environmental > Aquatic > Freshwater > Ice > Glacier... | reverse complement strand
TGCTTATATATGTATATGTATAAATATACATTTACATTTATACATATATATATATATATATATATGTATATATATAAACATATATATAGATATATACATATATACATATGTACACATGAATATATGTATATATGTAAATATATATATGTATATTTAAACATATCTAGATCAATATAAACATAGATATATGTATGTATGTATACACATATATTTACATATCTATGTAAACATATATACATATATGTATATAGTTTATATACACGTAAAAATATATGTTTTCACGCAAATATGTGTACATTTAAGCAATGTCGCCTCGTTGTTCTCCTACTCTTGCCCGTCATCGCTTTGAACGCAGCAGCGCTGAAATGCTGGGCAGTCACTGACATGTGTGTATATACATCATATACATATGAATATATGAACACATTTATACACATACATGTAAATATATGTATACCTGTAAATATATAACAACAACCTGACTTCAACCTATGCCCTTGCGCGTGCAGCTTGTCACGGGTATGTATAAATATATTCAGTGTATAATCATATATGTATATATATACATATATATATATGTATAGAGAGAGATATATATACATATGTATATGTCTATATGATGCATACGGTTACTTAGACATGTATATATACCTGTATGCGTAGAAACGTATATGTATATATACATATATATATATATATAAACATATATATATATAGATATTTATATCTATACATATATATATGTCGAGACAATGCATACGGTAACTTGTATATATCATGCATACACATACATGTGTATATGTATGTATATACATATACACATACATATACGTATGTTCCTAAATATGCATATATATACATACAAATATATACATACATACATTTATATATGTACAAGCAATGTATACCATGGATTGAGCATATGTATTATATGTATATACATACACATCTATAGAAATATTTATACGTATACATGCATACATATACATATGTATAAAGAACAAATATCGTGGCTTGAGCCTGCGAGCTGGAGCGTGCAGATTGTCAAATATGTATGTAAATAAAATAGACATGGATATATGTATAGATGTACATTTATTCATATTTATACATACATATATGTGTGTGTACATACGTACATATATATACGTATGTATACATGTATATATATATATATACATATATATGTATGCGTATATATACATAAATAATGCATACTGTGACTTGAGTCTGCGCCCTAGTGCGTGCAGTTTGTTTAGTTGTGGTATTCTCAGGGGCAAAGCAACCAGACGCATATATGTGTGTCTTTATGTATATACATATGCACATATATATGTATGCATGTATCTTTATGTATATTCATACATAAATATGTATATGTATGTATACATTATATACATATATACCGTAGCTATATATATATGTATACACGTATGTGTTATATATATATGTATATACATATCTTTATGCATGTATCTATATATATATGTATGTATATATACATCATATACATATATACCGTGACTTGAGTCTGTGCTCTTGTGCGTGCAGCTTGTTTGGTAGTGGCATTAGTAGAGATAGAAGACCGCATCCCAGTGATGTGCGCGCCAGCGCCCACCAAACCTGCTTTTTTGTTTTTGTCGACGTCTTCCTGTGTGTGAGAGAGAGAGTGAGTGAGTGAGAGAGAGACACAGAGAGAGAAAGAGAGAGAGCGAGAGAGAGAAAGAGAGAGAGCGAGAGAGAGAGAGAGAGAGTGAGAGAGATTTCTCTGTGTGCTTGTCTTTGTCGACAAAGTTCCTGAGGGTGTGTGTGTGTGTGTGTGTTTGTGTATGTGTGTGAGGAGGTGTTTCTATATGTGCATATAGATAGATAGTATACATATTGTGTGTGGTGAGTGTGTATTTATATGTGTATACAGAGATAGCATGCGCGTGAGTGTGTATATGTATATGCGTGTTTGCATATATACACACATCGATAGATTGTATACATAGATGCATACATGTATATACACATATACATGTAAATACAGGTATCAACATATCTGTGAAAATATGTATGCGTACATATATTCATACTACCCATCTATAAATACACACAAGAACATGAATGATTTGTACACAGTTTATACATGTTGCGTACATCAGGACTTTTTAGACGGGGTATGTGTACACATACGTGATGTATGCTTACACTAAATACGCATTTGTATATAAATCATGCACTCACACACCTCCATCAGGAAAACGTGCGCATGCGCAAAAGCATTCTTGTATGGGCATCATATATGTACGCATATTTGAAGTATACATATATTATGTATGCACATGTATATGAGCTCCGTGAGAAAAACGTGCGCATGCGCAAATGCATATTTGTACGTGTATCATATATGTACACACGTTGTATGTATACATATATTATGTACGCATATGTATATGAGCTCCATTATGGAGCTTCCTATGTACACGAGCTCCATTATGGAACATATGTATACGAGCTCCATTACGTATACATATTTCCTATGGAAAAATATGATGGAGCTCGTATACATATTTCTCATGGAAAAACGAAAAACGTGCGAATGCGCACTTGCACACTCGCATGTGTATCATACGTGTACACAGATTGTATGCGTACATATATCATATATGCATACGTGTATGAAGTATACCTTCACGTATACCCTCAAGTATGCATGCGCATTTTATGTATACAAAAAATATTTATGTATGCATACGTATATACAAAAAATATTTACGTATGCATACGTATATGAACTACACACTCACGTATACACTCAAGTGTGCATGCGCACGCATTTGATGTACACATATATTAAGTATTTATGCACGCGTATGTGAATGATACGATACACTCACGTATACACTCAATTATGCATGCGCATTTTATGTATACATATGTTATGTATGCATGCGCACTTGCAGCAACGGTTGTGGTGATGTCAGCTAGCAGCAAATTTGTCTTACTTTTATGTATACATACGTCATATATGCATACGTATATGAATAACACACTCCCGTATACACTCAAGTATGCTCGCGCACTTTATGTATACATATGTTATGTATTCATATGTATATGAACTACACACTCACATATACACTAAAGTGTGCATGCGCACTTGCAGCAACAGTTGTGATGATGTCAGCTAGCATCGAATTCGTCTTACTTTCATGTATGCATATATCATATATGCATACGTATATGAATTATACACTCACCTGTACCCTCAAGTATGCACGCGCATTTCATATATACATATGTTATGTATGCATACTAAATGACCTCTACACTCAATTGTACCCTCAAGTGTGCATGCACACTTGCAGCAACGGTTGCGATGATATCAGCTATGGGGTGGCTTCGGTTAGTAGGATCGATAAAATTATAGGTCTCTTTTGCAAAAGAGACCTACCAAAGAGACTATATTCTGCAGAAGAGACCTATAATTTTATCGATCCTACTGACCGTAGCTACCCCATAGCAGCAAATTCGTCATATCCCACACACACCATATGTATACCATCTATCTATGTATAGAAACACATGGTACATATACTATGTATCAACCAATTTATATATACACAAACGTGATATTTTATATCGCAGATGTAAACACATACTACATATGTATACGTATATAAATCGTACTCCACACATACCGTATGTATACTATCTATCTATGTATAGAAACGCATCGTATATATACGTTGCATCATCGAATTTGCCGTACACACAGTATACATACTACATATCACCGACCCTCACCAAAAAAAAAAATCTATCAGCGAATTTTTACTCCACACACTATCAGCGAATATCTATTCCACACACTCTTTACAACACACTCCATAAACGGAGGAGATCAGACTTAAAATAATCACGACTGCCAAATTTTCCAACAAGTTTTCACTGGAGTCCCCGTACATATCAAACACGATTTCGCAAGTTTTCACGGGAGTCCCCACGATTTCATACGGGTTTTCACGTGAGTAAATGGAGTCCCCGTCACTTGAAAGATCTCTTAGGAAAACTGAAGAATCTAGAGATACAAACGTTCTGAGGTTGATCTGCTCCGTGAGTGGATATGTATACAAAAAATTTATTTCCAGATTGTATATGTAAACACATATGATATTGATATATGCATGTACGCATCTTAAGATCACGCGCCCTCAGCAGCAAAACGCGCATGCGGACTTTTAGCACTGCGTCCTAACCAACTGTAGTAAAGATGTCAACACATACTATCTATGTATACGTATATACATTACAAAATCCCACACCTTTATCGAAAAACGCGAATGCGGACTTGCAGTACTTGATCCCAACCAACTGTAGTAAAGATGTCAACACCTCCTATATATGTATACGTGTATACATTATAAAATCACACACCTTCATCAGGAAAACGCGCATGCGGACTTGCAGTACTTCGTCCCAACCGACTGTAGTAATAATGTCGACTAGCAGCGAATACGCCTTGCTCCACACGCCCCGGTACAACTGTGTGTTGCAGTGTGTGTTGCAGTGAGCGTTGCAGGGTGTGCTGCAGTGTGTGCTGTATGCGGACTAGCAGTACTTCGTCCCAACCGACTGTAGTAATGATTTTGACAAGCAGCGAATACGCCTTGCTCCACACGCCCCAGTACAGCTGTGTGTTGCAGTGTGTGTTGCAGTGAGCGTTACAGTGTGTGTTGCGGCGTGTGTTGCGGCGTGTGTTGCAATGTGTGCTGCAGTAACTTCGCCGAGCATCTCGTGCTTGTCATATGTGTAATACAGTGTGTAGTGCAGTGTGTGCTGCCGTGTGTGCTGCAGTGTGTGTTGCCGTGTGTGTTGCAGTGTGTGTTGCAGTGTGTGTTGCAGTGTGTGTTGCACCAATGTCAGCAAAAAGAGGCTCGAAGCTGCGGCGCACGGCCTAGTGTGCAGCCGTGTGTAATGTAGTGTGAGTTGCAGTGTATGTTGCAGCGCGTGTTGCAGCTTGTGTTGCAGTGTATGTTGCAGTAACTTCAATAGGACGAGGCTCGGGGGTGTGGCGCACGACCTATTTTGTTGTAGTGTGTGCAGCGCATGTTGTACTATGCACTGCAGTGTGTGTTGCAGTGTGTGTTGCAGTGTGTGTTGCAGTGTGTGTTGCAGTGTGTGCTGCAATGTTGTAGTGTTTGTGGCAGTATGTGCTGCAGTGCAAGTTGCAGTGTGTGTTGCAGCAACCTCTGCAGGAAGAGGCTCGGGTTTGCGGCGCACAGCCCCCTCCAGAAAGTCATTTTCGTCATCGTCGTCGTCCTCTAGCCCCGCGTCTGTTGCAGTGTGTGTTGCAGTGTGTGGTGCAGTGTGTGTTGCGGTGTTACAGTGCACATTGCAGTGTGTGTTGCAGTGTATATTCACAACTCTCGGTATTTCTACACAGGAATCTTCGTCATCGTCGTCACCCTCCAGCCCAGCATCTGTTGCAGTGTGTGGTACAGCGTGTGTTGCAGTGTGTGTTGCTGCGTGTGTAGCAGTGTGTGTTGCAGCGTGTGTTGCAGCGTGTGTTGCAGGTTGTGTTGCAGTGTGTGTTGCAGTCTTACAGTGTATGTTGCAGTGTATGTTGTTTTGTGTGTACAGCCCTTTCAATAAAGTCATCTTCATCCTCTAGCCCTGCACTTGTTGCAGTGCGTGTTGCAGTGTGTGTTGCAGTGCGTGTTGAAGTGAGTGTTGCAGTGTTACAGTGCATGTTACAGTATGTGTTGTAGCAGTCATTGTCGTCGCTATCGAGCTCCGCATCTATTGTAGTGTGTGCTGCAGTGCGTGTTGCAGTGTGCGTTGCAGTCTGTGTTGCAGTTCATGTTGCAATGTGTGTTGCAATGCGTGTTGCAGCACGTGTTATAGTGAGTTGCAGTGTTACAATGCATGTTGCAGTATGTATTGCAGCAGTCGTCGTCGTCATCATCAAGCTTCGCATTCATTGCAGTGCGTGTTGCAGTGTGTGTTGCAGTGCATGTTGCAGTGCATGTTGCAGTGCATATTGCAGCGCGTGTTGAAATTAATTGTAGTGTTATAATGCAAGTTGCAGTATGTGTTGCAGCAGTCATTGTCGTCGCTATCGAGCTCCGCATCTATTGCAGTGCGTGTTGCAGTGCATGTTGCAGTGCGTGTTGCAGTGCGTGTTGCAGTGCGTGTTGCAGCACGAATTGCAGTGCGTATTGCAATGTTACAATGCATATTGCAGTGTGTGTTGCAGCAGTCGTCGTCGTCATCATCGAGCTCCACATCTATTGCAGTGTGTCTTGCAATGTGTGTTGGAGCAAGCATGCTGCAGTGTTACAGTGCATGTTGCAGCACGTTTATGAGTGGGTCACGTCACATATACGTAACCGCATAGAGCAGAGAGTTAGAGTAAAATGGCACCACTTCGTACGTGGTGTAGGGTGTAGGGTGTAGCATTTAGAAATTAGCACAAATTTATATTGATACATGAATTTGGAGTTTTATGAGTGGGTCACGTTACGTATACATACCCGCATAGAGGAGGGAAGTGGGGTAAAAAGGCAGGAGGTCTTGCGCAGTTAAAGGTGTGGATGTAGGGTTGAGAGTTTAGAGATGAGGACAAATGCATAATGATACAACCTATGGGGTGGTTATGATTGTCAGGCTCCTATAAAATATAGGTCTCTGTTGCAGAATATAGTCTCTCTTATAGGGCTCTTCTGTATATGTGCCTATATAGGTATAATCTGTATATGTGTTCATATATGTACAGCCTATGACATTTGGAATGTCATTTCTCCAATCCCAAACTCAATCAATCGTCTAGTTCTCTACGTCTCTTTTGCCACATTCCGTTGAAAAGAGACCAATTAGATTGAGAATGGAGAATGAAATCGAATGACACTCCAAATGCAATAGGCTGTACATATATATCAGGCAAATTCGGAGTATACACAAAGCTCGTGTGAATTTATATCGGGCTCTTTTGCGTGTATACAGGGCTCTTTTGAATGTATATAGGGCTCTTTTGAGTGTATGTACAGGGCTCTTTTGGAGAATGAGATCGAATGACACTCCACATGTAATAGGCTGTACGTGCATGCATATTTTCAGATGTACACAAATCAATTGCGCGTATTACCCGCATAGAGAAAGGAGGTGGGGTCAACGGCAGCAGTTCGTGGGTGGTTTAGGAAGTAAAGTGTTGAATTTAGTGTTTGAAAATTAGGACAAATGTATCTATATGTTTGCAGGACTATGTTCAGATATATATATACATATCTAATATGTATATATACATTTATTTTATGTATTACCCACTTATCTGATATGTATATATACATTTATTTTTTATATTTAGATGTATATATATTTGCAGGACTAAGCTCAGATATGTATATGTACATACATCTATTTTATATATTACCCTCGTAAAGGAGGGAGTTGAGGTCAAAGCATATGAGTTTGTTGTGTGTATGTATACATATGTTTACACGTTCATTTAAACACATGTATCACTGAATGTGCAGATACAAAAACATATATAAAAAATGTATATATCAATACATACTTTCATATGTACCAGCATGATCATATCAATCAAATTACCGGCGTAGAGGAGAGAATTTGGGTCAAAAGGCAGGACTTCGTGGGTGCGAAGGAAGGGTTTGGGGACGCCGATGATGACGTTTTGTTTCAACGCTCGGATAGACGCCTCGTTCATCATTACCAGCGCCATGTCGACTGCACCCAGACGGTTGTCTACGTATGAATATGTATATGTATTTATATATGTGTACATGTAAATTTAAATATATCATCGTGTGTGTGTGTACATCGTGCGCGTGTGTAAATATATGTGTAAATATATATGCTTGTGTACACATGAGCATACATATATTTGTGTACACATGAGCATACATATATACGTGTATGCATGTATATACAGGTGTATATAAATGTATGCCTCGTTCATCATCACCTCAATATATGCCTCGTCCATCATACCTATATTTAAAAACGATACGACGAACGAGGCATGTATTGATATGTGAATATACATATTTATATATACCAATATATTTATGCCTCGTTCATCATCACAAGCGTCATGTCTACTGCGCCCAGACGGTTGTCTACATGTGTATGTGTGCGCGTATATAAATATGTATACGTAGATACATGTATGTAGGTATATATATATACATATATATATGTGTGTATACATATACATATATATATTTATATATATATATGTGCATATATACCTATAATATCTTTATATATATATATACAAGTATATGTATATATATATATATATATTTACAAATATATGCTTCGTTCATCGTCACCAGCGCAATGTCTGCTGGAAGATACATGTATATGGGTATATGCATATAAATTGTATATATACATATATATATGTATATAAATGTACGGTTCGTTCATTGTTACCAGCGCCATGTCCGCTGCCAGATATAAGTATATAGGTATATGCATATAATGTGTATGTATACACATATATATATAAATGTACGGTTCGTCCATCATTACCAGCGCAATGTCTGCTGCCAGATGTATGTATATAGGTGTAATGCATATACATATACTTATATATGTATATGTATATATATGGATACATATAAATATATCAATTTGTATATATACATATAGATATATAAATGTATGGTTCATTCAACATTACAGGGTGGCGAAGACTCATAGGATGCCTCCGCTTGCAGGTCATTTTTCGCAAAAGAGCCACTAATTATAGGGCTCTTTTGCGGAAATTGATTAATAAAGATAAGGCATCCTATGGGTCTTCGCCCCTACATATATGTGCCTCGTTCATCATGACCAGATATATGTGTACATGTATATGCACATATACATATTCACATATGTATATATATATATACGTGTATGTGTACACATGCATATATATATGTGTGTCTTGTTCATCATGACCAGCACCATATTTACTGCGCCCAGACGGTTGTCTCCACATGTATATTTGTGAATATACATGTATGAGTGTATATATATATGTGTACGTATGTAATTTTTCTACATGTATATATATGTGAACATAGTGATGTGTGTATACATATACACATGTATATATATTGATATGTATACGCCTCATTTAAATATCTTCAGCACTACATCTACTATATGCGTATATACAAACATATGTATATACATCAACACACCCATATACACATATGAAATCGTATACAATAAACACATACAGCCATCCGCAAAGATGACACATTTTGTAAAGATGACACATTTTGTGCATATTTTGTATTTGCATACATAAATTTCTCACATCTATACGTAAATGAACAAATTGATATATATATGAACACACAATAAACAGATTCAGCCAGGCAACAGCAAAGCCAACAAAATGCACCACCTGTTAGTGAAATATAGCATATACCACATGTATATAAACATGTATACGTATGGACACAAAGTATATCCAAACGTATACAGGCAATACGATAATATAAAAAAAATCCATATGCATCCACACACCTATACATGAAATGATGTCATACACGTATTTATGCAATACATACGTAAAGGCGTCGGCCCCTCGCCGACGCCTTTACCCCAACTCTCTTCTCTCTCTAGGCGGGTATGCTTATGTGACGTGACTCACGTAGTAAACCCCAAACTCCTATGCAATAAATGCGTAAAGGGAAACCAACAGCAGGCTATAGGGTGGCGAAAATGATTAAGATGCCTTACAAGTTGCAGGTGTCTTTCCGCCAAAGAGCCACTAACTATAGAGATCTTTGGAGGCAACTGACACAAACAACATAAGGCATCCTACGATTCTTCAAGACCCTGCACATCTGCTATGTTTTCCCTATATGTTTGTGTGAGTACAAAGATGAACGTATGTTTCTATACAATTTTGCGTACAAATTTGGAAATGGCGTACATATTTGGATATACATGCAAATCTATCTTCAAGACACTGCACATCTGCTGAGCACCCTGCTCATCTCCTGCGTTTGTTATAGTGTATACCATATTTAGCGGTTACATATGACAATTGAGCATATCCAAATATGTACGCACAAAATTGTATTTACACATTTTTCTGTACGTATAATCATACAAATACATGGAGAAAATATAGGGAAAATATATATATATACAAATATATGAACTGGCATTGGCGACAAGAAGCCCACAAAATGCTGCATCTGCTGCGTCCCCCTCAATGTGTACGGCATGTATAACTATATATAAACATATTAAAAATAAGTATGTCTAAATATATACTCGCAATACGGTCATAAAAATATAGCTATATGTATGTACGTACAAATATATGAATGAGTTCCATATACAAATTAAAAAAATACATTTTTACAGACATCGGCGAGGAGAAGCCATCAACACATATCGCCTGCTGCTTCCACTTTAGTGTATAACACATCCATTGAGTGCGTTTGTATGTACGTTCGTAAAATCCAAATACTTATACGTATGTAAACATATCCATAAATGTGTGGATATACAATTGTCCAATAATTCTTGAATTTAATTTATATTACAGGCATCGGCGAGCAGAAGTCAACAACATGCACCTCCTGCTGCATCCATTTTTGTGTATGACACGTTTTTGGCATATATTTGTATGTACATATATAAAGATCACACATTTATACGTATGTGTGAACATATTCTCACAGGTGTGGATGTGCATTTATTTCCTAGCGTTGTTTGTATATTATAAGCATTGCCGAGAAGAAGCCAACAGAAAACATCGCCCGCTGCTTGCACAATAGTGTGTGTATACCACATTTTTTGACGATGGGGTGGCTTCGGTCAGTAGGATCGATAAAATTATAGGTCTCTTTTGCAAAAGAGCCCTATAAAAGAGACGATATTCTGCAAAAGAGACCTATACTTTAATCGATCCTAGTGACCGTAGCCACCCCATATATGTATATCACATTTTTGAATGTACGTTCGTGTATAAGGCTCAT
>Ga0105054_10011518_pt1:0-10000 | contig 11014 bp, 6 predicted proteins | sample BON02_FD_78091 | JGI IMG/M metagenome (GOLD analysis project Ga0105054, IMG submission 78091) | Freshwater microbial communities from Lake Bonney liftoff mats and glacier meltwater in Antarctica - BON-02 (megahit assembly) | ecosystem: Environmental > Aquatic > Freshwater > Ice > Glacier... | reverse complement strand
TCCATGTCTCGTTAGATCTGTGGGTACGTTTGATGCTAGCATGGTACAGGCAATTTTTGCTGGCGGCGCACATTCAGCATTGCTTGACAGTGCTGGTCGAGTGTTTCTGTTTGGCAGTGACTCTCACGGTCAACTGGGTGCTGGTGTCTCCTTCGATCACTCTGCAACCTATTTGCCTCGCCTTTTGAATTCAATTGGAGCTCCCGTGAAATTCAGTTCAGTGATGCTAGGGCTCCAGCACACGATGGTTCTTGGAGTCATGACAAACAGCAGTTTGGGCTCATGGTCAGAAGGCACTAAAGCCTGGGCTTTTGGCAGCAACAAATATGGGCAGCTGGGCAAGAAAGGAAGTCAGCAGGCCATTTTCACCAATCCTATGCCACAGCAAGTCACTGTAGCTGCGCCTGCAGGAGTCAGCCACTCAGCTTCCTTCGAAGGGGGCTGCGCTGGAAATGATCACAGCATGCTTCTAGATAGTGACAAGCGACTGTGGGCCACGGGATACAACCGCTTCGGTCAGGCAGGCGTCATGAGACAGGACGACGCCAATCTGTTGCAAATTCATGAGTTGCTCCCCGTTGGGACCTTGTTGAACACCCAGCTTGAGATCGCCGGCGCACTCGAGCCCTTTGCGTCGCAGAGAGTCGCCTTGTTCGCCTGTGGTGCAGATCACAATTTGGTATTGACAGCAGACGGTAAGCTCTGGAGTTTTGGTATCAACGAATATGGACAGCTGATGCGCCAAGACAATCTGGGACTCGCCAACGCTAATCAGCTTAGTGTGGTTTCTACTGCCATCTTGTCGGGAAGTGGAGTCAACCCTCAACATGTCATGGGCATCTGGGCGGCAGGCAGTAATTCTATTATTCAAACTGCGCGTGGTCTCTGCATGCCTGGGCACTTTTCAGCAGACGGTTTGCAGCCGTGCAGCACGTGCAGTGCTGGGGCATTTGCGTCGGAGTATGGCTCAATGCAATGCACACTGTGTTTGAGGGGCCACTTTTCTCCTGCCGTCAGCACACAGTGCCATCCATGTGCACAAGGATCCTTTACAAACGGTGTTGGACAGGGCTTGTGCGTGGAGTGTCCGACCTCGCGCTCATATACCACGCGAGAGGCCTCGATATCCCTCGACAACTGTACAACGGCATGCACAACAGGGACCGCGGGCCCGCTGGGCTCGGCTCCCTGTACAGCTTGCAAGAGTGGCTCGTACAGTCCGTCGCCCGCATTCAGTCACTGCGTGCTCTGCGATCTCGGATCTTGGCAAGATCATAACACATCCAGTACTTGTAACACGTGTCCCTCCGGTCAAAGTACGGCAAACACAAGCGCGCGAAAACAACTCAACTGCCGTGAGATCTGCAGTGTGGGCTACTTTGGATCCTCTGGATTGGCAGAGTCAGAGGTGGCAAATGGCACTGAAATCAGGCGCTGCAAACCTTGCGGCCTGGGATATTTCAGCAGACTCAACCGGTCGCACGTGTGCACGCCCTGTGACTTTCATTCGTATGCAATGACCACGGGACAGTCAGCCTGTATACTGTGTCCTGCAGGAAAAGGCACTGAGCAGCGTGGCGCTTCGAATCAGACGCAGTGTATTTCTTTTTGTCTGCCAGGCACTTTCAGCAGCACCAGTCTTGTGTCGTGTAGCCCATGTGATGCCGGATTCTACGCCCCCGAGAAGGGTCTGAAGCAATGCTTGAATTGCTCAGCGGGAAATTATTCCAGAGCAGGTAGCAGCACCTGCAGTGTGTGTCAGCCTGGCAATTTTTCGTTACAAGGTTCGCCGCAATGCCATGGATGTCCGCCTGGGTCTTACCAAGATTCAATCGGGCAGAGTGCGTGTATCACTTGTGGCCGAGGCTCATACAGCGACTCGTTGGCGAGCAGGAGTTGTACTGAGTGCCAAGCTGGGTTAGATACACAAACAGTGGGCGCTGCCAATGCAAGTGCGTGCGCCAGACTTTGCGATCGGGGTTCGTATTCCATAGATGGACTGGTCGATCCAGGGCCCTGCTCAAACTGCACAGCGGGCACAGCATCAGATGTTGACGGGCTAACAGCATGGCCCACCGCATGCCTCAATTGCACAGCTGGACACTACAGCAAGATAGGCGCCGCATCTTGCCCACAATGTTCGCGTGGCTTCTTTTCATCCGACGCAGCCTCATCTTCATGCCTCCCGTGTACACCTGGGAGCTCTTCTATTCTGGGTGCTCTTTCCTGCAGTGCCTGCAACGCTGGCTCATTCGCCAGCACACCGGGCTCAGCGCGTTGTGATTTGTGCGCATCTGGATCCTATCAGCCACAGCCAGGCGCTTCCTCATGCATCCTTTGTGTCCAAGGTTCGTATTCTGTCTCCCCGGGGGCACAGTATCCATGTATGGAGTGCATAGCTGGTAAATTCAGCAACGCTGGTTCCTCCAATTGTTCAGACTGCCAGGCAGGTACCTTTTCAAGTAGCAATAGCTCATCATGCACACCATGCCAGCCAGGAGATTACTCCGACCAGAGTAAAAGTGTCGAATGCTTTCCGTGTGATGCTGGCACTTTTTCCAGCGTAGAGGGTGCCACTCTCTGTCAGCTCTGCGCTGCCGGGTTTTCAGCGCCACCTGCTTCTACTAGGTGTACTGAGTGTGCTCAGAGCACATGGTCTGATGTCTCGCTTTCCACCTGTGAGTCGTGTCCAGCTGGATACAACACAACGAGCACACAGACCATGAGTCTCGATCGATGCTTACAAATCTGCGGACCTGGACAATTTGGAGTCGTTGGTGGTCTTTCCAATTCACGTCTCGATTCATGCTTGTCATGCGATAGCGGCAAAATATCACGGGGTTTCTACTCAACCTCCTGCATTGTTTGTTTGGAGGGCACCTTCTCTGTAAAGGGGTCTGCATCGTGTGAAATTTGCGTGGCAGGCACATACTCAGACCCAGGCAGTTCAAACTGTACGGCATGTCCCCCAGGAGAATATGCATCAAGTCAAGGCAGTGCCACTTGTCTGCAGTGTCAAGCGGGAACCTTTATGGGTACTAAAGGTGCAACAGCGTGCACACCTTGTGGCTTCGGAAGGTATTCGCTTCCGCATCGCATGTTTTGCGAGGAATGCCCTCCTCTGACAAGTACAGCCACTGAGACATCTACGAACGCAACTGACTGTCTCAGCTTCTGTGGACCTGGCACCTATGGGGTAGACAATGGCGTAACGAGTGTAGTTGAGCCTTGCCGCCCGTGCAGTGCAGGAACATACAACAACTTTTCAAAGCAGACATCATGTTTTCCATGCGCGTCGGGCAGCTTTTCCAACTGGACCGGAGCCTTAAGATGCAACGAATGCCCTCTCGACACTTGGCAAAATGAATCGGGATCCGCAGCGTGCCTTGCCTGCCCCTCCATTGAGTCATTCTGCGACTCGAATCAAACGTGCTCCAGTCACATCGCTATGGCATACATCACCCGTACGATTGTGGTGGGCGCTTCTGCAGAGCTTTCCTGCCGCGTATACAGCAAGTCTGAATGCCTCAACAGCCCTCGTCTCCTAGGAGCATACCCAGTGTATGGTGCAGGCGAAAATGCCTACGGACAAGTCTTTGAGCAGGAATTGGTGACGGAGAATTGGGCACGACAGATGGCAACGTGTGATATGTTTGGACATGAAGAGGTTTCAAGAATATACGCAGCTGGCGATCACTCCATGGTGCAGACTGCGGAATGGACGCCTGAGCATAACAGCAGATTCCGGACGTCGCTGTGGTCTTTTGGTCTCAACGCACATGGACAATTGGCAAATCGCAATCACATTGCAACCTTCGCACGTAACCCAACTCCAATCCTGATTCCTCGTTTCCTGTTTCCAAGTATGCCTCACGGAAATTACATTGCAGAGTCGCTGGGCAATCACCGATTCTACTATCTTCTGTGGGACGCAGTGTCGGAGACTCGCATTCCCTTCAACGTCAGCATTGCCGATGGGATTTATGATCCTGTACAACTTGCAGCCGCAGTCTCTGCGAAGGTGCAGTCAGAGCACGCGCATCCAGCTGACATATTCCAAGCTGCACACTCCAGTGTAACACAGGGCATCACTTTTGAAGTGGCACGCCCCGGATTCCAGGCTGATTTCAGATTCACCATGCCCAACTGCAGCGCCTGTAATAGCACCACCAAGTCTTGCCAATTGATGTGCGCAGGAGCTTCCTTTTTTGATCTACGACAGTGCATGTCAAGTTGCTCACAACGTGACACGACGATGCCGGTGGATTTGGATATAGGTGAAAATTTTGGATTTGGCGCTGGGTCGAAATTTCCTCCTTACGGTACTGTCAATGAAGTGAGCGCACAAGCGAGCAACAACGTTTTCCGGTATAGATACTGGTGCGGCACGTTGCCAGCATGCGATGGAAATTACAGCACTTTCAGTCTTACATTTGAACCTGGATTGTACACGACCGTGGAGTTGTTCGCGCAGATGCGTACCTTTTCACGAGACAACGGTCACGGGGAATTCGCCTTTTCTGTAGTTCTCAGTGACGATCACGTAGTGCTCTTCATTTTGGTCAGTGGATTCCAGGTGGATTTTACTGGCTCCGACAGCGTCGGCAGGTTTCTGGGATTTGATCACAAGTTATACCCAAGCACCCCAACAGTATCCGGTGAATACAGTGCTGTAGCAGAGGGCGCAAGAGGCAATCTCAACCCCGAAAACTTCAAGCCTGTCCAAGTACTGACAAATGTGTCTGGGCAAGACTCTCAAGATTTTACACTTGGTGGCAAGCATAGTCTTGTCCGCACAGCAGATCTACACGGCCGCACACGTCTGTGGGCTTTTGGGCTCAATTCGCACGGACAATTGGGAAGTCCGTGGAATGCGGGCACTAGTGTACCCAATACCACGCCTCATCTCATCAGCCAATTTGATGAGCTGAATGGCGGACTAAAAGCCGTTAGATTTGAAGCAGGAGAGCGACACACGATGGTTGAAACGAGTGACCGACAACTATGGGTGTTTGGCTCAAATCGTTACGGCCAGCTGGGATTATCGACAAATTCTGGTACAGACATACCCAATTGGCAGCCTTTGTTGTGGAATTATGCAGGGAGAGACCTTATCAATGCAAGTGATGTGCTGGTGTCAGACTGGAGGCTAGGTGCTCACCACAGCATGGTGCAACTAATGGATGGGCAATCTGGGAAAACTATGGTCTTTTCGTTTGGTTCTAATGAGTTTGGTCAGCTAGCTCGTCCTGAACAAGCTGGGCTGTGTTATTCCCAGGCGATGATCGTGGCATGTAGGAGCATTTGGGATGACACGTTTGATAGACTCAGCATCGTTCCTGTCGCCAATCCGCATCCCTTGCCTCTTGCCTCGTCATCACCAGCAGCAAGCCTTGACATTGTGGAGATCCGGGCAGGAGGCTATCACAGCATCGTGAAGACGAGAGACGGGAGGCTGTGGTGTGCGGGCAGCAATGCCTTCGGACAGTGCGGCTCCGACAACGATATTTCCCTGAACAGTGACTCTTTCGAATACCCTGCGTTTGAAAACGTGCAACACTTTCTCGTACCGGTCGGATCCCAATATAAATACCCCGTCGACGCACGTAAACCCATCGTCGTGGCACCAGATCTGATATGCTGTGCGCCCAGAAGCCCCCTTGCACTTGGGTTACAAACTCCCGTTGTCGGCTGTGCTTGCCCGTCGGGCTCGTGGCGTTTCGACAGTGCATGTGTGGCGTGCCCATTCGGCGGCGCTCACATCAAAGATTTCATCACGGCAAACGCGCATACTCTAGTGCTCTCCGCCGATAACGTGTGGTGGTCATTCGGGCTCAACTCGGGGGGGCAGTTGCTGCGCAACAACGAGAACTTGGGACTGGCGAATGCTAATCCCGAGCCAGAAATCGTTTCGCAATTTGTCTTCGGCGACAGTAACCAGCCCTTTCTCGACATCGAGTCGGGATCCACTGCCGATCATTCGCTTGTGCAGACGTATCGTGATTTCTGCACGCCTGGCAACTATAGCATAGATCGTCGATCACCATGCGAGCGTTGCCAAGGAGGCTCGTTCACTGCCAGCAAGGGTGCGCGCACGCAGTTCCTGTACTCATTCGACCAAAGTGTCGAGCATCCCCACTCCGTGCGTTACGACATTGAATATCGCCTGCATCCAGTCAATCTCAACTGCCAAACATGTGGTGCTGGTAATTTTTCTCACACCAACTCTTCATCCTGCTCCACATGCCCCGTCGGCACATATTCTTTCAGTGGCGCCTCAACGTGTCACAAATGCTCTCGTGGCACCTATTCCAACACCCACACTACCCCCAACTGCACCTTGTGCGCCAAGGGAAAGAGCAGCACTTCCGGCAGTACCGTTTGTTTCGCGTGTGGATTGGGTCAGCATGCGCCGGTGAATGGTTCCGAGCGCTGTCTTGACTGCGCGTTGGGCAAGTACACAGCGCTCAACGGCACGTCTGAGTGCCTGCCCTGCGGTATTTACTCGTATCAGAATGTGAGAGGATCGTCGACCTGTGAGTCGTGTCCGAGCCACCGACCTACCACAGGCCGCTCTGGCGCTACATCACGAGACGAATGCCAGATGTTGTGTCCGGCGGGGATGTCAGGCGACGTTCTCGGAGAGAGCACCGCCTCCATGCGCAACTGCCGTCCTTGCCCCCCTGGGTTTTACGGGTTTAGAGAAGAAACTCAAGGTCCCGGTGCAACAGTGTGTAGGTCTTTCTTTCTTCCTGTGTGGTGTAGCGTGCTGCAGTGTGCTGTAGTTTGATGCTGCAGTGTGTTGTGTCCGCTTCAAATGTCGTCGTGGTCGTTCTCCGCCTACATCTAAGGCCTTTCTTCCGTGGGGATGTGTGTATTTGTGTGGGTGTGTTGTGTGTGTGTGCGCACGGGCTTGCGCGTGCGCTCGCGCTCGCGTGCTTGCACGTATGCGTCGAAATTTTCGTGACGCGATCGAAGCGCGCGAGGCGAAAAAAAGCGCAAAAAAAGCGCAAACAAAACACAAACAAGACACAAACAAAGCACAAAGAAATCGCGCGTGCAGGGAAACTGTCATCCCCAGCACACTTACACCCCCGTCCTCCCTTTGATGTGGGCGCTGCGCAAGCACGAGTAGAGAAAAGTCATGCACGAGTCACACGCATGCAATGACGCCGACAGAGCGATGAGGGCACACACACGCACTAACTTACTTACTAACACTGACTTATGTTTTGGTGTGAGATAGATACAAAAACATCCTCTGCACGAACTTACACACAAAAACTTGTGCTCTATTAACATACTCACACATAGAGAACATGTTCTCTAACATTGCCTTATGTTTTTGTGTGAGAGAGACATGAAACCATCCTCTCCACGAACTTACACACAAAAACTTGTGCTGTATCTATATACTCACACTATTTACATACTCAGAGAACATGTTCTCTCAACTTACTAAGACACAAAAACATCCTCTCCAAGAACTTACACACCAAAACCTGTGCTCTATTCACATACTCACACATAGAGAACATGTTCTCTCTACTTACTTACACACTAAAACTTGAGGTCTATTTATATACTCACACAAATGTTCTCTCTGCTTACTTACACATACAAACATTATGTTTCTCTCTTTCTCTCTTTCTCTTTCTCTCTCTCTCTGTAGACAATGTGTGCCAGGCAAATTTTCGCCTGTGTCTCAGAACGAGTCTATTTCTGGCGCTTCCCAGTGTACAAATTGCGCGGGCGGCAAATACATGGCTTCATCTGCAGGCTCATCGTGTCTAGCATGCTTGCCCGCCAAGTTCTCTCCTGCTGGGTCTACTGTGTGTTTCGCGTGTTCACCTGGCAGTTACAGTCTCGGACTACAAGAGACGTGCAGCTTGTGTGCTCCTGGATTGTTCAACCCCTTCAATCTTTCGACGCATTGCTGGAATTGCAGTGCAGGCACCTTCACAGAGCAAGGTGCCTCGGTGTGCCTGAATTGTTCTGCAGGCTCCTATAGCGCAGCGATCGCAGAGGTGTGTCTCGACTGTGCGCCAGGGCTCTTCCAGCCACTTGAAGGGAAAACAACATGCTCTGAGTGCGATACAGGAACCTTTTCGGAAGGAGGCGCTTCATTTTGCAGGGATTGTCGGCCGGGGAACTACTCGTGGGGTCCGTTAGATGCAGGTCGTGGCGCGGACCATTGTGACATGTGCAGGCAGGGCACTTACTCCTACCTGAACGGCACCTCGAATTGCACCCGTTGCCCGCTCGGTTCTTTTGGTCCCGTACAAATGATGTCGTCATGCCAAGTATGCGTAGCGGGTTATTACAGCCCAGGCCTGGGCTTGTCAATCTGTGCGTCGTGCACCCCGGGGCAGTTTTCTTTGTCTAATTTCTCGTCGTGTCTCGACTGTGCACCAGGCAGCTTCGCGCCATTTTCAAACGCCATCACCTGTCCGCCCTGCGCAGCGGGATATTTCGCCAACACGGTATGATGCTTGATATAGTCCTCTCTATCTCTTCATCCATCTCTATCTCTCTCTCTCCCTCCCTCCCTCTAATCTCTTTGCTCTCTCTTGCTCTCGAAAGTATTGTGTATCGCTCGCGTGCGCGTGCGCACTCTTTCCCTCTGTCGCGCACGCGCGCGCTCTGTCTCTCTTTCTCTCTTGATTCCTCTTTCATTCTCTCATACACACAAGCGTTTTCCATGTTTGAATCACTTCAGCCATACACGCACGCTCGCTGACACTCCCACACATACACACCAAATACAATCAGACGGGTATGAGCGCCTGCCCTGCTTGTGTCGCAGGCACATTTGGCAACATATCGGGACTTTCGAATTGTCATGACTGTGTTGCGGGTAGGGTATCGTCCGTAAATGCCACAGTGTGCCAAGACTGTATCCCAGGCACCATCGCGTCTCAGCCTCGCATGATGTCGTGTCAACTATGTCAAGTTGGAGACTATGTCGACATATTCAGCGGCACAGTCTGTACAACATGCCCCGTAGGTCTGAGCACACAAGGACAGGGAGCAGGTAGCGACCAACGACCTGCAGCTGTGCCCGAATATTTCAACTCGCTCGATGCATGTGTTCCCTACTGCCGCGCCGGCAAATTCTCTATGTGGGGTGTGCAGCCGCTGGGCTCTTCCGAGTGCACGAATTGTCCTGCGGGCTATTACAATAGCGAGAATGCCTCGACACTCTGTATGCCGTGCGTTGGTGGGACATACTCAAACGCAGGCTCCACAGTATGCTCAAAATGTGCTGCCGGCAAGTACGCGGGGCCTGTGCAGAGTGGGTGTCAGGAATGTGCTGCGGGGACGTATTCACATATGGAGGGACTGTCGGAATGTGCTTTGTGTGCGCTGGACACATATGCCGAGGCGCGAGGTAGTACGGTGTGTAGCGTGTGTCCTTCTGAAGTGGTGCATAACGTCAAGAACACTTTTTTTATCAAAGACTGTCGCTACCTGTGCAACAACTCTAGGTGTGTATACATCTTGCCTTTACCTTTGCCTTTGCCTGTGAATGTTCTGTGGTGTGTGTGTGCCCGGGTGTGTGTAGGTGTCTGTCTATCTGTGTATGTGTACGTGTACGTGTGTGTATGTGTGTGTGCGCTCGTATAATATAAAGAAAGACTGTTGCTAATGGCTGCACGTGGATGTATGTATGATGTATGTATCATATATGCATATATCATGTGAAGGACATTCAAAGGAAATGTGACCGCCTGCAAACTAAAGATCCTAAATTCGGGAGTAAATTTATTTATTCTAATTCTTGGGATTCTAAATTCAAGATTTTTTTTCTAATATAGTAACAGCTCGATGCATCTGGACAATGCGTTGCAAGTTGGCACGTGCTGTATGGAGGTATGGCACTCTGGTTGTATGGGAACACGCACACGCACACACACACACACACACACACACACACACACACACACACACACACACACACACACACACACACGCACACACACACACACACACACACAAC
>Ga0105054_10011517_pt1 | contig 11015 bp, 9 predicted proteins | sample BON02_FD_78091 | JGI IMG/M metagenome (GOLD analysis project Ga0105054, IMG submission 78091) | Freshwater microbial communities from Lake Bonney liftoff mats and glacier meltwater in Antarctica - BON-02 (megahit assembly) | ecosystem: Environmental > Aquatic > Freshwater > Ice > Glacier... | reverse complement strand
GAACACCAAATTTTGTGGACTTAAAAATGATTGCTGACGAGCAAAACCCAAACGAATACAAAAGCGGAAAACAATTAACAGCTGTTTTGCTAGAAGGAGTTTTTAACTCGGCGTATAAAAACAGAATTAACCCTTTTAATACACCCCTTTTTAAAGCACAAAGCACTACAAACAAAATGGTTGTAATTGCAGATGGAGATATTGCGAAAAATCAACTCTTAAAAAATAAACCGTACGATTTATCAACTGATAAATGGACGCAAGAAACCTTTGGAAATAAAGAATTTTTATTAAATACAATAGATTATTTATTGGATGACGATGGCTTCATTAATCTTAGAAATAAATCGCTAAAAATTAATGTATTAGACAAACAAAAAGCTTTTGAAGAACGTTTCTTTTGGCAGTTTTTTAATATTGTTTTACCGTTGGTTTTATTAGCAATTTTTGGATTGGTTTTTAATTTTTTAAGAAAAAGAAAGTATTCTTAATTTCTTCTACAGGTTTGGCAATCATTATACATAATTGTTTTTAGTATATTTATTGAAAAATAAAAAATACTTTTTTATAAAAACAATGACTTGCAAACAATTAGGTGGCGCTTGTAATGTTACTTTTAGTGCAACAACTTTCGAAGAAATTACAGAATTAAGCAAACAACACGGAATGGAAATGTTTCAAAAACAAGATGCAGCACATATAAGAGAAATGCAAGAATTAATGAAATCTCCAAAAGTAATGCAGCAATGGTTTGCAGTCTGTAAAAAAGAATTTGAAGCTTTATAATGTTATTTTTTTAATACAATTATATTATGAAAAAACTATGAATAGATTTATTAAGATAGATTTACTCTTTCCTGGGTTTCTTCTCATTACAACAATTTTATTAGTTTGCTCATGGAATCAAACCCAAAATGTACTTGATTTACTTCTAATAAGAGGAGTTATATTTCTTGTTAGTTTAGGTTTCATTTTCTTAAATCCGATTATAAAATCTGCTCTATTTAATCTCTTTAGAAATATCTATCCCGTATTATTTGCAGGTTATTTTTATACAGAAACCGTACATTATAACAAATTTCTTTTTGATAACCTTGATTGGATCTTTATACAAATGGATCAATGGATCTTTGGTTTTCAACCAAGTATAGAGTTCTCTAATTATTTTTCTAGTCCTTGGTTTACTGAATTGATGTACTTCGGATATTTCGCTTTTTACTTTATCATTCTTGGTTTTATTTTTATCACCTATTTTAAAATGAAAACTATTTTTTTAGAAAGTGTCTTTAAAGTTACTTTTTCATTATTGTTTTTTTATTTCATTTTTGCATTGTTCCCTTCTGCAGGACCTCAATTTTATTTTGATGTATCAGAAAGAGCTGTTCCAACAAACGGATATTTATTTCAAAAAATAATGCACGCCATTCAAAACGGAGCAGAACAACCAACTGGAGCTTTTCCGAGCTCTCATGTTGGTGTAACCATTATAATTTTATTGTTAGCAAGAAAAACGTTACCGTTATTTTTTAAAATCTGTGTACCGCTAACCATTATTTTAATTTTATCAACTGTTTACATAAAAGCACATTATGTAGTTGATGCTATTTTCGGACTTTTAATAGCACCAATCATCTTGTATTTGGCAGATTTTGTGTATCATTATCAATTCAAAAATAAAATTAGTACAAACTAAATTTATGATTCATCTTAAAGAAGTAACAGCTTATAAAGATTTAAGAACCTTTATAAAATTACCTTATAAAATCCATAAAAGTCATCCAGAATGGCTACCACCATTAGTAACGGATGAATATAAAGTCTTTGATAAAAAGAAGAATCATTCTTTTGAACATTGCGATACTATTATGTATTTAGCAAGTAAAAATGGTGAAGTTGTTGGGAGAATTATGGGAATTATCAATCACGCTTATAACAACGGAAATAACGAAAAAAACGTTCGCTTCTGTTCTTTAGAGTGTTATGACAATGCCGAAGTTTTTGATAAATTAATTGAAGCAATTGAAATTTGGGGAAAAGAAAAAAATATGAAAAACATTGTTGGTCCGTTAGGGTTTTCTGATAAAGATCCACAAGGATTTTTACTAGAAGGATTTGATGATCCAATGACGGTTATGGTTACCAATTGTAGTTTTGAATATATGATTTCTCACACCCAAAGAAACGGTTTTAAAAAGAAAATCGATTTGTTTCAATATCGAGTTCAGTTAGAAGAAAAAACGGCAGACATTTACATCAAAATCGCAGAACGCGTAAAATCGAGAGGCTTTAAAATTGTTGAGTTTACAAAATCAAAAGAATTAAAACCATATGTAAAAACGGTGTTCGATTTAATTAACGAAACCTACACAGATATTTACGGATTTGCTCCTTTAGATGACACAGAAGCAACAGAATTTTCAAATCGGTTTTTACCATTGTTAAATCCGAATTATCTCAAATTAGTAAAAGACAAAAATGATGTTGTAGTAGCGTTTGTTATTGCCATGCCAAATATTAGTGAAGGTTTTAAAAAAGCCAACGGAAGAATCTTACCTTTAGGATTTATACATATTTTAAAAGCTCTAAAAACGGCAACACAATTAGATATGTTGTTAGGTTGTGTTAAGCAAAATATCAGAAATTTTGGATTGGATGCTTTAATGGCAGTTGCTTTATTTGATTCTGCCAGAAAAGGAAACTTAACCGTTATGGACAGCCATTTAATTATGGAAGATAATATTAAAATGCGGGCAGTTATGGAGCGAATGAATCACGAAATTTATAAAAAATATCGAATTTTCGAAAAAAATTTATGAACAAAAAACCTAAACTTGGCTTAAAAGAAAATTGGATTCAGTTTACAATTTTGGTCATTGTAAATGCTTTTGTTGGCGGAATGGTTGGTTTAGAACGCACTATTTTTCCGAAATTTGCAGAACTAGAATTTGGTATTGCTTCTAAAACTGCTATCTTATCTTTTATTGTTGCATTCGGAATTACAAAAGCCATTACCAATTATTTTACTGGAAAACTCGCCAACAAATACGGACGAAAAAATTTATTGATTCTGGGTTGGATTTTTGCACTTCCTATTCCGTTTATTTTGATGAATGCAACCCATTGGAATTGGGTGATTTTTGCCAATATTTTATTGGGAATTAACCAAGGATTAACTTGGAGTAGCACCGTTGTTATGAAAATTGATTTGGTAGGCGATAAAGTCAGAGGCTTGGCAATGGGGATTAATGAATTTGCTGGTTATTTTGCTGTTGGTGTTGTCGCTTTTTTAACAGGAATTATAGCTCAGAATTATGGCATTACTCCGTATCCTTTTTACATCGGAGTTGGAATTTCTATTATTGGATTATTACTTTCTGTTTTGTTTGTAAATGATACTCGAAAATTTGTCAATCAAGAACAAAAAATTGACACTACAAGTAGTTTAGACAATGTGTTTTTACAAACTACTTTTAAGAATAAAAATCTAAGTGCTATCACTCAAGCTGGCTTAGTTAATAATTTGAACGACGGAATAATTTGGGGTTTATTACCTATTTTATTAATTAGTTTAGAGTTTGACACCAAAAGCATCGGAATTGTTGCAGCTGTGTATCCAACCGTTTGGGGAATTGGGCAATTGTTTACAGGCAAAATGTCTGACATCTATCCTAAAAAGAAAATGTTGTTTTGGGGAATGATTATTCAAGGTTTTGCAATCATTTCAATTGTGTATACAACAGACTTTTTAAGTTTGATTTTTATTGCTGCCATTTTAGGATTTGGAACCGCTTTGGTGTATCCAACTTTTTTATCAGCAATCGCTTCAACTACTACTCCAACGCAACGTGCAGAAAGTATTGGTGTATTCAGATTATGGCGAGATTTAGGGTATGCAATCGGTGCCATTTTATCAGGAATTATTGCTGATGTTTGGGGAATAGAATATGCCATTCTATCTATTGGAATTATTACAATTCTATCTTCATTTGTAATTAAGTTTAGAATGACAGATTAAACAGCCTCTCGGCTGTTTTTAATCATTGTCTTCTAACGTAAAAACATTTTCTACAGATTCGTTAAATAATCGTGCAATTTTTAATGCTAACACTGTGGAAGGAACATATTTCCCTTTTTCAATTGCATTAATAGATTGTCTTGTTACTCCAATTTTTTCAGCTAAATCTGCTTGTGTTAAATCGTGTATTGCTCTTTGTACTTTTAGTCTATTCTTCATCACGCAAATATTTTGATTTTAATACACTAAAACGAATTACAAAAAATAATAATGGTGTAAACATGTTAAAAAATAATATGTTTAAGAAAACCATATCGTACACAAATAAAATTGCGACAAGCAAAATGCTATAATTTACAATCAATGCCCAAACTAAAGAATCTTTTCTCAACTTATAAATAAACTCATCTTCAATTTTTTCTTTTGTAAATCCTACTAAAAATCCACCAACGATGATGAATACAGAAACCAATTCATCAAAAATTTCGTTTTCAATAATTTTAAAAAAAGTAGGTTTTCCAAAAATCTGATCGTCATAAATAGAGAGTACTTTCATTTTTAAAACTTCAGTCGGTTCAAAATCTGTTACGTACATGAAAATTCCACCTAGAATTCCTATAATGAATAATACCCAACCTAGTTTTTTGAATTTGTTTGGTAATAAATAATTTGTTTTCATTTCTTTCTGATTTAATATTAGGAGACAAATGTAATTAAAATATTACATAATGTATAGTTTTCTTTACTTTTTGTAAATAAAACATTACTTTACAAAATAAAAAAAGCAATGACATAGTTACTACCTAGATATAAGCTTATAAAAATTTTAATTTACCACATCAACTTTTCTTCTCATAGTTGTTTGTAATAGAATAGCAATTCCCATAACCAAAGCACAACCTAACAAGTTTAACCATAAATATGGTAACCAATCTAATAGAAATACTCCAATAATAATTACTTGTGTAATTAAAGCAGCTATAAATACGGCATTTCCTTTTACAAATTTTATAAAAAATGCCAATAAGAAAATTCCTAATACATTTCCGTAGAAAATAGAACCGATAATATTTACCAATTGAATTAAGTTATCAAATAAATTAGCAACACAAGCTACTAGAATAGCGAGAATCCCCCAACCTAATGTAAACCACTTAGACATTTTTACATAATGCCCTTCGCTTTTTTCTTCTTTTACATTTCTCTTGTATAAATCTATTACAGTTGTAGAGGCTAGTGCGTTTAACTCTGAAGCTGTTGATGACATTGCAGCCGATAAGATTACTGCCAACAACAAGCCAATTAATCCTCTTGGTAAATTGTTTAAGATAAAATGAATAAACACATAATCTTTATCGTTTATTTCTATAGAAGTATCTGCTTTTTTAATAATAGTTTTTGCTTTTTCTTTTATACCAACACTTTTTAATTCTAATGCTTTTATTTTCGGTTTATCACGCTCTTTAACTCCATTTAAAACCAATGCTTTTTTATCGTTCTCTATTTGCCTGTATTGATCTTCTAAGCCTTTATACTCTGCTGCATATTCTGAGTTGAGTACCACTTCATTTGCTTTGGGATTAAAGTTTAACGGTGCCGGATTAAATTGATAAAACACAAAAACCATCACTCCTACTAACAGAATAAAAAATTGCATTGGTACTTTTAACAATCCGTTAAACAACAAACCTAACTGACTTTCTCTAACCGATTTTCCTGATAAATAACGTTGCACTTGACTTTGATCTGTCCCAAAATACGAAAGCATTAAAAAAGTTCCTCCAAGAAAACCTGTCCAAACTGTATATCTATTACTTAAATCAAACGAAAAATCGAGTACTTTCATTTTACCACTTGCACCAGCAATATCTAATGCCTTAGAAAACGAAATGTCTTCTGGTAATTTGTCAACTATCATATAAAAGGCGACCAACATTCCAAAAAAGATAATCACCATTTGTTGCTTTTGTGTCACATTTACGGCTTTTGTTCCTCCTGAAACTGTATAAATAATCACCAAAAATCCAATGATAATATTTAGCGAAATTAAATTCCAACCTAAAACAGCAGACAATATAATTGCAGGTGCAAAAATGGTAATTCCGGCTGACAATCCTCTTTGTACTAAAAATAAAATGGCAGCCAATGTTCTAGTTTTTAAATCAAAACGGCCTTCTAAATATTCGTAGGCGGTATATACTTTTAATCGGTGATAGATCGGAATGAAAACCAAACAAATAATTACCATAGCAATTGGCAATCCGAAGTAAAATTGTACAAATCCCATTCCGCTATGAAATGCTTGTCCTGGTGTAGATAAAAAGGTAATTGCACTTGCTTGTGTTGCCATAACAGACAAACCGATTGTCCACCATTTTGTGTCGTTTCCTCCTTTAATATAATCTTCTACATTGGTGTTTTTTCTAGTTTTATAAGCACCAAAAATTACAATAAATGATAAAGTAGCATAAAGTACAATCCAATCTAATAATTCCATAATTTATGTCCTTAATTTGAAAAATAGGTTGTGATACAATAAAATAGAATAATATATACAAAATTTGCAATAAGCACAACGCTATATATTTTTTTCCAAGGACGTTTTTCAGTTTCCATAATTATATTCTTTTATGATATTAAAATTGTCATTCCTTCGAAAGCAGAAATCTTTCAATTAAATATATTTTTTTCTTATAATGAGATTCCTGCTTTCGCAGGAATGACAGAAACTATTTTTCTTTACCAATAGACAACATATTTGCAAATTATTTATAGGCTCCAGAAACTCCTGCTGGCAATTCTCTAAAAAAGCTTATTCCTGTATAGATATAATGCCCTTTGCCATATTTAGCAACTAACAAACTTCCGTTTCTTGCTGGTTCATCTTTATCATTCATAGATAAAATTGGTATGAATTCTGTTCCCCATTCATTTGGAAAATACAATCCACGTTCTTGAACCCAACCATCAAAATCTGAAGCTTCAATTTTATTCGGAAAATTTAATAACGAATGATTTTTTGCCAACAACCTAACTTTTGCAGTTTCGTCTGTAACTCTATCACTAGACACGTTTAATTTATATGGCGCGCCAACATCAATTCCGCCTCTCCCGCTTGTGTTGTATTGTACAATCATATTTCCGCCTTTTTCTACATACTCTAACAAAAATTTTTGTTTGAATTTTAGAACATCAACTGTATTGTAGGCTCTAATTCCAAGAACTACAGCATCAAATTTAAGCAAGTTTTCATTGTTGATTTTGGTTGGGTCAATAACCAACACATTATATCCAATCTGACGCAAACTTTCTGGAATCACATCTCCAGCGCCAGCAATATAGCCAATGTAACTTCCATTTTTCTGAATGTTTAATCGCACAATTTTCGCCTCTGAATCTAATAATACAGATTGTTTAGGAATGTGATTATAATTGATTTCTACCAACTCTTTGTTGAAGTTTTTTCCATCCATCGTTGCAATACTTTTCAAGTTTCCTTCCGATTGATTTGATGGTGGTGTTACCAAAAAATCAACCATTAGATTATCGCCTTTTTGAGCAATAGAAAACGGGATTTCTTTTGGAGAAATTTTCCAATTACTTGGAGCTTTTAAACTTACAAATCCGGTTATATTTTTTGTTCCAGCTCTCACAGAAACCTGCACTTTTTTTGGTGTACCGTCAGAAAAGATCATTACTTTGTTATTCAACTTAGTAGTAACTTCTGGCAATACCTCAAACGGCTCATAGATTTCTCCAACATCACTTCTAGAATATCTGTACACCACATCTTTCGTAAAAGTTATATTGTGTTCCCAAATATTTAAGTTGAATTCAACTTGCAAAGGTCTGTCTGATTCTGGTTTTCCAATTTCCAATTGATTATTAACAGCGTACATTCCCAATGTTCCTTTATTTTGTAACCAATACGGATCTGAATACCGTGTGTTTTTTAATTTTATTATATCTGTAATATTTACAATAACATTATTTTGTAACTGTTTTTCTGTCGATTTTATAACTCTAACTCCATTTTCTTTAAAGCTGTAACTATCAAAAAATGTAGTAATAGTACTTCTATTTAAAACTTCAATTTTTATGACAACTTCTCCATTTGGTGTTGTGCTAGAACTAGTTGCAGAAACTTCTAAATACAATCCTGCGGCAGCTTCAATAATTTCTTTAATTTGATTTAGTTTGATTTTTCTCCAATGAGAATCTTCTAATAACATAATTTTATCATACGCATTTAACAACTCAGGTAGATGTTTTGATGGATTTGAGAAATCAAAATTCTCTTCTACTTCATATAAAATAGCTCCTATATCTCCTCCGCCATTTATACGATTCCAAGTAGTATTTATTCCCGAAAAAATATCAGAAGCATCTTTTGGTTTATCCCCTTTTAAAAATTCAACATGTTCAAGTTCTGTTCCACGAGTTGTTAGTCTACCAAAACCTTGACATAAATGTTGGCTACTTGCCAACGCTGCAACTTCGTTATTAGATAATCCTTTTAGCGGATAATATACACCAACATCAAATGCGGTTAATTTGCCTTCAGTTTCATTTTTAAATTCATTTTCGTTTCTATAAAAAAAGCGTCCCGTATTAAAAAACAAGCGTTTTGGTTGCCAAACTTCTGTCTGTTTTAGCTGAGTTGGATATTTAGTTGCATCATTTGCCAAATCAAAAGCTTCTACACTTAACATGGCAGAAGTTGTATGGTGTCCATGTGTTGTTCCTGGTGTTCTATGATCAAATCGGTTGATAATTACATCAGGTTTAAATGTTCTAATTGCCCAAACAACATCGCTCAATACCTTTTCTTTTTCCCAAAACTCTAAGGTTTCTTTTGGATATTTAGAATACCCAAAATCATTTGCTCTAGTAAATAGTTGTTCACCACCATCAATTCTTCTTGCGGCTAATAATTCTTGTGTTCTTATCAATCCTAACAATTCTCTAATTTCTGGACCGATTAAATTCTGACCTCCATCTCCACGGGTTAAAGATAAATAGGCTGTTCTTGCTTTTTCATGATTTGCTAAATAAGAAATTAATCGTGTGTTTTCATCATCTGGATGCGCAGCAATGTATAATGCAGAACCTAAAAAGTTTAATTTCTGTATTTTTTCGTAAATCTGATTTGATGTTAACTTTTTCGGTTTTTGAGCAATCAACATAACAGAAAAAAGGAATGCAACTAGTGTTAAATATGTATATTTTTTCATTAAAAAGTCTTTAAGTAGTCAAAACAAATATAGTATTTATAAGTTTCGGAACGAGTTCTTAAAAAAGCATTAACATAATTATAACAATCAATATAGATTATAATAAAAATTGTCATATCGAGTGAATTTGATGTCCGACAGGAAAATCAAATTAGTACTTCGACTAGCTCAGTAGAACTATTGAGATATCTTTTGATTGATTTACCAATAGAAATCACTCAAACTGGCATTCTTCTTCCATCATCAACTAAATCCATTAAAAACTGTTGATAAATATATTTTTAAAATCACTTATTTAGAATATATTTGTAGTCCATATTTTTTTGAGAAAACTGAATATGAAATGTTTGACTTTTTAGTCTTTATGAAAAAAAACAAAATCAATGAAATTTATAGTATCAAGCTCGCAATTATTAAAGCAACTTCAAGTTCTTGGAGGCGTAATTAATAGTAATAATACCTTACCAATTTTAGACAATTTCTTATTTGAATTATCAGAAAACGAATTAAAAGTTTCTGCATCAGATTTAGAAACAACAATGAGTGCTGTTGTAGAAGTAGAATCTGATTCTAAGGGTTCTATTGCTGTGTCTGCACGTTTGTTATTAGATACCTTAAAAACATTTCCAGATCAGCCTTTAACCTTTAAAACTGAAGGAGAAAGTACTATTGAAATTAGTTCTGATCAAGGGAAATACGATATGGCCTTTTTTGGTGGAGAGGAATTTCCGAAAGCAGTTTCTTTAGCTGCGCCAAGTAATACAGTAATTCCTTCAGGAATTTTAGCAAATGCTATTTCTAAGACAATTTTTGCTGCTGGCAACGATGATTTACGTCCGGTTATGAGCGGAGTTTTCTTTCAGTTTAGTCCAGAGAGTTTAACGTTTGTTGCAACTGATGCACACAAATTAGTAAAATATACGCGTACTGATGTTACTGCTAATGAAACAGCAGAATTTATTATGCCTAAAAAACCGTTGACCTTATTAAAAGGTATTTTAAATGGTTCTGATAGCGATGTTTCTATTGAGTACAATAACTCGAATGCAAAATTTACTTTTGACAACTTTGTATTGGTTTGTCGTTTAATCGATGGGAAATATCCAAATTACGAAGCGGTTATTCCTAAGGAAAACCCAAATAAATTAACTGTTGATAGAGCTTCATTTTTAAACTCTGTAAAACGTGTGTCTATTTTCTCTAGCAAAACTACACACCAAATCAGATTAAAAATGGCAGGAACAGAATTAAACATTTCTGCAGAAGATTTAGATTACGCTAACAAAGCTGACGAACGTTTATCTTGCGATTATCAAGGAGACGATATGCAAATAGGCTTTAACTCTCGTTTTTTAAGCGAAATGTTAAACAACTTAAACTCTAATGATGTATTGATAGAAATGTCTTTACCAAATAGAGCGGGAATCTTAACACCTATTGACGGAACAGATGAGGGTGAGCAAATAACAATGTTGGTAATGCCAGTGATGTTGAATAGTTAGTTTCGACTACGCTCAACTACCTAAACTGTCTTATCGAGCTTGTCGAGATATCTCATTATAAATAATAAGAGCATCGTTTAAGTACGATGCTTTTTTTGTTTTAAATGTCATTCCGATTGTAACGGAGGAATCTTATAATATATTTTTCGACTTCATTTCATTTTACTCAAAATGATATTGCTTTTTTTTGTACTTTTAATATGTAGAATAATTGAATTGTACTACAGAAACTTAAAACAAACATTTAAAAAGAAAATATAATGG
>Ga0105054_10011505_pt1 | contig 11023 bp, 12 predicted proteins | sample BON02_FD_78091 | JGI IMG/M metagenome (GOLD analysis project Ga0105054, IMG submission 78091) | Freshwater microbial communities from Lake Bonney liftoff mats and glacier meltwater in Antarctica - BON-02 (megahit assembly) | ecosystem: Environmental > Aquatic > Freshwater > Ice > Glacier... | reverse complement strand
GTGCACGCGCGCACACTCACACTCACAAACAGACACACACACACTCTCTCTCTCTCAGTCTCTATCCCTTTTCCTTGCGTGCACGCGCACTGTCCCTCTCCACTAAACATGCTCTCTCTCTCTCTCTCTCTCTCCCACACACACACACACACGGCACAGCCAAAATATTCGAAAAACACCCCGAATGGCAAGATTCGTACACGACTAAAATCCCCGTGTTCGTGGCCTGTGCGTGTCTTGGAGATACTCTTGGGTATCTTTTGTGTGAGTTGTTGTGCTGTTGTGGTTGTATGCATAAGTCTTAGGGAATCCCCGTGTTCGTGGTCTGTGCGTGTCTTGGAGATACTCTTGGGTATGTGTTGTGTGAGTTGTTGTGCTGTGGTGGTTGTATGCATAAGTCTCAGGGAATCCCCGTGTTCGTGGTCTGTGGTGATACTCTTGGGTATGTGTTGAGTGAGTTGTTGTGGTTATATGTAGGTGTGAGTCTATTGGAGTTCCCGGTGTCCGTGGCCTGTATCTCGACGATGCTGTTGGGCAGGTGATGTGTGTCCTATTGTACTTGTATGTATGGGGTGGCTACGATTAGTAGGCTCCTTAAAATTATAGGTCTCTTTTGCAAAAGAGCCCTATGAAAGAGACGATATTCTGCAAAAGAGACCTATCATTTAATCGATCCTACTGACCGCTGCCACCCCATACTTGTATGCATGAGTCTATTTGAATTCCAACTATTGTGGTGGCATGTATCAGTCTATTGGAGTTCCCGGTGTCCGTGGCCTGTATCTTGGAGATGCTTTTGGGTAGGTGGTATGTGTCCTATTGTAGTTGTATGTATGAGTCTATTTGAATTCCAACTATTGTGGTGGCATGTATCAGTCTACTGGAATTTCCGGTGTCTGTGGCCTGTATCTTGGAGATGCTTTTGGGTAGGTGGAATGGGTCTTATTGTGCTTGTATGTATGAGTCCGTGGGAATTCGCAGTGTTCGTGGCCTATGTCTCGGAGATGCTCTTGGGTAGGTGTTGTGTGTGTTAGTGTTGCGTGTGTTGATGTTGTTGTGTATATGAGTCTGTGGGAACTCTCAGTGTTCGTGGCCTGTGTCTTAGAGGTCCTCTTGGGTAGGTATTGTGTGTCTTTTCGTGGTTGTATGCAGGAGTGTGTTGGAATTCCATCTAGTGTGGTTGCATGTATGAGTCTATTATTACTCCCAGTGTTCGTGGCCTGTGTCTTGGAGGTCCTCTTGGGTAGGTAGGTATTGTGTGTCTTTCTGTGGTTGTATGCAGGAGTGTGTTGAAATTCCATCTAGTGTGGTTGCATGTATGAGTCTACTGGAGGTCCTCTCGGGTAGGTATTGTGTGTCTTTCTGTGGTTGTATGTATAAGTGTGTTGCAATTCCATCTAGTGTGGTTGCATGTATGAATTTAATATTATTCCCGGTGTTCGTGGCCTGTGGCTTGGAGATACTCTTGAGTAGGTGTTGTGTATGTTGTTGTGTTTGTATGGATGCGTCTGTGGGAATTCCCGTGTTCGTGGCCTGTGCTTGTCTGGGAGAAGTTGTCGTATGTATGAGTCTGTGGGGGGCGGGGGGAGCTGTTGTGTGTGTAAGTTGCATGTGTCTGTCTATTGGGTGTGCGTGTGAGACGTTGCGTGTGTATATATGAGTCGGTCCGTGTCATAAAGATGCTCTCGTGCACAGGGTGGCGAAGTCTCGTAGGATGCCTTAAGGTGCAAGTCATTTCCACAAAAGAGCCACTAATTATAGGGCTCTTTTGCGTGTGTATGTATGAGTTTGGTCCATGTCATAGAGATGCTCTTGTGTACAGGGTGGCGAAGACTCATAGGATGCCTTAAGTTGCAGGTCATTTTCACAAAAGAGCCACTAATTGTAGGGCTCTTTTGTGGAAAATGACCTATGAAAATAAGGCATCCTATGACTGTACGCCACCCTGTATGTTGTGTGTGGTGTTGTATTTGAATTGAATAGGATGTGCATTTCTGGGAGAGACTCTCGGGTGTGTCGTGCATGTTGTTGTGTGAGTGTGTATGTGTCGGTGCGTGTCTATGCGACACGATTGAGTATGTTCTGTGTAGTGTTGTATTTGAATGGATTATCCTATGCATTTCTAGGAGAGACTCTTGGGTGTGTCGTGAGTGTTGTTGTGTGTGAATGGATGAGTCGATGAGTCTGTAGGCAGCGCGCACGCGCAAACACACGCACACGCACACGCGCACACACACACACACACACACACACACAGCACACACACACACACGCACACTTTCTCGCCCACTCTCATACACATACTCAATCATACACACACTGTATAGGTCGATATGGCTCACGCCATCTGAGAGCGTCAAGCAGCGCCTACAGGCACATACGCGCACACACACATACACAAACACACACATATACTTTCTCGCTCACTCTCATACACACAAACACGCGCGCGCGCACTTCATAGGGCTATATGGCTCACGCCATCTGAGAGCGTCAAGCAGCGCCTGTGGACACACGCACACACACACACACACACACACACACTTTCTCGCTCACTGTCATACACACACACATACACACGCACACAAGCACACAAATCACATCACATTACAAATACACACACACACATTCACGCACTCACACACACACACACACACACATATGCACACACACATATGCACACGTACACACGTCCACATCGTCAACTTCCATCACATGCAAAAACACGCAATACAAGCCCGAAACTGACGGGTGCTGGTATATGCTCAAATGCAGTTGTGGCAGTGTGTGCGCCAGCTGTGCAGCACATACATGCTGCCCGAGGCGGAGGAGATGTACGACCACCAGGAGCCAGGCTTCAAGTGTCCAGATGATTTTGATTTTGACATGTGTCTGTCGTCCGGCCCAGCTGCACCACGGCAGCAAGCGCACTAGGGGTGGGGAGACGGACATGCATGTTGCCCCAGTAGTAGCTTCCAATAAGATGCCGACGTTGGCACCAGTGGTGAAAAGGGATCTGCCGGGCGAAGAGAGGGCAGACGAAGACAGAGAGAGCAGCAGCGGCAACGCGCACGACGTGGTGCAGCAGCAGCAGGGTGGGGGGTGCAGCAAGCGGCCGCGGACGGGCGGTGCGGCACAGGAGGATACCCAGGCAGTAGTGGAGACTGGCGTAGACGGCGGAAGGAAGTGCGCGGATGACATGCAAAGCAATCCTGAGGCCAGCCCCGCAGCAGACGCGGCAGAGGACGTCGAGGTGCGCCTGCGCGTGATAGATATGCGTGGAGAGGAGACGGAGGTGGTCACACGGGTGGGAGTGGATACGGTGGACCTGTCTGCACACATGGGGCTGCTGGCGCTGCCCGAGGCGCTGCGGGGCCTGACTGCGATGCGGCAGCTCACGGTGGAGAGCGAAGAGCTCGAGACGCTGCCCGAGTGGCTGGGTGAGCTGCGTGGACTTGAGGTGCTGCGCGTGACATGTGAGAACACTGATGAAGGTTGTCCTCTAGAAGCGTTGCCGGCGTCGCTCGGGGCGTTGACGGGGCTGACTTCGCTGGAACTGACCTATTGCAATACGCTCACGGCGCTGCCAGAGTCGCTCAGGGCGCTCACGCGGCTAACAGCACTGAGTTTACAGGCTTGTGGGGCGCTCATGGCGCTGCCAGCGTCGCTCGGGGCGCTGACGAGAATACATACCCTGAATCTGTATCAGTGCCAGGTGCTCTCGGCTGTTCCAACGTCGCTCGGGGCACTGACGGGGCCGAAGACGCTGAATTTGTCATCGTGCGATGCCCTTATGGCGCTGCCGGCGTCGCTCGGGGCGCTCACGGGGCTGACTGAACTGGATTTGAACAACTGTGACGCCCTGCACACACCACCATCGTCGATCGTGCGCGCCGGCACAGGCGCCGTGCTACAGTTCCTGCGCGACCTGGCCAAGGGCGAGGCACCGAGCCACTTGATCAAGGTGGTGCTGCTAGGCGACCAGCGCGCGGGCAAGAGCAGCCTCGCCGACTCGCTGGTGCTGGGACGGCCGGCCACACGCGCCGACAACGACCGCACCGTGGGCATCGAGGTGCGGCGCTGGCGGCTCGGCGGGCAATCACAGCTTGTTGCAAACATCTTCGACGCGGCCGGGCAGCGCGTGTACCGGGCGACGCACGGCTTCTTCATGTCGCCCGGCGCGCTCTTCCTCCACGTGGTGCGCTGCGACATGCCCGAGGACGCAGCCGTCATGGCGCTGCTCGAGTGGGTCCAGGCAGTGCAGCAGGAGGCGCCTGCCGATGTCATGGGCCTTGTGTGGACGCACACTGACCTCTTTGCCGACGGCGTGTGCGGCGGGGCCGATAGTCAGTTAGGGCGCTTGCGTGTGGTGGGTAGTGAGGGCGGGGAGACGACATCATGGATTGCGATGCGCTATATCCAGCAGCTTGTGGGGGCGCCGTGTGCACTCAAGGATGTGGGCATTGTCAACTGTCGCCGCCATCAATTTGATCATGACGCGACATGGTGTTTTCCACATCGACATGTGGAGACGGAGGATGTGCGGGGTATGGTGACTTTAGATGATGACTCAAAAAATATTGCAGATGTAGAAGAAAGGGCACATTATATCAAAGCACATGTCCTAGACGTCCAGAGCCGAGGCGCTGTGGGTGTGCTAGTGATCCATTACATCCTATATGACTACGATTGCGAGACAAGACTCGACAAGCTGTGCTCTTCCCTTTGCACTGCAGCAGACATCATCATCCCGATCATGTTCATCTCGGACAGCGATGCAGGCGCCTTTGCGAGCCCTGATGCCAAGGTGACTGCCTTTGCAGGTTGGTTGCTGCCATGTTACCACGCTATGTGTCTCTACCTGCTTAGTTCATGTGCGTGAAGCCGAGGTGCGCTGTGATTGAAGTCTTTACTATGCCTTTACCAAGGGGTGTAGTTTGGTCATATTGCCAGACGCCCGTGTTGACACTGATTTGCGGGGCAATGTGTGGGCGCAATTGTGCATACCAATCAATAAACGCGGGTCCCCCGTGGCATCACGCGTCGTGCATGCGACTCATTCAATGTGCAACATAACTCAATTCAGACGTGTGTCATTTGACTCCAAACTTGATTCATGCGTGTGTGATTTGACTCTCGCACACAGGTACACACACACACAAACAAATTTACCAACACACACGCACACACATATATACACATGCGCACGCGCGCATAAACACACACTAACACACAAACGCACACACACACATACACCCACACACACCCACACACACACACACACACACACGTGCGCGCGCACACACACACACACAATCACCAACATACTCACACACACACCCACACTCACACTCACACACTCACACACCCCTGCATTCAAGTACGCATACATACACATATTCGTACATGCGTAAATGCAGACCACACACACGACAAAACATGAAACATCCACGATTAGCAAACACGATGCTGTCATCGTGGGTTGTTAAAAAGCCAGGGCTAAGAGCAGGTGTGTGTGTTTTTGCAGACGTCAAGAGCGCCCAGGCCACGGCAGTGCAGGCACGGGTGCTGGGGCGGGTGCACTCGGAGATTGAGCGGCAGGTGCAGGGTGTTGACGAGGCATTGCGGCTACTTGAGGACGCCTTTATGTTCGACCTCCACCCGCTGCTGGAGGCTCAGATGTCTGCGACATGGGTGAGGTCGCGCGAGCACCGGGACGAAGCCTTGGCAGTCCTGGACCAAGCGTCGTTGTCTGCCTGTCACACCGCCGACGAAGCGAGCGAGGACATTCCTACGCACAGCACAATCATTCAAAACATGGTCGACGCCATCGCCAGGCTCAAGACACAGCACAGCAAGATGGAGCAAACGGAGGAGCAGATGGCTGCAAGAACGCCGGGCAGGGACTGGGCAGCACGTGTGGGGCAGCTACACAAGCTGCGACAGCAGCGCGTGCAGCGCCCGCGCATCCTGTGCAGTCATGCTGTCAGCAGCCGCACGGGCCAGGGCCTGTACGCGCTGCGGCAAGCGCTGGCAGGGCTGATGGAGGACACGCGGCTGTTTGCGCATGTTGGGGCAAAGGTGCCGCTCAACTACTCCATGCTCGAGCGCCTGGCGCAAGAGGGTCACGAGGATCTGAAGCACCCATCAACTCCTCTCCTCTACCGTGGGCATGCAAACATGGCCAAGCTCGACGCCAATAATAGGACTATTTCTTTCGAGCCAAATTTCAAGAATGGTGACCCGAGCATTGTCACCATTCGATCGCGACAGCGGTGCCCGGTAGGTAGCAAGGGCTACTACGAGCTTCAGATCCTCAAAAGGGACCTCTTTCATACCAGCATCCTTTCTTCAAACCTCTGTGCACCCCGGTATGGATTTGCCTCTGCAGCCTTCACCTCGCAGCTGGGTCTTTCAATGAAAGGAGTGGGTGATGATGCTGTGTCGTGGGCGGTTGATGGCACCCGGCAAAAGAAAATGAACAAGGGAGAGCAGGAGGAATACGGGTGCAAGTGGGAAGCAGGCGACGTAATTGGCCTTGCGTGTGACTTGCAAGATGCTGGTGTCGGTCAACGGCAGCTTTGCGCCGCCCAACGGCCTCGTCTTTGACCTCGCTCCCCATGCCGTGCGCACTGGCCTCTTTCCTGCCTTCAGCTTCACGAATGGCACGGTTGGCTATAATCTGGGCGAGGCTCCCTTCAAGTACGATCCGCCTGCTGCCGACTACTGCGCCTTTGTCGAGTTTGCCTTGATTCCGGTTCGTCAATTTATGCTCTTTAGCACCCGTACATGCCTATCAAAATGCTGCACGTGTGCACTTACACGTGCAGATTCCACGTTGTATCTGATTGAGTGTCCATGTATGATTGTGGTCAATGCAGACGAGCATAGACCATCCAGTTGTCGATGGATTTGTAGAGACTGAACGCGCCGACTGGGAGCGGGCCGTGACCAAGCACGTGATGCAACGGGCGAGTGCCGGGCTGCGGGTGGTGTGTGGGCAAGCACGCGTGTCGCTGGGCGCGCTGGAGGAGGCGGCGGGCGAGGTCGGAATGGACAAGGGCGAGGTGCACTCGGCGCTGGTGTTGCTGCATGCCACGGGGTCGGTGTTGCACTATGGCACAGACACGCGGCGCGGCAGCAACGCGTTGCAGGGCACCGTCTTTATGCAGCCGCAGTTTATCATTGACACCATCAAGTATGTCATTCGTGAGCCGAGTGGCAGCGACGTCAATGATGAGGTGCGCGCACTCGACGCGCGCATCCGGCAGAATGCTGATGATGCCAAGGCGCTTGATCAGTTCCTCGGTACCGAAAAGAAACACGGCTTGGGCGTGCTGAAACGGCAACTCCTCACGCATCTGTGGCGACATTAGAATCCGCGACACCACACGCTGCTCCTGGAGCTGATGAAGGCCTTCAAGCTGCTGCGCCCACTAGGAGACAGCAACACATTTCTGGTGCCCGCTATGCTGCCGAGACAGGCGCTGCCAGAGGAGTATGTGACTCCCCACTGGTGGTGTCCGTCAAAAGCCAGCGCTGCTGCTGTGATGCACGTCGAGCATGTCGTTCGGCCCGCTGAGATGCGCATCATGTACAAGGTGCTGGGTGGCCGGCTCCCGTTTGGCTTTATGAGCGAGCTGCAGGTGCGCCTTTCTCAACCAGAGAAGCGTGGTGACAAGAAGCTGCACTTTGCGCCTGAGGCCGCCGTCGTCGACCGCGTTGCTGGGTCCGTGCTGTCTGCTGCGTATAAATGCGGTGGAGGCAGCACCCGAGAATGGGTCGTTCTGTCTCGGCCGCTCGCGGAGCACGCGAAGGAGGGCGAGCCTCGGAAAGGGCCGGTGGCTGCAGATTGTATTTGTGTTATGGCATGATCTGAGCTGTCGTCGCAGCAGGGCGCTACAGATTGGCGTGTCCTTCGGATGGTTATGAAGGAGATTGAAGAAATGGAATACAATACGCCGGGGCTGTATTTACAAAAGCAGGCACTCTTTGTGGATACCAGCGGCCAGGTTTCCAAGCCGTTTGATATTTCACACAGGCATCTCGAGAGTGCTCACGCCTCTGAACTGCTCTCGTTTGAATTTGATGATGATAGCAAATATTCTGAAGACGTTGATCCCGACCTTGTCCTACCCTCGATTTCAGAAACCAAACTGTCCTCGCCGCAGCAGCCTGCACAGCAGCCTGCGGTAGTAGAAAGCGCACGGCATTGTGTAGATGCGTTTTTTGCCAAGACTACGGACGACCAAGGGATTGACGTGCATGCAGAGGGGCAGCTGATGCAACGCATCGTTCTCAATCCGGGCAGCGGCTGGGAATGCACCATGAACCCGCAACCAACCATTGAAGATCTCTATTCCAGTATTGGTTTGGCCAGGCAGCGCAACGTGCGTGTGATGCACCTTGCCGGACACGGCAAGAAAGAGTGCGGCTTCATCTGGAATGCCTCTGACTCGGCGACAGCACGGAGGGAGTTTGATGTCGACGCTATCTCGCTCGCCATTGGGTCAGTGGCCGGGCAGAATGGCCCGATGGAGTGCGTTGTGCTCAACGCCTGCTCGACTGAGACGATGGGACGGCTGCTCTTGCAGCGGGGTGTGCCGTATGTGTTATGTTGGAGGACGACAGTGCAGGACGAGACGGCCAAGGAGCTGTGCCAGCACTTTTACCGCGCCCTCGTCGAAAATGCGTCAGGCACGCGGGACTATACGCGGGCGTTTTTTGCTGCAACAGATGCCGTGCGATCGTCGGCGCACACTGGTGGCACAGCAAATTTGCCTCGCGGAGCAGAGGACGTGACAAACAGCAAATCTGTGCTGCACAGCAGCAACACTCGGAGTATCAGTCCTGACGGAGGAGCGCCAAGTCGAGGGAAAGTGCTGCCCTGGTTGCAGCAGGATGTTGTCTTATTTCTCAGCAAGGACGGCGACAGCGAGCCCGTGTATCTGTGGCGGAAGAGAATGGAAACACCACTGCCACCCCCTGTCCCGGCTAGAGAAGAGGTGCCGGGTGGTGCTGAGGAGGCAGCGCTCAAGGCCTTATTTGCACAGTGTGGGCTGGGTGGGTTGTGTGCCGACTTGTGCCGCGAACTCGGCGTTGCGAAGTTGGCTGATTTGTCAGACATAGACAAGGAAATGCTGGATGATTTGCCCAACTACTTGAAGGACCTGCTCAAGCCCCTTCACAAGAAGAGGCTGCTGGCCTTGATTGCGCAGCCAAATACAGCAGGGGGGCAACACAGAGAAGCTGCACACGCAGTGGTACTAGCCAGCGAGACACAGCAATCAGCAGCAGCACAGATGGGTGCTGCCTCTGCCTCGACACATGCAGCAGCAGCAGCAGTTGTGGATCACAGCCGTCAGCAGTAGTTGCTGGCTGATGCCTCGACACATGCCCCAGTCTAGGGTGTGTCCAGTTCTCGTGGCACCAGACGCATCTATGCCTTTTTCGCCAAGCACGCGCAGGACTCAATTAATGTGCACGGTGAGGCCCAAAGAGTGATGCAGAATTTGAAATTGGAAAGGTGGTGGAAGAACTTCGAGCTTGACTGTTTCCCCATGCCGACGTTTGACATCTTCCAGGACTTGATTCGTGATAGCGCTGCGCAGAATGTGGTAGTGGCTTACTTTGCCGGACACTGCGGTGAGGGCGGGGCGCTGTGCTTCAACACTGTCGGAAGCAACGTTGAGATGGAGATGCTCGGTCCCGATCAGGTGGCTCCGGTGATCGCTCGTGCCAGCAATGGTGTGTCGGCAAGGGCCGGCGGAGCCACGATTGAATGTGTGGTGCTCAACGCATGCCACACGCGCGCGCTCGGCGTGGCACTGCGGGCGAAAGGAGTGGCGCACGTCGTGTGCTGGCACGGCACGGTCCTAGATTCGCACGCTATCAAGTTTGCCGAGGCGTTTTTCATGGATCTCGCGGCAAGCCCAACAGAATACAATGAAGCGTTTGAGGCCGGGCAGCGCGCTGTCGCGCGCCTTGATCCGCGTGCTGTCCGCCGCTTGTGCTTTTTGAGCGCCTCCTTTCTCGTGGATCTTGACGACGACGCACTCGACAGCGCGCATGCCTCGGGTAGTGAGGCTGGTATGCCTCTGCACGCTGCAGGGCAAAGTGGAGGGGTTTGGGGGGTGGGTGGAGGGGGTTGGGAGGGGGGTTCAATTGGTGGGGACGGGAACGCAGACGTAGCGCGCATGGCCAACAATGTCAAAGGGCGCTTCGAATTGAAGGGGTTTCGGGCGCTGGGTGTTGTGCTCGAGTTCCAGGGCAATGATGTTGAGGAGGGCATTCGCTTGTATGAGGCGAGGCATCCACAATCAACGGCAAGGACGTCAAGAAGTACGGTCTCGAAGAGTCGGAGTATGATCTGTGGCGCGGCAGCACCAAAGTCGCCGGGAAAAAGCTCCTGAGAATCCACACGGCAGCTCTGCAGCACATGTTTGGCGACATCTCTATCTGTGGCTATGCTTCGCTCTGGAAGGTGGGTGGTGCTGTCGACAAAAAGGCGCAGTTGGCTGACAGCATCGCGCGCGAGTCGACCGTGACTCACTTTCGTGATTCGCTCAATGTTCGGCAGCGGCAGGGAGGGGGGGATGGAGGGCACCAGCAGATGTTTGATGAGATGTTGCATTGCATTGAGAGACTGGAGTGCTTGTTGCGTGACGACCGCCGTTCCAATATGCGCAAAGACGACAAGGTCTCTTGCACTCCTTGCCTGTTTGTACGTGTGTGTGTGTGCGTGTGTGCGTGTGCGTGTATGTGTGTGTATGTATGTATCTAATCGCATCATTATGATTACGAATCTAATTTCATCATCAGAAGCGAAAGGCAGCGGAGGACAAGAACACATCCAAGACGCTCACGCCGGCCAACCCCTTTGCTGTGCTTGGGTATGTGCTACAACGCACTGCAACGCACTGCAACGCACTGCAACGTACTATAACGTACCGCAATGTACCGCAACGTACTGCAACACACTGCAACGCACTGCAACGCACTGCAACGCACTGCAACGCGCTGC
>Ga0105054_10011504_pt1 | contig 11026 bp, 10 predicted proteins | sample BON02_FD_78091 | JGI IMG/M metagenome (GOLD analysis project Ga0105054, IMG submission 78091) | Freshwater microbial communities from Lake Bonney liftoff mats and glacier meltwater in Antarctica - BON-02 (megahit assembly) | ecosystem: Environmental > Aquatic > Freshwater > Ice > Glacier... | reverse complement strand
GGGGGGGGGGGGAGGGGGGGGAGAGAGAGAGAGAGAGAGAGAGAGAGAGAGAGAGAGAGAGAGAGAGAGAGAGAGAGAGAGAGAGAGGAGGCTGGTGGCGCTTCTCGTATTTAGCGTCATCTGAAGAGGGCACGGTGGTGAGACTTTACACATATATATTATGGACGTAGACATCGATATAGATAGACAGAGAGATATATAGATAGATAGATAGATAGATAGATGGCTGTGCAATTACTGTTGCGCGTGGCGCTTCTCGTACTTGGCGTCGTCTGAAGAGGGTACACAAGGGAGATGATTTGTTAAGAGAAAATCTGTTTACGGATAGAGATGAAGAGAAAGAGAGAGAGAGAGAGAGATAGATAGATAGATAGGAGGATTTGCAATTATTTCTGCGCGTGGCGCTTCTCGTGCACGCTTCGTCTGTAGAGGGCACAACAAAGCTCGCTCATGTACATGAGCAAAGCACATTCACCTAGAACGTTTAAGTAGCTGCAGGGCACCTTTAAGCGAGATGAGGTTCTCTATCTGATCGAGCTCTCGCGAGAGGCCGCGCCTTTCGAAGTCTAGACTCGCATACAGCTAGCGGGTTATACTTGATATTGGAATTACGCTTATTTGTATTGTTAATCCACATTCAATTTTTAGCGAGATCAGGTTCTTTGTCTACTCGAAATACCGCGAAAGTCCACGCTGTTCGCAGTATAGACTAGCATACACTTCGTGGATTGTGTTTTGTTTGATATATGTTTGTTGTGTTACACCATAATTGTCCATCCACCTTCAATCTTTAGCGAGATGAGGCTCTCGATCTTTTCGAGCTCCGGCAAGAGGCACTTTTCGAAGTCTAGACTAATACAGCTAGCGAGCTTTACTTGATCGTGTGATTACGATGATTTGTATTGTTAATCCACCTTCAATCTTTAGCGAGATGAGGTTCTCGATCTGCTCGAGCTCCGGCGAGAGCATAATCCGCTCCACCGCGCGAAGCAGGTCGTTGTCGGGCGGGCACTGACCATTGGACGAAAGAGCAGCTGCCATCGTCGGAGCAACCTGTGCCACAATATGTGGGGTTGAAAAAACGTCTTTCACCTGGGGACGTTCCCAGGCACTCAACAACTGCGAGTCCAGATAACGAAAACTATGTGACGAAAGAGCAGCTACTATCGTCGGAGCAACCTGTACCGCAACATTTGAGGTTGACGCCTTGGGCGTTATAACAATTTCTCGTGGGTGTTTTGAGCGCTGCTGCAGCAATAAGAAAACTCCCCCACAGAATTCGAACCTTAGTTTCGCAACGGTTCGAACCCGGCGGCCGACGCTGCTCCGTGCGTCCGCATACCGTACACCGTCCGAAGCTAGCTCTCGGCAACAGTGTGGGTTACCCGAGGAAGAAACCCGAGTCGGTTTCTTCAGGACATTGCTGATGTGTAGCTCTAGAGGACTCTGATCTAACTATCAACCACCTTGGTTCTTGTCGTGTATTGTGTGGTGTTGTTCTTATCGTGTGTTTGTGTGTGTGACCTCGGGTTAACCCGAGCAAGTGCGATACCTGCACGAGCTGCTCCAAGTGCAGCACGGCCGCAATGGAAGCCTCGGCGCGGATCGTGCGCGTGGATGATTAAATACCATAACACTAACTACAATTACGCAACATGTAGTTCTACTAACAATAACAATCAAACTACGATACTAAGTGTCTCATCGAGCAAGTGGGGTACCTGCACGAGCTGCTTCAAGTGCAGCACGGCCGCAATGGAAGCCTCGGCGCGGATCGTGCGCATGAATCATTAAATACCATAACACTGACTACGTTTACGTAATGTGTAGTTCTACTAACAATAACAATCAAACTACGATACTAAGTGTTTCATCGAGCAAGTGGGGTACCTGCACGAGCTGCTTCAGGTGCAGCACGGCCGCAATGGAAGCTTCGGCGCGGACCGTGCGCGTCGGCGCCGCCACGTCTTTTGGGCGCTGCATGAAGTGCTTGAGCACGCGGTCACAGTCGGCCAGCTGAGGCTGTAAACAAGGAGAGAGAAGAGGGAAATGTTACGAACATAACACATCTAAGTGCGGCTGCTCGGGAAGGGGCGAATTCCAAAATGATGCGCGACCCGACAAATACGAAGTAACAGATACACATTAAAAGAAGCTTTCTTGGTATACGACTAGTCTTCTAACATAAGCCCGTACCAGAATGCGTTGAAGGTCGACGAGCATCTCTTCGTGCCGGAGAAGATCGAGCGCGCAGTCCTAATCTAAGGACAGTCCCTAGCTACTACAACTAGCAATAACCTAGTAGCTTTCTTGGTCTAAGACTAGTCTTCTAAGATAAGCCTGTACCAGAATGCGTTGAATGTCGACGAGCATCTCCTCGCGTCGAAGCAACTCGACGACGTAGTCCTAAACTAAGAAATGCCCCTAGCTTCTACAATTAGCAATAAGCATAGAAGCTTTCTTGATTTAAGACCGGTCTTCTAGGATAAGCCCGTAACAGAATGCGTTGAAAGTTGACGAGCATCTGCTCACGACGCAGCAAATCGAGCGCGCAGTCCTAATCTAATAAATACCCCTAGCGTGTACAACTAGCAATAACTATAGTAGTCTTCGTGATCTAAGACTAATCTTCTAGGATAAGCCCGTACCAGAATGCGTTGAACGTCGACGAGCATCTCCTCGTGTCGAAGCAACTCGACTACGTAGTCCTAAACTAAGAAATGCCCCTAGCTTCTACAATTAGCAATAAGCATAGTAGCTTTCTTGATTTACGACTGGTCTTCTAGGATAAGCCCGTAACAGAATGCGTTGAAGGTCGACGAGCATCTCCTCACGACGCAGCAAATCGAGCGCGCAGTCCTAATCTAATAAATACCCCTAGCGTGTACAACTAGCAATAACTATAGTAGTCTTCGTGATCTACGACTAGTCTTCTAAGATAAGCCCGTACCAGAATGCGTTGAAGGTCGACGAGCATTTCCTCGTGCCGGAGAAGCTCGACCTAGTCCTAATCTAGGAGCATTCCCTAGCTACTACGAATAGCAATACCGATAGTAGCCGTGTTGGTCTAAAACTAGTCTTCTAAGACAAGCCCGTACCAGAATGCGTTGCAGATCGACGAGCATCTGCTCACGTCGCGGAGCAGTTCCATCACGCAGTCCCAATATAAGGAATGCCAACAGCTACTACAACTACCAATAACTATAGTAGCCTTGTTGGTCTAAGACAAGTCTTCTAAGATAAGCCCGCACCAGAATGCGTTGAAGGTTGACGAGCATCTTCACGTGCCGGAGCAGCTCGACCACGCAGTCCTAATCTAAGGAATGCCCCTAGCTACTACAATTAGCAATACTCATAGTAGCCGTGTTCGTCTAAGACTAGTCTTCTAAGATAAGCCCGTACCTGAAAGTGTTAAAGGTTGACGAGCATCTCCACGTGCCGGAGCAGCTCGACCACGCAGTCCTAATCTAAGGAATGCCCCTAGCTACTACAATTAGCAATACTCATAGTAGCCGTGTTCGTCTAAGACTAGTCTTCTAAGATAAGCCCGTACCAGTTAGTGTTGAAGATCGATAGGCATCTCCGCGTGACGCAGCAACTCGACCCCGCAGTCCTAATCTAAGGAAAGCCCATAGCTGCTACAATTAGCAATAAACTAGTAGCTTCCTTGGTCAATACTAGTCTTCTACGACAAGCCCATACCAGAATGCGTTGAAGGTCGACGAGCATTTCCTCGCGTCGAAGCAACTCGATGACGCAGTCCTGGCGCGTGTTGATCGTGCAGAGGTCGTTGGAAGGCTGGAGCACAGGATGGAGGGGTTTTCCTGTTAAGCGGATAAGTATACCCCCGAGAGACACCTCCCCATACCAGCAGAGCACGAGGACAGCCCCCAGCGGCACACCGCCGCCGGCACAGCCGCCCCCACCACCACAGACACGGGGAACAGTCCCACAGCGCGGAAAGTAGTTGCAGCACCTCAAACCTGTGTCACTTCACCGTGATGCAGGGTTTGCTACTCCTTGAGTTAGCACTGGAATCGGCTTCGAGTTGCTCGTGTGGAGCTCTAGAGGATACTATACTACTTACATGTTAGTGGAAGGGTTGTGTAGACGATTTGAGACAGGGAGGGCTAAAGGTCAACGGTGCGCTGCAGAGATAGCAGTAACATTCCTATAAAAAAACTCTTGACCTGCTGAGGTGCACAAGCGAGTTTCGACTGAGTTACGTCGATTTAACTGTAGAAAATTCGAGCAAGGGTACATGAGCGCACTTTCCTATTCAAAAATCGAACCTGCTGGGGGTCCATGAGCGAGTTTCGACCGAGTTTCATCTATTCAACTGTAGGAAATCCGAGCGACGGTACTTGGGCGCGCGGGGTACCTTAGAAAAGGGTTGGGGCTGCTGGCGCGTTTGATCGCAAGGGGTCGTTGGACGGAGTTGGCCAAATGGGTTTGGGGTAGGGCACACCTGTGACCCTTAAGTGTCTCGCCCGAAAAGGGTCGAGCTGAAGCGCGCGCGTCCTAGCTTCTGCTAGAGAATTTGGTATGTCCCATCTGTGGAATGGTCGGAATGGCCCTCGGGCTACGAACGTTATCAGGATTGAGGGTAGGGGTAGGGATTGACACGGGCCTATCCTTGTGGAGTTGATCAACTACCTGGATCAGCTTAGGGCTGAGTCCGGTGAGCGGTTCAGGACAAAAATTGAATGCTTGAGAGTGCTCTGCAGCGCTAATTAACGTTGTAATTGAAATTCGATCGTTCAGGTACCTGAGCGAGTTGTGACTATGTTTCGTCGATCTAATTCTAGGGAGCTCAAACCCAAGTTACATATACACATAGGAGACTTGGCAAGGTTATAGTTGAGCTGGCCCTACCGTTTGGGCTTATTCGATCTCGCCCACGTGCTATTATAGAGGTGGGATTCGTGTTATTATTTAGTACTATGTAGCATGGCGTATCATTCATGAACCCGCCCGAATCAGTAAGGAGCGTAGATTGTATCTAAGTATGGAGCATGTTCTATTATTGTTGAACCTACCTGAATCAGTGAGGAACGCAGAGTTTGTGTTATGACGAAGCATGGTCAACTATTATTGAATCCACCTGAATCAGCGAAGAGCGCAGCAGCCGCGCACCCGCGAGGGTCTTGCAGCCAACTTTGAGGATCCCCATCAAAGATTCCTGAGCAGGGAAGGCGGAACATGGGCGGCGGCCCCAGCAGCGCACGGGGGGCGGCGGGCCGGCGCGTTAAATGGCCGTAGGTTCGCGGCGTCGACTCCCCACCCAAGCACCTAGATATATTTAAGGGGCTCCCTGTAGGCTCCCAAAGCCACTTTCGGACCAGTTCCCTTTGCGTGTGTGCTCGTGTGCTCTTTGTATACAAACCGTGTGTGAATACAGTACCCGCACTAACACTTGAAGGTTTCCAGCAGAGACTCCTGAGCAGGGAAGGCGAACTATTATGAGTACAGCCCCCACTGACACCCCTTCGCTCTCACTCATGAACAGGAAAGGCAGACTATTATAAACCTACAGTACCCTTCACACCAACACCCCTTCTCTCCCACTTCAATCTCACTTCAAAGCAGGGCTTCCAACCCCGAAGTTTCCCAACAAAGATGCGTGGCCAGAAAGGGTAGACGTTTATGAATACGTGCACCCCCACAAAACACCCGCTTCTCTGATGCAGCAAAGCGCTGAAGCTGACTTCAAGCATTCTCAGCAAAAACAATATTAACAGGGAGGGACGAATATTATAATTGCACGGAAGATCCCATTTCTCACACATCACAAAGCACAACAGCCAATTTTGATGAATCCCAGAAGAGACTCCGTGTCAGGGTTAACTTGACATATATATATGTATATGTATATATATATATGTGTGTATATATATATATATACACACACACACACACATATATATATATATATATATATATACATATATATATATATATATATATATATATACATATGTATATGTATATACATACATACATATATATACATATATACATATATATAGATAGATAGATAGATAGATAGATAGATAGATAGATAGATAGATAGATGGATAGATAGATAGATAGATAGATAGATAGATAGATAGATAGATAGATTTGTAGATATATAGATATAGATAGATAGATAGATATAGATATAGATAGATATAGATATATAGATATAGATATAGATATAGATATATAGATATACAGATATATATGTATACATATATATATTTGTTTATTATTTATTTATTTATATCTATGCAAATGAATATATACATGTATATACATATATATACATGTATATATATGTAGATATATTTATTTACTTAGATATATTTATATATATAAATATATATATATATATATATATATATATATATATATATATATATATATATATATATACAAAGGCGCTCTCGCCTCTGGGCTGCCTGTGTGTGCGCTGCTGAGCAGCTCTGGCTCGCGGACCGAGGCATGGATAGTCGTGCAAGTAAAGAAGTTGACGGAAAGTAGACGAAAGATAGTAATTCGAATCGTGGAAAGTTCGCACTACATAATAGGCGTGGTTTCGCCTGTGGGCTGACCCCGCGTGCGCTGTTAAAGAGCTCGAGTCGCCAGATCGGAGCCGGGGTCGTAGTTGCAGGATAGGAGTTTAAGGCGCGGCAGGTTGACTGCAATAAGCGAGGGGGTGGGGTCCATATATATATGTATAGGTCGTCTCGCCTTCGTACTGCCTGTGCGCGCGCTGTTGAGGAGCTCGAGGTTGCGGACCGAGGCGGGATCGAGCAGCATCACACCCAGTGCCCCAGCGTATCTAGCAGGAGGGGGGGGAGGGGTAATGGGTGGAAAGGGATTGTTATGTCCACTCGTATCATAACTTCTATTTGTAGTATCAGTAGTGTAAATCCAATCTATATATATATATATTGGAGAAAGTTGAGCTGCATCACGTCCATTGCTCCAGCGTATCTATTGGGTGGGGGGGGGGCATTATGTAAGGATTATTATAGTGTGCACATACTATGATGATGGCGAATGGTATTATTCTGGTTGTTACGATTGCTATTTATAGAATACAACTGTTTTCATTTTTTGTGTTAAAGAAGGGCGGGTTTGTGTTAGAGACGGGCGTGTGTGAGGTTGGCGCTCACTGGAAGAGGACGAATATGCGGAAAAGGAAGAAATTAAGCGATGGGTGTGCTTATACCAGAGAAGGTCGTAGTTGCGCTAGAGGCGGCAGGTGTGTGGCTGGCAATCTCTTGCGGGGGGAATAGCATGTATACAACCGGGTCGTGATACCGGAGAGGGAGTGCGCCGGTGGTGGTGATACCATAGGGGAGTATAATACTGTTGCTGCTGGGGGGGCGATGGCTGGCGTGGGGGCGGTTGGCGTGTTCGTGTTAGTAGTACATTCACGTGAATGCGTATCAGTTGATCATATACATATTACTCGTAGTCGTATAGTTGTGTTCCTACCAAAGAGAAACAGGTCACACATACACACACAACTCATGTTTTTAGTATTATATTCGATTATACTCAATTCGCAGTGTGCCCCGGACAAAAACAGTCGCCTCGTGCTCTCATAAAATTACGATGAGGATGGCATGACCACCATCACTATCTAATTTGTGGGTCGTGGATGATCCAATTGTGAGACAATACTACCAATGTCGTACTTGACCCGCAGCATGCCCTTTCCAATGAAAAGGCCGACTCGTGTTCCCAGAAATAAGATATCAATACTACTACCACTACTACTGCTTCTGTTGGTGTAGTTGATCCGATTATTCTCAACGATCATTGTACGTGATTCGCAGCGTGCCCTTGACGGAGACGATCGCCTCGTGCTCCCAGAAAGGTGATGTTCGGGATAGTATGAGCACTAACAGATTAATATCGTTGTTGTTATTGATCCAGTGATGATCAACTATTGTCGTACTTGATCCGCAGCGTGCCCTTGACAAAGACGGTTGCCTCGTGCTCCCAGAAGTAGTCGATCAGGCAGCACAGCGCCGCCAGGCAAAGGTACTACGGCGCAGACGGGGTGAGGGGCGGTCAGGGCGAGAGCTAGTATATTATTAGTATGATCACCATTTATCTGATTCGTCATCCACACACTCCGTCTCCCGATTGTTCTCCCCTCATATCCCCCCTCACCCTCGCCGAACCCCTCTCTCGCCCGGTTCTTTGTGATCTGCTCGATTTCGTTTTCAGGCTGTGCGCGCGGGCTGGGCGGCGTGTATATCGTGCCGTCTCGTCGACGTCCTACTCGAGTTGTGTTCTGCTGTGAGTACTGTTTTTAAGCTGGCGCGAGTGGCGGCGAATCGGTGGTGGGGAGCTTAATTCTTCATCGACGTGTTGACGCGAGTGTCACGTTTTATATTTTTAAGTTCGGCGCGCGCTGGCAGAACGGTGGTTAGAAGCGCGTGCGTGTAAAGGCTGAGATTATTAGTCGGCGTGCCTTCTCTTCGACGTCCTTCTCGAGGGCGGCCGCGTCGAGCGCGTAGTGGCGCAGGTGGCCGAGCCCGCGCAGCTCGTCCCAGTGTTTGCGCGGGCGATGGTCGATCCGCGAGGAGCTGAACTCGTTCTTGGCGATGCACTCGAGCACGCTGTCCTGCTCGGGCCAGCGCGCGAACACAGGGGCGATCGGTGTGCCGTCTCAAAGCCGAAGGGCAGAGAGCGGCGTGGCAGCCGGGCACCTTCATCGCCACAGTAAAGAAGAGCTGGTGCGGCTCGTGGCGTGCGATCATCGAGATGGTCTTGGAGTAGGCCTGGTCGTCGCAGAACTGCGAGATCTGTGAAAGGAGACGACGCTCGGTCGGAGAGCGGTGTGCCGCGCGGTTTGCATGAAGCGGCGAGCGCGCACCTCGATCGTGAAGTCTGCCATGCAGATGACCGCGATGCCCACCTCGAACTTGCTGTTCTCTGATCAGAAAAAGGACAAGGGTGAGAGCACAGGTCGTCGGGGCGAACGGCGTGTTGCTACACACACCCACGACAGCCATGACCGACCGGTTCAGCGGGTCCTCCATCAGCTCCTCCTCCTCCTCGTCGTTGGCGCACGTCGCGGCGGCGGCGAGACCCTGCCGCCGAACGCGCTTCGCAGCGGACGGCGCCCGCGGCATGGCGCCTTGCGTTGACACACGCAGATCCCAGTTTCGGTATTTTTTTCGCGCCTTTTTTTGGAATCCTAAAATAGCCCATCCCCCCAGTACAGTACTTCCGCTCGCCCAGGGTCAGAGGTAGGTCAGGAACTGTGTGGCCGCTGTACTCGGGTTTGCCCGACCTGTACGCCCTTCCTGAAGTCGTCCAAGCGGACCACCTGCTGGGTGGGGCACGCCCATCCTCTTGTCAAAAACTATTTTCTAGCACACAGTCGCTCTCTCTCCACCGCGCGGCGCGCTTTGCGTGTTGCCTAAGTCGGTGTCGCTTCTTCTATTAACCATTTATATTAAAAAACTATTTTGGGAATACTGACGGCGCCTTAATTAGTCATTGGTTAAAAGGCATTCAAATGGTTCAATCAAGAAAACGAACCGCCATGCTGGCGCGAACCGCCATGCTGGCTCTCTACCTCGGAGCGGCCGCGGCACAGCAGGCGGAGGAGGCGCCTGTGGCACACGGCACCAGCTTTCTGCTGCTCGCCAAGGGCGGCCGCTGCCTCGCAACCAGCCTGGACGACTCGGCGGTCGAGCTGGTCAGCGGCTGCGAGGCACGGCTGGCCTCGGGCGGCGCAGGCTGGCGCGTGGCGTGGACGTCGCTCCGAGCACCGGACAACCGCCTCTACTTGCAAAGCGGTGATGTGCTGTTGCGAGCTCTCGACGACGAGTCGATGCGGGCGCCGCGCGGCGAAACGGAGGACCAGATGGAGGAGCGCATCGCCCGTTCGGCGCAGTGGCGAATCCGTGGCTCGGACGCGCGCGCGGGCGAGGTGGCGCTCGAGTCGACGTATGGTACGTTCCTCCGCCGGACGAGCGGCGCGGTGGAGCAGGGCCGCGACCCGGCCGACGATTCAGTTTGGTGGGTCATCAAACCGATTCCCGAGCGGTGCCCGGTCCCCACGCTCGGCACGCGGCTCGCCTCGGCGCTCTCGCAGTACGGCTGGCCGATGGAGGAGACGCCCAGCCCGCCCAGTTGCGGGCCCGCGCCCACTTCGGCTCTGCAGCCTGCGCCGGTGCCCGTCATCACCGAGCCAAAACCATCAGCCGCGCCCGAGCCCGCGCCGGCCCCGCAGCCTCAGCCAAAGCAGCCGGAGGTGCCCGCCGCCACGCGCGCCGACCCGGCGCCCAAATGGGCAGAGCCACCAAACACGACGCCACCCGAGCCGATTCCCGCGCCAATGCCGGCCGCGGAGCCTGTCGCCACAAAACCCGCCAGGGCGGGCCCTAAGTCCGCGGGTACTTCCTTGGCGTCCGTTGCTCCGTTGGGCCGCCGACGACGCGGGCTGGTGCTACCACAGCTGGCGCTACCACAGCTGCGCCTGCCGCGGCTGCGCCTGCCTGCAGCGCTCACGTCGCTCCGGCTGCCAACAACAATTACGTCGCTCTGTCTTCCTGAGTCCGTGACCCCGCTCCGGCTAAGGGAAGCCGTCGCCTCGCGCCTTCCCGAATCGGTCAAGGCACTCCGGATACCCGACGCGATTTCGTCACTCTCGCTGCCAACCCTGCCGTCCATACGCCTGCCCTCGCTGGTGGTCCCCTCGTTCTCTCCGCGCGGGATTTACGCGCTGACCACTTGGCTCGTGCTCCTCTCTACGGCCGCCTTCTCCGGTGGCTTGACGCCCCAAAATCTCGCCGCGCTCTGGGCAGGTGTCTTAGGTTTGAAATAAAAACATAAACGTGGGTGCAAGTTGAAGTTGCCCCGTTAAATTTGCCCCGGATCTAGCATCAAAGTTGGAGTTCTCCGATGTATTAATATGTATATATATATATATATATATATATATATATATATATATATATATATATATATATATATATATATATATATATATATATATATATATATATAT
>Ga0105054_10011503_pt1 | contig 11027 bp, 10 predicted proteins | sample BON02_FD_78091 | JGI IMG/M metagenome (GOLD analysis project Ga0105054, IMG submission 78091) | Freshwater microbial communities from Lake Bonney liftoff mats and glacier meltwater in Antarctica - BON-02 (megahit assembly) | ecosystem: Environmental > Aquatic > Freshwater > Ice > Glacier... | reverse complement strand
AGATATGAGATATGAGATATGAGATATGAGATATGAGATATGAGATATGAGATGTGAGATGTGAGATGTGAGATGTGAGATGTGAGATGGAAGACTCAATTAATTAAGATAGGAATAAACAGACACCCCTCAACGAACTATCGATTAACCTGACTATTCGATTCATGATTGTAAATTTGGATTAATTCCTTAATTTTAAAGGCCACCGTCCCCAAAATTATTGTCTTGCTAAGAAAATCAAAACCAGCAGTAAATGATGAAAGTGAGTTAATTCAACTCTTGCTAAAACGACAGGCTGAATTAAACTCCTTGCTTGAAATAACTCAGGCTATTAATATAAATAGTCCCTCTCCGGTTTTATTTGAGATGCTGGAAGTAATTCTGAATGTCCACTTAAAGATTGGAGAAATACGTCTTTTGATTAAGGAAGGTGAGCATTTTTATTGCGGTACTCGCTTTGGAGGTGAATTTGAAAACGCAAAAACCCTTCAACAAACCTGCCAAGCATTAAGTAATTTTACAAATATTACCTCATTGGGCTCTCATCAGGATCCCCATTTAAGCAAATACGAATATTTTGTTCCGGTTTTTCACAATCAAGAACTTCTCGCTTTTGTGCTGATTGGTGACTTTGATACCAGTCAGGATTTGCTAAGCAGTGATCTCAATTTCATTCAAACACTGATTAATGTGATTGTGGTTGCACTTGAGAATAAAAAGCTCCTCAAAGAAAGGGTTGGGAGAGAGCGCTTGCAGCGGGATATGGAACTGGCTGTAGAAGTTCAGGGTATGCTTATACCTAGGCGATTACCTAAAACCGGTGCAGTTGAAGTTGGTGCTACTTATCTCCCGAATGAGAATATTGGAGGCGACTATTTTGATTTTATTAAATTAAACACTCATGAGTATCTCTGGTGTATTGCTGATGCCTCAGGAAAAGGGGTGTCTGCAGCTTTACTGATGGCAAATTTGCAGGCCAGTTTAAGAGCTTGGGCTTCGGTAGAAAGGAATTTGGTAAAGCTGACCGAACGTTTGAATGAGATTGTTTTCACTAATACCAATGGCGAACGTTTTGTTACCTTATTTCTGGGACTATATAATGATCAGAGCAGGGAACTGCAATATGTTAATGCCGGGCATAACCCATCAGTATTAATAATTGATGGGAAGATTAAATTTTTAAAAGAGGGCACGACCATTATCGGTGCATTTGATACCCTTCCGACGATTCGCTTAGGCAGAGAAATCCTGACACCAGGAAGTATAGTTTTTAATTATACCGATGGCCTCGTTGAAAGCCCAAATGAGGAAGTGTACATTTCGGATCAGGAACTTGTTTCACATTTAATGGAAAGCAGTCATCTTGAAGTAGATAAGCTTAATGAAAACATTTTAAGGAGCATTCAAAGCCTGAATAATGCGAAGATGAATTCAGATGATATTACCCTTTTAACCATTAGGGTGTCTTAGAAATTTTGTAATAGACTGATTATATGCTTTTACCTTGTTTTCAGGAAGGATTTATTGAAGCGGGTTGCGATGAGGCAGGACGCGGATGTCTTGCCGGACCGGTCTTTGCTGCCGCTGTAATTCTACCTAAAAATTTTTCGCATCCAATACTTAACGATTCCAAGAAAATAAACGAAAAGAATCGCTTTGAACTTCGTGAAATGGTTGAACGTGAAGCACTTTCCTTTGCAGTGGCATTGGTTGATCATGCAGAAATTGATCAGATCAATATTTTGAACGCTTCAATCAAGGCGATGCATCTTGCACTCGTAAAACTCAGTATTCGTCCGGGCTTTATAATTATAGATGGTAACCGGTTTAAAACCTTTGAAGATCTTAACCATCAGTGTATAATTAAAGGGGACGGTAAGTATTATTCAATTGCAGCAGCTTCAATTCTGGCTAAAACCTACCGGGATGAATATATGCTTAAGTTAGCAGTAGAATATCCTCAATTTGATTGGAAAAACAATAAAGGATACCCTACCATAAAGCATAGGGATGCTGTGATAGCCTATGGACTTTCACCTTTTCATCGCAAAACTTTCCGGATTCTTGATCCACAACTTAAACTTGTATTATAGTTTTGGTCAGGAATCGATTATCACCAAATTATACCTTAGCTTTCGATCGTTTTTAATTACTTTTGGCGCAATCAATAATGAATCTGTATTAATGAAAAGTGTTGCTTTAAATGATATCCATATTGCACTTGGCGCCAAAATGGTTCCATTTGCCGGATTTAATATGCCTGTCCTATACAATGGGATTAACATCGAACACGAAACAGTCAGAAATGGTGTTGGAGTGTTTGATGTGAGTCATATGGGCGAATTTATCCTAAAAGGGGAGGGTGCATTAGATCTTATTCAAAGGGTATGCTCAAATGACGCATCAACTCTTTTTGACGGAAAGGTACAATATTCATGTCTGCCCAATGATCAAGGTGGAATAGTTGACGATCTGTTGGTTTACCGCGTAGATGAAAAAACATATATGCTGGTTGTGAATGCCTCAAATATTGATAAAGATTGGGATTGGATCTCAAAACACAATGAGGGTGGTGTTGATATGAAGAATATTTCAGATCAGACTTCATTATTGGCAGTTCAGGGGCCAAAAGCCGCCGAAGCCTTACAAAGTTTAACTGACCTTGATCTGGCTTCAATGGATTATTATACCTTTAAAAAAGGTGTGTTTGCCGGGATAGAAAATGTATTGATATCTGCGACAGGTTATACGGGAGCAGGAGGTTTCGAATTATATTTTGATAAAAAGGATTCTGAATTTATATGGAACGAGGTTTTCAAAGCTGGGGAACCTTATGGAATTAAACCGATCGGACTAGCAGCAAGAGATACCCTGCGATTGGAAATGGGTTTCTGTCTTTATGGAAATGACATTAACGATTCAACCTCACCAATAGAAGCAGGCCTAGGCTGGATCACAAAATTCAGTAAGAATTTTGTCAACTCAATAAATCTTGCGGCTCAGAAGGAACATGGAGTTGAGCGTAAGCTGGTGGGATTTGAAATGATCGAAAGGGGTATTCCGCGTCATGATTATGAGATCGTTGATACAGTTGGCACTGTAATTGGTAAAGTAACTTCAGGCACTCAATCGCCAAGCCTTCAAAAGGGCATAGGTATGGGCTATGTTAAAACAGCGTTCTCAAAAGTTGGTACAGATATTTACATCAAGATTAGAGATAATAAAGTGTTAGCGAGGGTAGCAAAAATGCCTTTTAAATAATAATCAGCCTGCTCTTAAGAATGCAAAAACGTAACCTCGAAGTTTGTCTTACACCTGCCCTGCTTCACCTTCATGATTTCACAAACAGTATTGTTGTTGTAATTGATATTTTCAGAGCAACTTCATCAATCTGTTATGGTATTGAAAATGGGGCAGAATCGATCATTCCGGTAGCAACTATCGAGGCATGTGAATCCTACAGACATTCTGATTTTCTGCTTGCAGCAGAACGTAATGGTGAGGTGGTAGATGGTTTTGATTTTGGGAACTCACCATTTTCATATACGGAAGAGAAGGTTAGGGGTAAAACAATTGTATTAACCACAACCAATGGTACACATGCTATTAACATGTCGCGTGGCGCCAATAAGATTGTGATTGGTTCTTTTTTAAATCTTGCATCGCTCTGCGACTGGCTTAAGACTCAGCCCAATGATATTCTGCTTTTATGTTCAGGCTGGAAGGATAAAGTTAATCTTGAAGATACTTTGTTTGCAGGCGGAGTTGTTCATTGCCTCCGTGAAGAAAACTATGCCCTCGATGATGCCGGGATAGCTTCAGAAGACCTGTATAACTTGGCAAAAGATGATCTGAATACTTATCTGAAGAAAACCTCTCACAGTGAGCGTCTCAAAAAATTGGGGATTGAAGAAGATATTAAGTTTTGCCTGAATTTGAATATCACCAAAGAAATTCCGGTGCTTGACGGAGAGAGGCTAGTTAAAATGGTCTTATGATGAAGGCTGACAGGGTTCAAAACCCTGTCAGCCTTTTCAAAACCCTGTCAGCCTTTTTGAACCCTGTCTGAAACCCTGTCAGCGTTTTGAACGCTGACAGGGTTATTCAACTTCTCATTATTCTTATGCCTGTCGGCATCCCTGATATTTTTCTTTTCCATATTTTTTTTAAGCGCTTCGGTTAGATCAACCCCAGTTTGATTGGCTAGGCAGATCAGTACAAACAGCACATCGGCAAGTTCATCCCCTAAATCATGCCCTTCATCTGATTTTTTGAAGGATTGCTCTCCATATTTTCTGGCCATGATGCGTGCAACCTCACCAACTTCCTCCATCAGTATTGCGGTATTTGTAAGTTCGTTAAAATAGCGAACCCCGGTTGTTTTGATCCACTGATCAACGGTTTCTTGTGCTTCCTGTATTGTCATCAGATTTATATTAAAACTTATTCTCTTGATTTGGTATCCATAATGATGGTTACCGGGCCATCATTCACTAGGCTTATCTGCATATCCGCCCCGAAAACCCCGGTCTGTATCCTTTTTCCGGTAAGTTGTCCCAAGTCCCGGATCATTTTTTCATACATGGGAATTGCAATATCAGGCTTTGCTGAGCGTGTAAATCCTGGACGATTCCCTTTTTTTGTGGAAGCAAACAAAGTAAACTGACTGACTAATAAAATATTACCCTGAACATCAGCCAATGCTTTATTCATTAATCCATTCTCATCCGAAAACACCCTCATATTGCTGATTTTCTGTGCCAGCCAAGTCAGATCTTCATCAGAATCACTTTCTTCAATACCAAGAAGAATCATAAATCCTTGCCCAATCTCCCCACTGATCTTACCTTCAATACTGCAGGATGCACTACTAACCCGTTGGATTATTGCTCTCATTTTATGCTCTTGTATCGTTGTTATTGTAAATGCTTAAATAGCTATCGTATCTTGAAGGTTCAAGTTCGCCCTCATCCAGAGCTTCTAAAACTGCACAACCGGGTTCATTGATATGTCTGCAATTATGAAAGCGGCAATCATCCATCAGCGTTCTAATCTCAGGGAATAAACGCCCGAGGTCTTGCTTTTCAATATCGAAAACACCAAGTTCACGTATCCCGGGGGTATCTATCAGATAACCGCCGAAAGGTAGCTTAAACATCTCAGCAAAAGTTGTGGTGTGTTTACCCTTATCACTCCAGTCGGAGATCTCACCAGTTTTAAGTTCAGAACCGGGGAGCAATGCATTAATTAGTGTTGATTTTCCAACACCGGAATGACCACTTACCAGCGTAACCTTATCTTTCAAAAGCTCTCTTAACTTGTCAAGATTGATTGATTTTAGTGCAGAAACACTGTAACATGGGTAACCGGCACGCTCATAGATTGATTGGTATTGGGTTAAAATATCCAGTCCCTCAGCACTAAAAAGATCTAGTTTGTTAAATATTAATTTAGCCGGAATATCATAGGCTTCGGCTGTTACCAGAAAGCGATCGATAAATCCTAGTGAAGTTCGAGGTGAGGCCAATGTAACAATCAGAAAAGCCTGATCTAAATTTGCTGCGATGATCTGTGCCTGCTTTGAAAGGTTAACAGACTTACGGATAATATAGTTCTTTCTTGGCTCAAGTTCAGTGATCAGCCCGGTTTCTTGATCAGGCTCCGGTTCTACTGTGACACGGTCGCCTACAGCAAGAGGATTGGTCGTTTTAATATCCAGCGTTCGAAACTTACCCTTGATACGGCATTTTATGGCTTTTCCCTCATCGGTTTGAACCTCATACCAGCTTCCTGTTGATTTTATAACTAATCCCTGCATGTGATCTCTAAAGATACTATTTGATTACATTATCAATAATTTTGTGACCAATTTGTTATCGTTTTGATAAAAAATATTGTTTAATTAAAATAAATTCATAAGAATTTGCGAATTCAAAAATTAAAACCGTTATTTACGCCACAATAAAAAAAATGATAAAAACTTTTTATACCACAACAACAACTACCACCACCACGCTGATGCTTGGGGAAGGTAAATGTATGGTGTAAATTTAACATAAAACATCAAAAACGCCTTCCTTCGACAAAGGGGAAGGCGTTTTTTTTTATAAAATTTCTAGCGAAAAATAAATACTAATGAAAATTTTAAAGTTCGGGGGTACCTCAGTTGGATCGGTTGAATCCATCAGTAAATTATTGCAGATCATTGAAAAAGAACAGATAAAATCGGAAAATCCGGTCATTGTCCTTTCAGCAATGAGCGGGGTCACGAATCTTTTGTCGGTAATTGCTGATAAGGCCGCACAAGGTGGGACTTTCAGTAATGAATTAAAGGAGCTCGAAGATCGTCATTTTGAGGTGATCAAGGAACTTCTGTCTGTACCCAAACAAAATCCTGTATTCACAAAGCTTCGAATCCTGTTCAATGAACTGGAAGATCTGTTGCAGGGGGTGATGATTCTGCGTGAACTGACTCCGCGTACCCGTGATCTGATTCTTAGTTATGGCGAGCGTTGCTCAACTTTTATGATCAGCAAGATCGCCGGTCAGAAATCTGATGAGGATGTTTATGTCAATGCAGCCGATGTCATTAAAACAGACAGCTCTTTTGGTCAGGCAAGGGTTAATATGGAACTTACTGAGCTCCTAATAAGGGATTTATACAATAATAACAAAGATAAAAGGCTGTTCGTTACCGGTTTTATTGCCAGTAATGATGAGGGTAGAATAACTACTCTTGGAAGAGGTGGAAGCGATTATACTGCCGCCATCTTTGGTTCAGCCTTAAATGCAGAGGAGATCGAGATCTGGACCGACGTTAACGGAATGATGACTGCAGATCCGCGAATGGTGAAAAAGGCATTTTCATTGCCTGAACTTTCCTATACCGAAGCAATGGAGCTTTCTTTCTTTGGGGCGAAAGTTATCTACCCACCAACAATGATACCCGCTTTCATGAAGAAAATTCCGATTGTAATCCGGAACACTTTTGAGCCTGATTTTCCTGGTTCTGTAATCAGACATGATTGTGAAATTTCAAGTCTGGCAATCAAAGGAATTTCTTCAATAAACGACATCAGTATCATAAATATTGAAGGTAGTGGGATGGTTGGAAAGGCAGGCTTTAGCGGTCGATTATTTTCTCTCTTGGCACGTGAGCAGATCAATATTATTCTGATTACTCAATCTTCTTCAGAACACAGTATCACTTTTGCAATACACCCTTCTGATGCTGCTAGAGCACAGCATTTGATCGAACAGGAATTTGAACTGGAGCTGCTTGCCAAAAAGATCGAGCCTCCTGTTTTTGAGCAAGGCCTTTCGGTTCTGGCGATTGTCGGCGAAAACATGAAACAAACTCCCGGAATTTCCGGAAAGCTTTTCCATGCGCTCGGGCGTAACGGAATCAATGTCAGGGCAATAGCCCAAGGCTCTTCTGAATACAATATTTCAGTTGTGATCTCGAGAGAAGATTTGAATAAAGGCCTTAATGCAGTACACGATGCCTTCTTTGTTGAATTGAATAAAACGCTGCATATTTTCTGTCTTGGAACCGGAAATATCGGAACCACTTTGTTCAATCAATTATTGGAGCACAGAGATTTTCTGCAGAAACATAATGGAATCCAGATCAAAGTTGTCGGTATCGCTAATACTCGCAAAATGATCTTTGATGAAGAGGGTATTGCTTTGGAAAACTGGAAGGATTCCCTGCAAAATGAAGGTGAACAGGCTGATCTTTCCCATTTTGTAGAGAGGATGAAATCAATGAACCTTCCAAACTGTGTTTTTGCGGATAATACAGCAAGTTTAAAACCCATTGAGTATTACCAGGAAATATTCAGTTCAAATATTTCTATTGTAACCTGCAATAAGATCGGCAACTCTTCTTCATTCGAACAGTATAAGCTTTTCAGAGATACCGCCAGACTGCATGGAGTAGATTTTTTCTATGAAACCAATGTCGGTGCGGGCCTTCCTATCGTGAAAACACTAAAAGACCTGATGATTAGTGGAGACCGAATTCTGAGTATTGAAGCTATACTTTCCGGAACGATTTCCTACATTTTTAACAATTACAAAGGTGATATCACTTTCCATGATATTGTGAAGCAGGCTCAAGAGAAGGGCTATACTGAACCTGATCCACGTGATGACCTTCGTGGCACTGATTTTATGCGGAAGATGCTTATTCTTGCTCGTGACGCAGGTTATGAACTCGAAGCTGCCGATGTAGAGATTGAAAGTATGCTTCCTGAATCATGTCTCAAAGCAGAAACTGTTGCTGATTTTTACAAGTTATTGCAGGCAGAGAATAGCTTCTTTGAAGCTATGAAAAATCAGGCAGAGCAGGGAAAGAAAGCACTCAGATACATTGGCAAACTCGAGAACGGCAAAGTAAAGATCGGACTCCAGATGGTTGACGATACTCATCCTTTTTATGCCTTATCGGGAAGTGATAATATAATTTCCTTCATTACCGATCGCTATAAAGAAAGGCCAATGGTGGTTAAAGGTCCGGGTGCGGGTGCCGAAGTTACAGCAGCCGGGGTGTTCGCAGATATCGTTCATGTGGGTGCTAATAAATTCTAATACCGCTTGATAAATTTAATATTTTTGATTGTTCGGTTTAAGCAGGATGCTCAGGAGAGAGTAAACAAATATGAATAGATCAGTAAAAGTTTTTGCACCTGCAACAGTAGCCAATGTAGTTTGTGGCTACGATGTATTGGGTTTCGCAGTGAATGCTCCTGGTGATGAGGTGATTATGCGCTTCAGAGAGGAGCCGGGGGTAATTATCACAAAAATAAGCGGTGATGATGGACGCTTGCCCTATGATCCTGCGAAAAATACTGTTAGTGTGAGTGTGCAGCATTACCTGAATCATATTGGACGTACTGATGTAGGAGTTGAGATTGAGTTGAATAAAAAAATGCCTATCGGCAGCGGACTTGGCTCAAGCTCTGCAAGTACAGTTGCCGGGTTATTTGCCATTAATACACTGATGGATAGCCCTTTGACAAAAATGGAACTTGTTCCTTTTGCCATGAAAGGAGAGGAGCTAGCCTGCGGGTACGGACATGCAGATAATGTTGCACCGGCTCTGCTGGGAGGTTTTGTCCTAATCCGCAGTTATGAACCACTCGATATTATTCAGCTTCCTTTTCCTGAGGAGCTTTATTGTGGTATCGTTTTTCCGCAGGTTGATGTGCCAACGCGTGATGCAAGGCAGATTATAAGGAGCAAGATACTGTTGAAGGATGCGGTTGTTCAATGGGGAAATGTTGCCGGACTGGTTAGTGGTTTGTATACAAAAGATATTGACCTGATTGCCAGGAGTATGAAGGATGTGATTGTCGAGCCGGTCAGGTCGATTTTGATCCCTGATTTTTACAGGTTAAGAGAAATTGCCATGGAAAATGGTGCACTAAGTTTTGGGATCTCCGGTTCAGGACCTTCGGTTTTCACATTTACCAGAAATGATGAAGATGCCCGTAGGATTAATGAAAAATTGCAGGCACATTTCAGGTGGCTGGATACAGAAAGTATTGCATACAGGTCGCCAATCAATGCGCAGGGACCAATAATATTAGATTAATGATTTTATACAGTACCAATAATAAAGATTTAAGAGTCCCTTTTAAAGAGGGAGTATTTAATAGTTTACCTGCAGATAGGGGATTGTATATGCCGGTAAATATCCCGTTGCTTGATCCGGACTTTATTGCAGATATCCACAAATACAGTTTGCCTGAAATTGCTTTCCGGGTGTCTAAAGCTATCCTGAATGATGCTATACCAGAATCTGATTTGAAGGCCATTATTGATGATGCGATTAATTTTGATGCACCAGTTGTAGAAATTTCAGAGCGAATACATGTGCTTGAACTATTTCATGGCCCTTCATTGGCATTCAAAGATTTCGGTGCCAGGTTCATGAGTCGCGTAATGAGTTATTTTCTGAAGGAGGGAGAGAAGCAGTTGGATGTACTCGTAGCCACTTCCGGAGATACGGGCGGAGCCGTTGCACTCGGTTTTCTAGGAGTGCCAAATGTAAGGGTAACTATATTATTTCCAAAGGGCAAGGTAAGTCCGATACAGGAGCTACAGTTAACTACCAACGGACAAAATATTCGTGCAATAGAGATTGATGGCACTTTTGATGATTGTCAGGCCCTAGTAAAACAGGCATTTAATGATCCTGAATTGAAAGAGAAATTTCGTCTCACATCTGCTAATTCGATCAATATTTCAAGACTCATTCCACAGACATTCTATTATTTTAATGCCTATGCCCAAATTCAGCGAATGGGATTTAAGGAAGTAGTTTTTTCTGTCCCGAGTGGTAATTTCGGCAATATTGGAGCGGGTTTGCTTGCCTGGAAAATGGGGCTGCCTGTCAAGGCATTTCTGGCAGCAACTAATGTCAATGATACGGTTCCGGCTTTCTTGCGAACCGGAGTTTATCAGGCTAAGCCAAGTGTTCAGACTTGGTCGAATGCCATGGATGTTGGCGACCCAAGTAACTGGGTTAGGATTATGGATCTGTTTGACGGAGATTCTGACTTATTGAAAAAGTTACTTACCGGCTACAGTTACAGTGATGAGGAGACTCTGGATGCAATCAAACAGGTTCATGCAGAAAACGGATATATCATGTGTCCGCATACTGCTATTGCCTGGCTGGCCTTAAAGCATTGGATGAATGAGCATAGCAATGATCATATTGCAGGTGTGTTTTTATCAACAGCTCATCCATGTAAATTTCCGGATATTTTTCCTTCAGAAATCGCAAAGGAAATAGTTGTACCTGTGCAGGTAGAGGAACTTAAAGGTAAGGAAAAGCTTTCTGCAAGACTTGGGAATGATTTTGAAGCATTTAAGGCTTATTTGCTGGGGTAATATTCTTTTTTTGTTAACGCTGACAGGGTTATAAACCCTGTCAGCGTTAGTTAAAATTACAAATTATTTAAAAAATTGCTTTCTTAAATTAGTAAACGGTAGTTACGCCTGATCAAACGGTGAGT
>Ga0105054_10011500_pt1 | contig 11028 bp, 9 predicted proteins | sample BON02_FD_78091 | JGI IMG/M metagenome (GOLD analysis project Ga0105054, IMG submission 78091) | Freshwater microbial communities from Lake Bonney liftoff mats and glacier meltwater in Antarctica - BON-02 (megahit assembly) | ecosystem: Environmental > Aquatic > Freshwater > Ice > Glacier... | reverse complement strand
GCTTCACGGGGCAAGCTGTTCTACCGCCTGGCCCAGCAGGCGATGCAAGTCCCTCCAACCACCTACAATTCTCTCGGTCACCACAACCAGTAGTGGTCGGTTGAGTCACGTAAATACCCATAAAAAACTTTGACGCTGACCGAGGATTCGAGGCGCTACTCGCTTTGAGGCTACCGGGCCGGTCTCACCCATCTCCGACCAGCGTTTTCCGCCGGCCCCCTCGTCGCTTCCGAAGACTCCAGCCAACTGAGGCAGGGAAATTTGCCGGAGCGAAAGCGACGAAGCCACCGCCACCGCGGCGATGTGATAGGCTAGTGGGTCCGAAAAATACTCGGCTGAAGGCAAGGGACTCGACGGGGGAAAGCTGAACAGGCCTACATGCGCCCGTCCCGCCTGCATCTCCAGCCAGCCCGGATGACTGCCCTCGAAATCGACCTGCACCGACTGATCATTTTCGACCGCAAATCGTTCGATTGCTGCCGTGAAATCCGCGCCCAGCAGATCACTCCCCACGACGCGCACTTCCCTGCCAAGGCCGATCGACACCACTCCGAAAAACGCCCACCAACGGAGCGATTTCATGACCGGGCCGGGAGATTTTATGACGTTGACTCCTGCACGTCCGAAGCGATCGGAAGCTCCGGAATCGGTTGCCTTTGACGGTAGCGGCGTGGGCTGACCCGCCTCACTGAAATACGAATAATTATTCGTGGAGCAGCCGTAGTGCCTACCCGATCCTTGCGGCACTGGGCTGAGGAACAGCTCCGATCAGCGGGGTTTTGATCAACTCAACCACTTGCTGCGCCCGCATGACCATACTCTGAGGATCGCGCCGATGTTGGATCAGGAGAATCGCCCCATCGACCACGCTCGCCAACACCGGCGCATCGCCCACGCCGAGGTTCGGAGGCGAATCAAAGACAATCTTCTCGGAGCGGCCCCGCAGTTCGCCGATGAGGTCCCGCCTACGATTGATGTGAAGCTGGCTCAAGGTGAAGCCCGCCGATTCGCGATTGGGAAGAAAATCCAGATAGAGGGCGCTGCCAGTTTGCATGACCTGATCGACCGACTTCCTTCCCGACAGCAGATCGCACAAGCCCGGCCCGCAGGCCCTCGCTGCCAGTTTATGTTGAGTCGGACGAAGCAAATTGGAATCGACCAGCAACCCTCGCTCGCCGGCCGCGGCCATGGCGCGAGTCAGACGGTGGACCGTCGCCGATTTCCCCCGCTCGGCCCTGCCGAAAACATCCCGAGCGCAACCGGTTCACCCGGCTTGAGGGCCAAGTTGATGTTCGTAGGCAGCACGCGGAACGGCTCCTCCTCGGCCAGGTCCGAGCCATCTCCTCTGGCCGGGTGGTTCACAAACGGAATCACCCCGAAGGCCGGCCACTTCAAATTAATCTCGACGTCGGAGACGTTGCGAAAGCTCTTTTTGCAATACTCGAGGAGGACCGAGACGCCCACGCCTATGATCAGGCCAAATATTGCCGCAAAGCTCAGGTTCAGTGGCCAGCTGGGCCGGCTCGGACGGTTGGCGGGGTCCGCCACGTTGAGGATTTCGATCATGCGCTTCGGCTCTTCATAATCAATGCCCCTCTGGCGCAGCATCAGCTGGAGCGTGGTTAACAATCTGGTTTCGTCGTCAAGTCGATGCGCGGCCTTTTCAAAGGGACGCACCCGCTCCCGCTCCGAAAGAATCTGGTCGACCTTCGCCTGCGAAAATTGGCTCTTCAGTTCCGCTCCACGTGCTTCGGCTTCGTTAGAGGAAATTTCCAATGAGCTTTCGTATCCGGACAGCTGGGCATCGAGCTGCTCCCGAATCTTCCCCCGGTTGCCAATCGCCCCGACTAGATCCGGGTGATTATTGCCCAGGCGCACCCTGAGCCGAGTGACGTTTTGGTCGGCCACCAAAAAGGTTTGAAACAAGTTCTGGATGTTCGGATCTTGAATCAGCTCCGCGTTGACGAGGTTGATCCGATCCTCCTGAGGAATATCCCGAAACTGCTCCCACCCAGTCTTGCGGCCGATCGCGTCGACGCTGAGTGCGATCAGGGAGTTCTGCATCTGCCGGAGGGTCTCGATCTCCCAATCCGAGTAACGCGAGTTCAAATCCACCCCGGAAATATTGAAATCCTTCTGCAGCTGTTCGACGACGTCGCGCTGACGGGTCACCTCCTGCTCCGGTGACACCATTCCCTTCTTTAGTTGCGCTATGCCCTCACGCTGTTCCGAAGTGGCGAAGTTGATGCGGTTCTCCGGATACACACGCGCAACCCCTTTGGCGATGGCCGCGGCGAGGCGCGCATCCTGCGCGTAGACATCGATCTCAATGATCGATGAGCCGCGCTGAGATTCGATCCGCAACATCTTGTCCAACAGATAGCGAAAGGTGAGTCCGTTCGACAAGGGGCTCTTAGAGCCGGGCATCGTGCGCAGCTGGTCTTGCAGGAAGAACGGGGCGGAGTCGCTCGAAGTCGGCGCTTGGAAAAGTTTCACCGCTCCCTCCGGCTTCTCCAACCGCACCTTGGTGGTGGAAAGATACCACCGCGGGAGCATCGCCGTCACCCCGAGGGTCGTGAGAACCACCAGCGAAACAATCAGGGCGATCAACGCCTTCCGCAGACGAAGGATTTGGAGAAATTCAGCGAGCGTTGCGCTCCCCTTGGCGGAAACTTGAGCGGCCATAAGATCAGATAGCGGAGGTTGCCCTCGGAAGCGAGACTGGAACGGTGGCGTCGTCGCATACACAGCCCCACAAAGTGGAGACATCAATACTCCCAAGAGCGGCGTAAGTCGGGGAAAATTTCAAAAGCAAATGACCGAGCGCAGACCAGGGAAAGTCATCTGCAGTCAGTAATTATTTTTACCGAGGCGGGGAGACGGCCGGATTCACCAACACAGAGAGGCTCTTCGGAGCCGTTGGGGCACTTTTAGAGGGAAGTCATCCGGCAGCCGTCCGGCCAACAATCCGGCGTCGACCCGGCCCCATTCGCCGAATCCACGCAGATTTTGAACCCGATCTGGATCTCGTCATGCCGGTCGATAGCGAGGTCAGAAAAAACGGTCGACCCAAAGTCTTGGACGTCAAGAAGAGCTGCCGATGGACAGCTCGATGTTGATCGCATAAAAATCTCGAATGGGGGCGGATAGTGAAAATGCAGGCGGCGCGGCTCCAACGCATCGTGGAGTAACGGCGGCGCGCACTCGCCCGCGGCCACGACGACAGAATCGGATGGCTGCCCACCGGCACAAAAAAGAATCCGGCGCCGAATATCATAATCAGCGGCGACAGATAAGCGGTCGGCGAACGCATACTCTCGCCCGAATTTCCCGCGGCCTGCACCTTGAACAGAACCCGTAGTGATAATGTAAACATCCAACGCAGCCGATTCGTCGACGCATCGCGAAAGGCGTAAAACCACCCGACCGCAAAAAACGCCCAGAACTCCCTCGCGCCGCCCGCCCACAGCCGCGACTGCCAATCTAGTTGCCGAGCTTGTTTAACTCCACTTCGGATATCTCGGCCGAGAGGGTTGACCTCATTTTCTCCGGTGAAGCGGTCGGGGCGCCCTCTTTGAGCGCCAGAGTCCCGAACAGCACGGCCGCCCACCGCACCCTCGCGGCGCCGGCCTCGAGCCAGTGGTTCCAATCTTGGCGTGCTCGTCGGGAGTTCATGCCGTCTTCAAATTTCCGTTCGCCACGCGTGGTTCGGCCAATCGACCGCTCGGCACGTCGCCGCCATCAATCCACCACATCCAATTCTGGCCACTGGGCCAATTTGCGATGCAGGGTCCGTCGACTGATGCCCATGAATTCAGCCGCCTTGGTGCGGTTCCCACGCGCCTTGATCAACGCCTCGCGCAACAGCCGCTTCTCGTTTTCTTCCACCGAGAGCGGATTGGCCAACGGAGCCGCCCCGACCCCACTCACGCCGCTCGGCAACAGACCGCCCCGATACTTGGGATCCAAATCGTATTCGGACAACGAGCCCCCCCGATGCAGCACAACGGCGTTTTCACAAAAATTGCGCAGCTCGCGAATATTGCCCGGCCAGCCGTAGCTTTGCAGGGTTTGCACCGCACCAGACTCAAGCGTCAGCAAGGGTAGCTTGTTTTCAAGGCTGAGCACTTTGAGAAAATGGGACAGGAGCAACGGCACATCCTCCGTCCGTTCGCGCAGGGGCGGCATGCCGATCCGCACTACGTTTAGCCGGAAAAACAGGTCTTCGCGAAATCTTCCTTCCTTCACCAAGGTATCAAGATTACGGTTTGTCGCCGCCACCAAACGCACATCGAGATCGATCGGTTTCGACCCACCGACGCGCTCGACCGACTTGGTTTCGAGAAACCGCAGCAACTTCACCTGGGTGGACGGCGAGATCTCGCCGATCTCATCAAGAAACAATGTGCCGCCGTCCGCCGATTCGAATCGGCCGACCCGTCGCTCGCTTGCACCCGTGAAGGCTCCACGTTCGTGGCCAAAGATTTCGCTCTCGAGCAGATTCTCCGACAGCGCCGCGCAGTGCACAGCGATAAACGCATTCCGCGCCCGTGGACTCGCCTGATGGATCGCCTGCGCGATCAACTCTTTGCCCGTGCCCGATTCGCCCTCGATCAGGATGGTCGCCTTGGATGGCGCCACTAATTTCACGCGATCAATCACCAGCCGCAGCGACTCCGAGTGCCCGATGATGTGGTCGAAATTGAATTTCTCATCCAGCCGCTCGTGCAATTGCTTCACCTCGACCTCCAGCGTCTTGGTCTTGAGGGCGCGTTGAATCAGCACCTCAAGCCGCTCGATGTTCACCGGTTTAGTCAGAAAATCGACCGCGCCGCGCTTCATCGCTTCGACCGCCGACTCCACATTGCCATAGGCGGTCATCATCAGCACCGCTGGACGGTTCGCCTGCGCGAGGGCTTGGTCGATGACTTTCAAGCCCGATTTACCCGGCATCCGCAGATCGGTCACGACTACATCAAACGCCTGCATCGCCATCAGATTCGAGGCTTCGTCAGCATTGGCCGCAATCGACACATCATAGTTGTCCTCCAACGCCTGTTGGAGACCCTCGCGGGTGTGCTTTTCGTCGTCGACGATGAGAACGCTTGGCACCATATCCTTCGAGTCAGTCGTCAACCCCGACTCGGTCAATGGGAAATAATGGCACAGTGGCCGATTTTACCCATTCTCGGCCTCTCGACACCTCGTGCGGAGCGGCCTCGAGACTACTTGCCACTCTCAACTGATTCCGCCTCGAGCAGTCGTTGAGCCACGGTGGCGAGGTCGCTCAACATCAGACTCGGCGGGGGCGTTGCATCCACCAACGCCAGAAATTTTTCACGGCGCTGATTCAAAAGGATGCGCACCGCGACCGATTGCTCGCTCGACAAGATGAGCTCCTCAATGAGCCATTCGAGCTTCAGGTCGATCACCACCATATTAACCACGCTGTAGCTTGGCCGGTTTTGCAGCAAGAGAATCTCCTCGGTCGAAAGCGGCGGCGAAGGATCGAGCGAGGCAAAACGAGGTCGACCCGCCGCCAACCGCTCCTGCGCGGTCGCATAGAGTGTCCGCTGGCCGCCCGTCAACACCGGCACCAGGGAGGATTCAAACTCGTCCTCGATCTGCTCCAGCCGCACGCGATAGGCCTCGATCTGAGGTTTGAGCTTGGCGATCGCTCCTTCGAGCTCCATCCGATTCACCGCCGGCTGGAGTTTCATCATCTTGGAAATTTTGACGGGGATCAATTTGGTCGCTGGAAACGACAGTTCCGTCATCAGCTTCGCCGGTGGAGCCGGCACCGGACGCTGGCGCTCCACCCTCGTGCCGGCATAAAAACCTGCGCCAACCAAGGCAAACACCCCGAGGGAGATCAGGAGCCGATACTTCATGGGACTTGCGCGAATTTCTGCGTTTCGTGAATGATTGTCTGCCAATCGGCTAAATTACGGGCGGTCTCTGCCTCCGCCATCTGGGCGTGCACCAACACGAGAACCACCAGACACCCCGCAGCCACCGCCGCGCTGAAGACAAAGTGGCCGACTAGCGCTTGAGCGGCCGACGCCTGTGCTGCCCGCAGAGTGCGCGCTGCGAACCCGGGCCGGAGCCGAGCTTCGGCGTGGTCGTGCCATTGTTGCCAAGAGTGGGAATCAGGTTTCATGGGAGGGAAGGTAAAGTTGTTTGAGCTTTTCTCGAGCGCGGTGCAACCGGGCCTTGATCGCCGACACGGTCACGCCAGTCGCCGACGCCATCTCGACTTGGCTGGCCCCCTGCTCGGCGAGCGCAAGCAACGCGCGATCCTTGAGCGGCAATTGTTGCAACGCGAACCGCAGCGCCTCGATCTCCGAACGGTCGACGCTCGGCGGCAGCTCGGCGATCTCCTCGTGCTCGAGCGAAAACGGCAGAAAGATCCGGCGCAATTTCCGCCGCCGCAGCTCGTCGATGCACGAATTGCGCGCGAGCCGAAACAGCCAAGCCTCGAATTGGGCCGCCTCGTGAAGCTTCGGCAACGCTCGCACCATCTTGATGAACACCGTCTGGGCCAAGTCCTCCACTCCGTCTGCCCGCCCCGTCAGCGCATAGATAAACCCGGCCATCCGCCGCTGATACCGAATGATCAGCGCCGAGAGGGCACTTTCCTCGCCCTCTTGGGCGCGGCGCACCAGTGGGGCTAATGCGGTCGTTTCGAGATTGTCCATGCGTATGCATTACTGTGAGCTGCTTGACGAAAGTCTCGGAATGAAGTTGCAAGAAATCCATCCGCAGACCGATGAAACTTTTATCCTCCATCAACGTCAATTAAGAGCCTCATGTCTGAATCCGCCTCCTTTCGCCGCCGCGTAATCCTCGGCGGGGCCCTCCTCGCCCTCCTCAGCCTCGCCGCTTGCGCCACGCCCGACCGCCCCAGAGGTCCCCAGCGCGAGGTGCCCAAGGTCTCGCTCAATGCCACCGGAGAGTTTTTCCACGGCCAACTGACGGCCGAAGCCTACGTGGGCAACGGCGTCATGGGACCACCCAAGGAGAGAGTCCGCGGCTTTGATCCCCGAATCTCGCCCCACGCTATCGGCGCTATGGATTCATCTCCTGGGGCCGACGGACGCCGCCAAGGTGACGACTTCGATCTGGCCTCGCGCGGCAACGTCCGCGGCCGCGCCAGCAACGGAATGGAAGGCGGGATGAACCCACTCGGCAGCAGCGAACCACCGGTCTTGCTGCGGCTTCGCCTTACGAACACTGGCCAGAGTGAGCGGATCGTGACCATCCGCGACATTGACTCAGAGTTAGGGAACTTCGTCCCCCGTCCTGAGCGTGTCACCCTCTTACCTGGTCAATCCGTCGAGCTCGAACCGATGATTTCCCGACTCGGTGTCGTCTCCGGCGAGATCCCCCTCAACCTCTCATTCCGCAGCGCCGGCGAGGTCGAATCCCAGACCGTCATTCTCAAATCCACGCCGCCACCCGCCGCCCCCAAGCCGGCCAAGTAACTCTCCATGAAGCTGCCCCTATTCGCGCTGATTCTCAGCGTTGTCCTCGCGCCGACCATTTTCGGCCAGGCCGACGGGAGAGACATGCCACTGTCGATTGCCGTGCGGGCTGAGGTCGATCGTCCTTTCCAAGGTTGGGGCAAAGCCCCGGTAAAAGATCACGGCCGGGTTTACATGATCGCCACCATCGGTGAAGCCGCAGCGCAACTTCGCCTCGTGCAGCCCGTCAACGAGGAAGAGATGTTAACGAAGTTGCGGGAGCAACTGGCCCGACGCGGCTACCGCGAGGCCGCGCCCGAAGGGAAGCCGGAGTTGGTTCTGACCATCCTCTACGGGCGCGGTTACATCCAAAACCCTTACCTCGATGGCGCCATGCCGCTCGACATGGCCAACCCGCCGAGCGTGTCGATCACCGGAGCCACCCTCGCCAAGCTCATCAGTCGGAGACAGGCGGGCTTTGAAGCCAAACTTCAAAACGCCAATCACGAGAAGCTCTTCATCCGGGTGACTGCTTGGGACCATCCCCACAACCAGCCCATGCCCAAGAAAGGAACTCGCAAGAAGCCCTATGAACTATGGCACACGCTGATCCTTGTCGACGATCCGGCCAACCGCGACCTCAACCCACTCGTCGATAAGATGCTCACCGAGGGCTCTAAGTATTTCGACAGCGAGATCGAAGACGAAGAAGCCATCATCGATACGAATCTGCCCGAGGGCTCCATCCACTTCGGCGAATCGACGGTCGTCGCGTCTCGCAACGGCGACGAAAAATAATCGGGAGCCGACCGCCTCCCGCGAAGCGCGCTCGGAAACAAAAAATGTCATCCGCGCCGCTTTGCGTTGCACCGATCTGAGCCTCTCGCTCGACTCGCGCGCCATGTCCGCCCACCTCACCCCTCTCGGTCGCGATCCATGGCGCGCGCATCTGATGCGCGCCCTCGAAGCTAAGGTCGAGACCATCCTCTCGCAAGCTCGGCCGACCGGCCAATTCGGCACTGACCCATGGATTGTCCGCGATCAAGATGGCATCCTGACCCTCGCTCAGGTCTACCTCAGCGAGGGAAGTCCGCACTCCCACCACCCCGCCATTCTTGAGCACATCGCTGCCGGCGGCCGCTGGTTGCGCGAACGCCAAGACGAGAAGGGCATGTATCCCTTCGACAAGAAGGATGGCTCCAACTGGGGCCCAATTTACATGCCGTGGACCTATCTCCGCTGGATGATCACCTACCAACTCATGGCCGATCATCTCGCCCCGGCCGACCGCGAAATCTGGGCCGAAGGGTTACAACTAGGCTACCGCGGCATCGCCGATACCGAGCTTAACTCCCAGAGTCTCATCTACCCCGGCCCCCTCACGGGCCATCCTCCACTCAAACCCGGCGAGGTGATTCCATGGATTCACAATATCCCCTGCCACCACGCCACCGGACTGTTTCTCGCGGGCCAGCTCTTTGATCGCTCCTCGTGGCAGCAACAGTCGCGCGACTACATGCAGTTGGTCGTCGCCGAGCAATCGGAGCACGGTTGGTGGACCGAGCACAGCGGTCCGGTAGTTCTTTACAACCGCGTCTATGTTGAAGCCCTCGGTCTCTATTACGCCCTCAGTGGCGACGAGGCGGTCCTCCCCGCCATCATTCGCGGCAATCGGTTTCATCTTAACTACGTCTACCCCAATGGAGCGATGATCGAGACGATCGACGAGCGTAATCCCTATCCCCCGCTCCTCGTCTTAACCGACCAGACCGGAGCCGTGCGCCACGACCCGAAGTCCGTCAACGTTCACCCCGGTCTCTATTTTTCCGACGAAGGCCGGGCGCTTCTCGCCCACCAGCTGCCGATCATCGCCACCCGCCACGCCGCCGAACTCGATGGCGCTGAGTTCCTGTTGCTCTGTCTCCCCAACTCTGACGATGCGTTCACCTTCACCTCCGCGCCCGAACCACGCTTCCGCATGGGTGACGACTCCCTGATCGTCCGCGAGGACCCGTGGTTGCTGAGTTTTTCTGCCTATTGCTGTCCTCGGACGCCGAATCGGTTCATTCAAGACCGCCAAAACTTCGTCAGTGTCTATCACCGCGACCTCGGTCTGATCTTCGGCGGAGGCAACACCAAGTTGCAACCTCGGTGGAGCACTCTCACCGTCGGCGACCCCGACCTGATCACGCCGATCGGCGCCAAACGGGATACCAACCTCGCGCCCGATGTCGCCGTCACCTACACTCCTGACGCTTGCCACCTCGCGGAGACCGCCCCTAACCGGTGGACGCAACAGATCACCTCCGCCGGCGCGGTCGCCGAGCTCGCGTTCGAGATCCAGGGACCCCATTCGCTCCAGATTCACGCCCGCCTGATCACACCCGCACGCGACGGCCGCCCCGCCAACGTCCATCTTACCTTCATTCGCTATGCGGAAAGCCCGGTGGTCCTTTCCGACGGCTCATCCCGCGCGCTCGAAGCCGAAGCGTGGGATGTTTCCGGCGTGGAAAGCGTCGCGCACCATGGCTGGATCATGTCGTTTCCCGCTGCCGCGACCCTTCGCTGGCCCGTGTTTCCGCACAACCCTTACACCGCGGATGGTCATGCGGAGACCGAGGAAGGCCGCTTGGTCTTGTCGCTTCCGCTCTCCGCGGAGCCCTCCAGATTGACGCTTTCGGTGGCAAGATAACCACTCGATATCGTTTCGATCGCGTCTATAAACACCTGTCGACGCCGTAAAATCAAGAGGACCGTCTACCCCTAGACGGTCCTCCACTTAACACCAAATAAACCAACCTACACGGGAGAAAGACGCGGTTGGTTCCATATACGTTCAAAATTATTAAACCAAATTTTACGTTTACCATTTTGTAACAAATATCGAAGTCGGCTTCGTCAGCGCTTTCACTCAAGCGACCGTCGGTGGTGCGAGCCGATCTGGTCCCGCCAAGTCGTCGACACGTGGGCGGCCTCGGCGAATTCCGGCCACCGCCCCACCGCCGCGGTGACCTCGTCGAGAATCGTCTCCGCCCGACCGCGCTTCATCATCGCACCCTTCGCACAGGCCTGTAGATCGTCCCGGGTAAATCCGTCTCGTTTACCATTGAGCGTCATCTGATGAGTCGCCGTCCCATCGCCCGACGGGTTGTAACTATAGATAACATCAAAGGCCGGGGCGAGCGACCACCGCCCTCCCCGATCCATCAAGAAAGCGATGTTCTTCACATGGTCGTCCTGATTGCGGGCCACAATATTGAACACCATCCGGCGAAACTGCTCCTCTACCGCTTCCATCGGTAGCTCGAGCTGGCGAATCGTGAGCAACGCCGCCTCGTAGCCGTGCGCCCCTGCCTGATTAAAATCGAAATGCGTCAGCGCCCCGAGCGACTGCATGTGCAGCTTCCCACCGTCGGGCAGCCGATCAAACCGGCGCGTCATGAAGTGCCGACGACCATTCTCTTCCAGCAGACGACACTCGGCCATCGCGATGCCCGCCGCTCGCGCCATCAGGTAATAGGCGTATTCGATCGCTCCGTAGCCCTTCGGATCGACCAATTCCTTG
>Ga0105054_10011476_pt1 | contig 11047 bp, 10 predicted proteins | sample BON02_FD_78091 | JGI IMG/M metagenome (GOLD analysis project Ga0105054, IMG submission 78091) | Freshwater microbial communities from Lake Bonney liftoff mats and glacier meltwater in Antarctica - BON-02 (megahit assembly) | ecosystem: Environmental > Aquatic > Freshwater > Ice > Glacier... | reverse complement strand
GTGAGGCGGCCAACGATCATATGGCGATGCTGGAGCAAAACCCTGAGCGCGTGATGAGCTACTTCCAGGATCGCCGGGTGCGCTATGCCGCTTAAGACTTCATCGGGCCGGAGCAATAGTTCGCGCTCCCGAGCCTGGGCGTTGCCCAGGGGTGTTTGAGCGCTCCAACCTTTGAAATCAACCGGTCGAGGCGACCGGGCGGCTAGGGAAACCGAAGCTCTTCTGAGCACATCCGAAAAATTGAATGTTGCATGGCGCAAAAGCGACAAAGCGCCAAAGTTGAATGTTGTGTGGTGCGCCAGTTAGATGTCCGACGGACGCTGTTTTGGTCAACCCCACACAGAGCAGGTCGTTATGGGCGTAGGCGGTGGAATGTTGAATGGTGTTGCGCAGCAACTTAAACGCAACCCCAGCCTGGTTACAAGGCACGCCTGCCCGGTGGTTGGGCGCTTTTGGTGCGGGCTCGTGAGCGCTGCGAGTCCTGGCTCGCATCCACCCGGCTGGGTCGAGCGGGTTTTACTTCAGGCGGTCTTGGCGCCCACGTTTGGCGCCAGCAAGCGCTCCAGCCCAATCTGAATCAACGCGCAGGCTCGGATCACGACGTGCCAACGCACGGGGTTGCCGCCTGCGCCGGCCGAGCTGGCGATAAGCCGCTCTTCGCACGCAGCGGCGTCGGAGAAATCCCCTTTGAGATTGCATAGGTGGCAGGTCAGGTCGCCGACCACCGAACCGCTGGCGCTGGTCGGGTTGCGCTTCTGGTCGATCTTGATCCCGCGCTCTGTAAAACCGACGGCATCTCCTTGGCGCTTCAAACCGGAGCTCTCAATTTGCACCTGGTCAGTCGCCAAATTCACATGGCGCTGAATGGCCGTGCTGCGCTCTCGTATCGACTGCGCCAACAGCACCATGTTCTCTTGGCACGTTGGCGGTTGGTTGTTCTCGCGCCCGTCCACCGCCAGCGCCACGCCCCGCGTTGAGCCAGCGTGGGCGCCAACGAGAGGGCTGCGGCAGCGTTAGCACCGACGACTGGGGTGGCTGTGCCAGAGCCCGGCTCGTCCATCGGGCTGAGGCTCGCGCTGGTCACACCGCTGCGCTCAGTTTTGAACTTCTCGTAAGAGGCGATGCAGCGAATCTGTCCAGTGCCCCGCACGGTAAGGCGCTCAGACCCGGTGATGCTGTCCTGGACTTTTCCGTTCCCATCCGGCCGCTGCGTGCACAACTTGTTGATTGTGCGATCGGCTCGTGAGGCCAGTGCGTTGTCGGCGTGTCCTCGCCGCTTGGCCAGCTCTTCGGGGCGTGCAGCGTGCCAGCGGCGCCATGCGCTTTTGCTGGCCTCGCCCATCGCTGAGCCCTAGGTTTGTCTGTGGGGGGAGGGGTAACCACCCTTCTGGCGCGAGCAAACAGGCGGCTTCGAAGATCAGGAAAGGCCATCGCGTTTCGCCGCCGTTCTGGGGCGGTCTGCGGGCAGCGCAATCTGCATGCCGCAGGCCCGCCCTTCTGAGCCGAACCACTGCAGTGCGTGGCGAAGATCGATCTCGGTGAAATCGGGCCAAGCGCGGTTGGTGAAATAGAGCGCCGAGCTGCTTGTGTCCCAGACCCTGCCGTCGTTAAAAAGCGAGCTTCCCCCGGTGCGAATCACCAAGTCTGCCTCGGGGCCGTCTTCGCCGGCAGCGCCGCCAGCAGGTGTCTCTGATCTCAGCCGCTGCCGCGCGTTGTCAGCGCCCCAAAGCGCCAGTGGCTGGGCCAGCCGCAGATCGAGCCGCATGCCGGTGTTGTTGCGGGTACGCGCTTGCGTTTCGAGCAGAGCCTTGAGCAGCGGCGTGTCCAGCCCCGCCCAGCTGCCCTCCAGCCTGAGCCGCACCCCCAGCGTAGTCAGCTGGCGCAGGGCCGACTGCATCGCCCCCATCAACGCTGGGAGCCAGTAGCCTTCGGAGCCCTCAAAGGGACTCAGCGCGTGGTCCGACGGCAGGCCCAAAAACGTCAGCTGCTCCACCTGCCGAGCGCTGCAAAACGCCACCGCTTCCATCAGGCAGTCAAGCCCCTGAAGCAGCGCCGCCGCCCGCGGTATCAGCCGGTCGGCTGCCCAAAGCCGGTGGCCCCCCGGCGCGATGGTGATGTGGCGAGGCATGGGGGCTAGCGCGCGCGTGGCCGCCACCCCGTCGGCGGTCGGTTGCGCGGCATCAGCGTCGATGCCCATGGGCGAGAAACCCGAACGCTGCAGCGTGCTGGAAGCAGCTGGGTGGGCGTTGACTGTGGTGGTGGACACGTGAGGGTTTGGCAGTGATTGGGGCCATCTGGTGGCGTGAGCCGGGCTCGGGCATAAATGGCGAGACCCGCAGCGCCTGGTTGGGAATGGGCGGCGATCCGAGATTCCGACTGTTTTTTTATTCTCACTATACCCACATCTATTAAAACTAATAAAAAAACGATGAAAATATTTAAAAATGCCTGAAACGTGAGTTTTGCAACAGATTTGGGTCAGAACATCATTTGATGGACCAATCGCTCCAAAAACCCATGCCCCAGGCCACCGAGAAATACGGTGTCTGCTCGGTGCGGGCGATAGCCGGTGCGGTGTTTGGCGGGGCCTGTGCGGTGGTTAAGGTCACCCGTACCAGCTCCAAGGAGTGGCTGGCCGCTTGCCTTTTGCTCACCAAATGGCTGTCGCGGCGTTGCACCAGGCTTTGGGGTGGTCCGCGCGGGGGCCTGGCCCGCTGCTCAACGCGCTGCAGTCCTGGAGCATGTGGTGGTCGCAGCCCGCCACCAGATGGTGCTGGCCGACTTGGCCCAGCGGGCGCAACGCTTAAAGTTCTGCGCCAGCCCGTTTTCGAGCTGCTGGATGCTGGGGCACTTCACGCAGCAGATGGTCGCCATACAAGTGGCACGGTCTTGCGTGTTGCTTGCGCGGTAGCTCGGGTCGCTTCAGCGGGTCAGCGTGTTTCATTTCGCCGTCCCGCGCCAGAAAGTGGCTGCGCCTTTGTCTGCGGTAAGCCGCAGCCAATGCCCTGGCCCACGGCACTCCTGGGTCCTGTACGGGGACGCTCGCAGCCATACCGCTTGCCGCCCCTTCAAACTGCTGGGACGGCGCTTGCCGCTGCGCAGGGCGGGTGCCGAATGTCAGTCTGGCGCTGGCGTGGACGCCGCTGGCCCGCCGGTGGAGATTTCATCAACTTGGTCTTGCAGTGACGCTTGTAACAGCACGATGGCGCTCTCCAGCAGGGGCAATACCTTGCCAAACAGACCCCACTCGCCAGCGCGGGCCGCCACCTCCAGGCCTCGCGCGAGGCGCTCTTCACGCACCGCCTTGACCAGCCCGAGGGCGCCGCGCAGCAAATGCGTTTGCGTCAGTGCCTGGGCGATGCTTTTCGCCTCCAGCGCTTGCCGCAGCAAGGACATGCGGTGCGGCAGGTCTTTCTTCAGCAGGCCCGCCATGGCGCGCAGCGTGGCTTCGTCTACCTCCAGGTCCTGTGGCAGAGACGGGGTGCCGGACCAGGCGCCGTCGGCCTCGGGGCGGTCTGGGGCGCGAGTGGGCAGCAGTGCGTCGCAGACCCGACCCATTTCGGTGAGCAGGTCGGAGAGTCGGATGGGTTTGCTGATGTAGCCGTCCATGCCGGCGTCCAGGCAGGCATCACGGTCGCCCATGGTGGCGTTGGCGGTCAGCGCCAAGATGGGCAGCCGGGCGGCGTGTCCGCGCGCCTCGTCTGCCCGAATCTGGCGTGTGGCCTCCAAGCCGCTGATGCCGGGCATTTGCACATCCATCAGCACCAAATCGACGCCGCCGAGCCGGTACGCGGCCACCGCCTCCCGCCCGTCGCGCGCCACCCTGGGCTGGCAGCCCAGGCGGGTCAGCAGCTCTTCGATCAGCATCAAGTTGATTGGGTGGTCGTCGGCTACCAGCACACACAAGCCGGCGAAACGCTGGGTGGCGAGGTGGGTGCTCAGCGAGGTCGCTACGATTTTTCCACCTTTTGGCTTGGCCGCGGCGAGCGCCACCTGCAGGGGAAGCGTCACCACGAAGCCGCTGCCCCGTCCAAGATCGCTGTCCAGGCTGATATGCCCGCCCATGAGCTGTGTGAGCTGCGCGGAAATGGCCAGGCCCAAGCCAGTGCCGCCAAAGCGGCGCGCGGTGGAGCTCGCCCCCTGGTGGAAAGCCTGGAAGAGCTGGACCTGATCGATTTTCGGGATGCCGGGTCCCGTGTCTTGCACCCGCAACAACAGCTCGGGCTCGCCGCTGCTGGCCGTGTGCAGGTCGGCAGACAGCGCCACCTGGCCACCGGTCGGGGTGAACTTAAGAGCGTTGGAGAGCAGATTGAGCAGCACCTGGCGCAGTCGGTTGGGGTCGCCCTGCATGAACTGCGGCAGCCGCGGTGAGACCACCAGATCCCAGCCGATGGATTTGGCCCGCGCCTGATCGGCGTGAAGATCCGACACTTCGTGCAGCAGATCTTGAAGATCAAAGCGCAGGCTTTCAAGCTCCATCTTGCTGGCCTCAATGCGAGAAAAATCCAGCACATCGCTCACCAGCGCCAACAAAGCGTTGGCCGAGCGGTCCATCAGGTGGACCCAGCGCTTCTGATCGGCGCTGAGTGGGGAGTCCTGGATGAGCTGGATCAGGCCCATCATGGCGTTGAGCGGGGTTCTTACTTCGTGGCTGATGTTGGCGACAAACCGGCTTTTGGCCTCGCTGGCCTGCTCTGCCAGCAGGCGGGCTCGAATCACCACCTGTTCCTCTTGTTTGCGCAGGGTGATGTTGGCGTGGGTGCCCATCAAACGTAAGGGCTTGCCCCGGGCATCGCGCTCGGTCACCATGCCGTGGCTCTCCACCCAGAGCCATCTGCCTTGCTTGCGCATGCGGTAGCGCGCGAAGTGGGGCCCCGGTTCATCGGCCAGCAGGCGTTTCAGCGTGGCATGCACCGAGGCGCGGTCGTCCGGGTGGAGCAGGGCGGTCATGTCGCGCACGCTCCAGCGGCCGTCCGGGGCCACGCTGCCAATGATGTCGCCCCAGCGATCGGTGTGAAACGCGTGGGGCGCGTTGACACGCCAGTCCCAAAGTGCAAGCCCGGCCGCGTTGATCGCGAACTGCATCCGCTCCTGCGTTTTGTCCAGCGCCTCCTCAGCCATCAGGCGGCTGTTGGACTCCCGCTGGGTGGCGCTGCGCAAGCGGTCGTTTTCGGCGTTAAGCCGATCAATTTCAACAAACAGACGCTCTGTTCTGCTGCGCTCCTCGGCGAGATCTTCGTGCGCACGCTGGAAATCCTGCGCCAGGCGCTGGGGTGACATGGGGGGGGGCAGCTGGATCATGGCAACCGATGCTGAATAGGTGGTGTGAAGAGCATGCCCGCCAGGCGTTGAAAAGTGCGGGTGTTTAACACCGCTATGCAGCCGAATGACAGGCCGGGTTGGGGCGCGCACACGCTGACTGTCGCCAATGCCACCGGGCTGACCAACTCGGACGCGCCTTGCAAGTCTGCGGCTGGTGCCTTGGAAAGGGTCTTTCCAGTTGTGGGTGCAGGACGCGCCCAGCCCGTGCAAAAGGCCGAATATTTCGGCCTTTTAAACCCTCATAGATGGCTGTAAACAAGGCCAATTGGCGCATATTTCACAAATTCGTTTTGATCCTAGCAGTTTCGTGCGCGCATCAACACGGCCGATCTACAGAGTTCCCATGTAGCGCCACCCAGACCAGTGTGCAAAGCCGCGGAGGCTGATCGTGCCATCCCAAGTGCTGCTTGCGGGTGGCAGTTTTTGTTGGCAGAGAGCAGCCCGCTGGGTGTGGACACATCTTCGATACGGCTTGGCGGCTTGGCGGCTTGACGGCAAGCGAAAAAGCGGTCCGTTCTGTGGGTCTGAGGCGGCCAAAGCGCTTTGAAGTTCATCCACCAAAAAGAACAAATGTTGGATTTGAGCCTGGTGGACTTGGGGTTGCCCGATACAGGTAGTGTCCAGATGATTCGGGCCATCGGCACCGCAGCATCCTGCGGTGCCGATGGCCCCGGTCTCGGTGCTGGCTGATGAGCCGCTGGTGCTCAATGCCATTGGGGTGGGCGTTACGGGCTGCATCGCTCAAGGGCGAGTCGGTGCGAAAAATCACCCTTGAGATGTTGCGGCTGCTGTCCGGGGGCTGGCCGGCCGAGGCGTTGTGGTCCAGGTGGGCGTGTTTTTCTCAATTGGGGAGCCAAGCGGCCTGCGCTTGCATGATCACCTTCGACAGCCAGACAAAAGGCCAAGCAAACATGTCGTGCGCAGCTAAGTTGCACAAAAAATCGCTGCGCCAGTCTGCGCAGGCCCAAGGTGAACGGGCTCAATACCGCCCGTGCTTGCGCAGACACGCCAGCCTGATGCCATTTCAAGGTGGTGCGGACCTGTTCCCATGTGGGCGATCCGCTGCCCTGGGTAGGGTGTACAACAGGGGTGGCTGCCTTGAGGCGGCGGCGCACACGCCGGCTGGGATAAGGTTTGCCCAGCGCCTGCGCATTTGCCACAGCAAGACGATTCCCAACGCCATCATTTATTTCATCTGAACATGAGCAACTGGACCGACGTGGGCGCCGAGGCCGATCTTTTTGAAGGCGCGGGCATCGCCGTTGAGCCCGAGGGGCACGACATCGTGCTGTTTTCGGTGGATGGCGAGGTGTTCGCCACCGACAACCAATGCACCCACGGCCTGGCCAAGCTGTGCGATGGGTTTGTCGAGGGGCATTACGTCGAATGCCCGTTTCACCAGGGCCTTTTCGATGTGCGCACAGGCGCCTGTGCAGGGGGTCCGGTCACCGAGCCGGTGAAAAGCTGGCCGGTGAAGGTGGATCGCGGACGCGTCTGGGTCGATCTCGGCTGATCAGGCGCGTGCCAGCAGCATCGAGTCGCCGTAGCTGAAAAAACGGTAGCGCTGTGCCACCGCGTGGGCGTATAGCGCCATCACCTGCTCATGCCCGGCGAAGGCGCTCACCAGCATCATCAGCGTGCTTTTGGGTAGGTGGAAGTTGGTGATGAGCCGGTCCACCACCTGGAACTTGAAGCCGGGGGTGATGAAGATGTTGGTGTCGCCGCTGACCTCGGCGGTGCGCGCCCAGCTCTCCAGCGTGCGCACCGTGGTCGTGCCCACCGCCACCACCTGACCACCGCGCGCGCGGCAGTCGGCAATGGCTTGCAGCGTTGCGGGCGGTATCGCGTAGCGTTCGTGGTGCATCACGTGTTCGCTGATGCGCTCGGTTTTCATGGGCGCGAAGGTGCCCGCGCCCACATGCAGCGTGACGCTGGCGCGCTGCACGCCACGTGCTTGCAGCGCGTCCAGCACGGGCTGGTCGAAATGCAGCGCGGCGGTCGGCGCTGCGACCGCACCGGGCACGCGGGCAAACACGGTCTGGTAGCGGCGCTCGTCGTCGGCGTCGTCGGTGTGGGTGATGTAGGGGGGGAGTGGCACATGGCCGTGGCGCGCCATCAGGTCGTAGGGTGTTTCGTCTGCGGGCGGGTGCAGCTGGAGCCGAAACAGCTGGTCTTGCGCGTTGGGCCAGCGGCCTATGAAGGTGGCGTCGAAGCCGCCGCCGTCCAGCCCGCCCGCGAAGTGCAGCCGGGCACCGGGCTGGGGCTTTTTGCTGACGCGCAGATGGCCCACCACCTCGTGCGCGCTCACGCTGTCGCTGGCCTCTTGCGGTAGCAGCACACGCTCGATCAGCAGCTCCAGTTGTCCGCCCGAATCCTTCTCGCCAAACAGGCGGGCTTTCACCACCTGCGTGTCGTTGAACACCAGCAGATCACCGGCCTGCAACAGACCGGGCAGGTCGCGAAAGATGCGGTCTATCGGCGCCGGGTGGCGGCCGTCCAGCAGGCCTGATGCGCTGCGCTCGGGGGCCGGGTGCTGGGCGATGAGCTCGGGGGGGAGGGTGAAGTCGAAGTCGGCAACGGTGAAGTGGCGCGCACCAGCGATCGGCGTGTCGGTCATGTGCTTGAGGGCCGAACAGGCCCGTTCCAAGTTAAGCAGAAGCGGCGATTCTGGCAGAGCGCTCAGCGTGGGCGGAACATGCGAAACAGCTGCTCCGGTCCGATGGTGAAGTAGTCGCCTGGCCCGCCACCGCGCAGGATGTGGCCGGCGTTGGCTGTGTCGTACACGCCGTCTTTCAGCAGACGCTGCGCAATGTGAACGCCCACCACCTCGCCCAGCACCAGCCAGCTGTCGACCGGTGCGCCGGCGGCCGATGTGAGCCGCACGATCTGCGACAGCCGGCACTCGAACGTGACCGGGCTCTGCAGCACCCGTGGCACGCTCACAACCCGCGAAGCCGCTGGCGTAAGCCCGGCGAGCGCGAACTCGTCGACCTCGGGCGGGACGGCGGCGCAGGTCTGGTTCATGGTCTCGGCCAGGTCGCGGGTGACCAGGTTCCAGACAAACTCCCCCGTGGCCTGGACGTTGCGCACCGAGTCCTTGTGGCCGACGCTGCAGAACCCGATGATGGGCGGCACGTAGTTGAACGCGTTGAAGAAACTGTAGGGCGCCAGGTTGAGCACGCCGTCGGCTGCGCGTGTAGACACCCAGCCGATGGGCCGTGGGCCGACGATGGCGTTGAACGGATCGTGGGGCAGGCCATGGCCTCGCGCGGGCTCGTAGAAGTGGGTCGGTTCGGTCATACTGCGATGATGCCAGTCAGGGCGCTGCTTGGGCGCTGTGGCTGCCGGGCACAATGCGCCCATGCCCCCCCAGCTCGCCCGTGCGTCGCCCGAGAGACAGCCCATCGTCAAGCCCCTGTCGGCCCCGCAAAAAGCCCTGCGCAAGCTCGGACTGGTGCGCGCCATCGACCTGGCGCTGCACCTGCCGCTGCGCTACGAAGACGAGACGCGTATCGTGCGGCTGTCCGACGTGCGCGAGGGCGAGGCGGCGCAGGTGGAGGGCACAGTGACGCAAACAGAAATTGCGCTGCGCCCGCGCCGCCAGCTGCTGGTCACGCTGGACGACGGCAGCGACACCTGCACCCTGCGCTTCTTCAGCTTTTATCCTGGGCACCAAAAAACGCTGGCGGTGGGTGCGCGGGTACGCGTGCGCGGCGAGGTGCGCGGCGGCTTCATGGGCCGCACCATGATGCACCCGGCGTTTCACGCCGCTGGCGGCGAGCTGCCCGAGGCGCTCACTCCGGTCTACCCGACCAGCGCGCAGCTGCCCCAGGTGTATTTGCGCAAGGTGGTGGCCAGTGGCCTGGTGCGGGCCGATCTGTCTGAAACCCTGCCGCCGGCGCTGCTGGGGAGCTTGCAGGCGGTGGTGAAAAACAGCGAAGGCAGGTTGTTCACCTTGCGCGACGCATTGCGTTACCTGCACCAGCCTGGCGCTGAGGTGTCGCTGGCCGCACTCGAAGACCGCAGCCATCCGGCCTGGCAGCGCCTGAAAGCCGAGGAGTTGCTGGCGCAGCAGCTCTCGCAGCTCACCGCCAAGCGCGAGCGCGCCGCTTTGCGTGCGCCAGCGTTGTGCGCCAAGCCCGGTGGCCTGCACGACCAGCTGCTTGCGGTGTTGCCGTTTGAGCTCACCGCCGCGCAGCAACGCGTGGGCAGCGAGATCGCGGCTGACATCGCCCGTCCCGTCCCCATGCACCGCCTGCTGCAAGGCGATGTGGGATCGGGCAAGACGGTGGTGGCCGCCTTGGCGGCGGCGATCGCCATCGACAACGGCTGGCAATGCGCGCTGATGGCGCCGACCGAAATCCTGGCTGAGCAGCACTTCGCCAAACTCGTCGGTTGGCTCGACCCCCTGCTCATCCCCCTGGGCAAGCGCGTCGCCTGGCTCACTGGCAGCCAGAAGACCAAGCAGCGCCGCAACATGCTGGCGCTGATCGCCAGCGGCGAGGCCGCGCTGGTGGTGGGCACGCATGCGGTGATCCAAGACCAGGTGCAGTTCCAGAACCTGGCATTGGCCATTATTGATGAGCAGCACCGGTTTGGCGTCGCGCAGCGGCTGGCGCTCAGGTCGAAGATGGGATCTGCCGCGAACGAAGAAAGGCACAGCCCAGAACGCCTTGGAACCGGGAGCGGCGACGCGCAGCACGCCAACGGTGGGATGGAGCCACATCTTTTGATGATGACCGCCACCCCGATACCGCGAACGCTGGCGATGAGCTACTACGCCGATCTCGACGTCTCCACCATCGACGAACTGCCGCCTGGGCGCACGCCCATCGTCACCAAGGTGATGTCCGATCAACGCCGTGGCGAGGTGATTGCCCGTATTGGCGCGCAGGTGGCCGAAGGTCGGCAGGTTTATTGGGTTTGCCCGCTGATCGAGGAAAGCGAGGCGCTCGATCTCTCAAACGCCACACAAACGCACGCCGATTTGTGCGAGGCCTTGCCCGGTGTGCTGGTGGGCCTGCTGCACTCGCGTATGAAGCCAGCCGAGAAAAAGGCGGTGATGGCGCTGTTCAAGGACGGCCATGTCGGCCTGCTGGTCTCCACCACCGTGATCGAGGTCGGGGTGGACGTGCCCAACGCCTCGCTGATGGTGATCGAGCATGCTGAGCGTTTTGGTCTTTCCCAGCTGCATCAGTTGCGCGGTCGGGTCGGGCGCGGCGCGGCGGCGTCGGCCTGCGTGCTTATTTACACACCGCCCGAGGGTGGGCGCCTGGGCGAGACCGCGCGCGAGCGCTTGAAGGCCATGAGCGACACCAACGACGGCTTCGAGATCGCCCGCCGCGATCTGGAGATCCGCGGCCCTGGCGAATTTCTCGGCGCCCGGCAATCCGGCGCCGCCATGCTGCGCTTTGCCGACCTCGCCACCGATGGCCACTTGCTTGTCTGGGCGCGCGAAGCCGCCGCGCAGATGCTGAGTCAGCACCCAGCTGCGGCCGAACAGCATATTGCGCGCTGGCACGGCACAAAGACCGAGTTTCTCAAGGCCTGACTGTCCGTCCAATCGTCAGATTCCCCTGCGGCGAGAAATGTCATCAGCCCAGGACGCCTAACCCAAGTTTGTCACTTGGCACTACGTTACCCAACGAAATCAACAACTTAGGCGACTATTCTGGCGTGTATGGCACTACGGTTGCGTAGCTCTGCACGCACCTGGACTGAGCGC
>Ga0105054_10011474_pt1 | contig 11047 bp, 17 predicted proteins | sample BON02_FD_78091 | JGI IMG/M metagenome (GOLD analysis project Ga0105054, IMG submission 78091) | Freshwater microbial communities from Lake Bonney liftoff mats and glacier meltwater in Antarctica - BON-02 (megahit assembly) | ecosystem: Environmental > Aquatic > Freshwater > Ice > Glacier... | reverse complement strand
CTCGCCGCCGCCGCCCTCGCCACCGCCGCCGTCGCCGCCGCCGCCCCCCCCACCCCCGCCCTCCCCGCCGCCGCCGCCCCTCCCGCCGCCGCCCCCCCTCCCTCCGCCGCCGCCCCCGCCGCCGCCCCCCCCGCCGCCCCCCCCTCCACCGCCCTCGCCGCCGCCGCCGTCACCGCCGCCGCCCTTCTCGCCACCGCCGCCCCTCTCTCCACCGCCGCCCCCCTCGCCACCGCCGCCCCCCTCGCCCCTCCCCCCCGCGCCGTTGGGGTCTTGTGCTTGAAGCAGGTGGCCCTGTGAGCTCCCCGGGTCAACCCGCGCCCAAGTCTGCTTGGGCACAAACGCCAGAGGTGGCGACACCCGGGGTCGCCACCGCCGGTGACGACACCTGGGCGGCCGTGCATCTACTGCACCGGCGCCCCGTGCCCGGTCGTGCCCCAGCTCGGCGGGGCGAGGGGTGGTTGAGGCAGTGGCTCGCGAGCAGGCGAGACTGGTAGCGAGCGGGTGCTGTGGTTGGGTGCTGTGTGTGCTGGATGGTGATGGTGTGTGCTGTGGGTGGTGTTGTGTGGTGTTGTGTGCTGTTTGGTGCGGTTGGATGGCTGTGGGTGCTGTTCCGCGCCGTGGGGGCTCGTGCGCGAAGTGTGTCGTGCGCGAAGTCGTGCTCGAAGTGTGTCGTGCTCGAAGTCGTGCTCGAAGGGTGTCGTGCGCGAAGTCGTGCTCGAAGTGTGTCGTGCTCGAAGTCGTGCTCGAAGGGTGTCGTGCTCGAAGGGTGTCGTGCTCGAAGGGTGTCGTGCTCGGAGGGTGTCGTGCTTGAAGGGTGTCATGCTCGAAGGGTGTCGTGCTCGAAGGGTGTCGACCGAGTCCAGAGCGCAGCGAGCGGGGTCAACCCAACACACACAGGCAGCGACCGAGTCCAGGGCACAGCGAGCAGGGTCAACACCAGCGACCGAGTCCAGGGCGCAGCGAGCTCGTCACATGCAGCAGCGACCGAGTCCAGGGCGCAGCGAGCTCGACACACACAGCAGCGACCGAGTCCAGAGCGCAGCGAGCTCGACACACGCAGCAGCGACCGAGTCCAGAGCGCAGCGAGCTCGACACACGCAGCAGCGACCGAGTCCAGAGCGCAGCGAGCTCAACACTTGCAGCAGCGACCGAGTCCAGAGCGCAGCGAGCTCAGCAGGTGTGTCGTGCTCGCTTCAGGAGGTGTGCCGTGCTCGCTTTGGGGTGTGTTGTGCTCGCTTCCCCGCGCTCGGGGGGGGTCCTATGGGGGGGGGAGCGTGAAGCGCCATGCCACGACTCGCAACGGAACCGTGCGTTCCACCCGTGCGCTCCACCCCGGGACCGTCCCAGGGGGGGGGGGTTGAGGTGGGGGATCAGCCTCGCGGGCAGTGTGACAGACACAACCCAAGTTTGCAGATGAACCCTCCAGACATGAATGACTGTTCACTGGCACCACGCAAGCAGATTCGCATTGAGGCGGCACCATGCTAGGGAGACACACAGACATTGTTGGTCGATGTGTGCAAGTGTCTGAAGTCGCTCCTCGCCAACATTGACCAAGCTGCCATGGGCCGAGTCACACTGGCCATTCGGGCTGACCCGACGGAGCCGGAGTCGGACGCGGCCGTTGCGACCCCCGTACCCCAAGTCGACGCAGCCCTCGGGGCAGAGCCGTCGATCGAGGCGCCAGAGCCGGAGTTGGACCCGGCCGTTGCGACCCCCGTACCCCAAGTCGACGCAGCCCTCGGGGCGGAGCCGTCGATCGGGGCGCCAGAGCCGGAGTCTTACCCGGTCGTGGCGACCCCCGTACCCCGAGTCGACGCAGCCCTCGGGGCGGAGCCGTCGATCGAGGCGCCAGAGCCGGAGTCGCACCCGGTCGTGGCGACCCCCGTCGTTGCGATCCCAGTCGCATCTGCGACCCGTTTTCAACCCACCGCCCAAGTCGACGCAGCCCTCGGGACGGTGCTCCTGCGCTCCCATCGTGGACTTCAAGAGGGCGTCGCCTGTTCCGACACCATATATGGGTATCGAGTGAACGTGAAGCGCAGGCTCAGTGGGGCAAGTACCGGTTGTTACGTCATCGTCAAACCCCCGGGCGGCAGGCTCCTTCGGAGCTGCAAGGCCGTCATTGAACACTTTGCAGCCCGTCGCAACGGCGTCTGACGCACCAGGTGTGCGGTGACCCACAGCCTGTCCGAGGTGTGGCTCAGGAGGTGTGGCCGAGGTGTGGCTCAGGAGGTGTGGCCGAGGTGTGGCTCAGGAGATGTGGCTGAGGTGTGGCTCAGGAGGTGTGGCCGAGGTGTGGCTCAGGAGGTGTGGCCGAGGTGTGGCTCAGGAGATGTGGCCGAGGTGTGGCTCAGGAGGTGTGGCCGAGGTGTCCGATGTGTGTCGTGACCGCCTCAGGAAGTGTGGCCGATATGTCCGAGGGGTGTCGTGACAGAGTTGTGGCCGAGGTGTCCGAGGTGTGTCGTGACAGAGTTGTGCCCGCTTCCAGAGTTGTACCCGCTTCCAGAGTTGTGTCGTGACCGCTTCAGGAGGCTGAGGTGTCCGAGGTGTGTTGTGACTGCTTCAGGAGGGGTGTCGTGAAGTTGTGGCCGCTTCAGGAGGTGTGGCTGAGGTGTTTGAGGTGTGTTGTGACCACTTCCGGAGGGGTGTCGTGACGGAGTCGTGGCCGCTTCAGGAGGTATGTCGTGACCGCTTCCGGAGGTGTGTCGTGGGTGTGGTGTGACCGCTTCAGGAGGTGTGTCGTGACCGCTTCCGGAGGTGTGTCGTGACCGCTTCAGGAGGCGCGTTGTGGCCGCTTCAGGAGGTGTGTCGCCATCAGCACAACCGGGACCACAGTGCCCTCCCGGAAAACGGGGCGGTGGGACCGTGTGCGCCGCCTGCGTTCTGGCCCCTGTCGGGGGGCAGCTCGGGGAGCAGCTTGGAGGGCAGCCCAGAGGGCCGCAGAGGCAGGCACGGCAGCAGGCTAGGCAGCAGGTGGCTGGGGCTCGTCCCCTCCCTGGTGGGCGCCGGCGTTCTGATTGGCCTAGTCTCGGTCGGCGTCGGCTGGGTTTGGCGCCGCCCGGCCAGCTCGACGCGGGGGCCCCCCGTGCCGGCCTCCGCGGGCCCCGGCGGGTGCGATGCACCGAGGGTTGCGAGTCAGTGCGCGAGTTGATGTGGGCGCGCGCTTTGCACAACGACGTGCACTCGCACAATGTGTTTGTGCGGGAGCTAGACACGCCTGTCAACCTCAAGTTCGAAGTGGATGGCCAAATGCTGCGATTATACGATGTGAGGTACGTCCTCAAATTGTACGATTGGGATTGGGCCGGGCAACATATACCAGTACACGTTCGACCTGCCCGACTCGGACCTTCACGCGCTCAGTTCCAGGCCGACTGCATACGAAATGAGCCAGCCTATCCGCGACGCAACCCGCAAGGCGACCATTTGGGATACTCGCCGCCGGGCGCCAATGGCAGACGAAGCGTCCGTGGCCCTAGCCAAGACGGTGGTCATCCAACCCGAGTGACCCCTCGAGGGGGCAAACTGCAGCGCGTGCACCGCGTGGCACCGGTCACCAGCTCGTCGGCGCGCGTGGGCCACTGGCGTGCCGCGCGTGCACCGCGTGGCACCCGTCACCAGCTCGTCGGTGCGCGTGGGCCACTGGCGTGCCGCGCGCATTGGTCGTGTCCAGTCCCGTCAGAGGGCTCACGCGCGCCAACTCTTCGAGCATGCAGAGCGTCTACGGTTACCGCCGCCGGTGGTCGGCTTGAGCACACACGCCCCGCGGTGCCCCGGTAGGCCGATCGACGAGGAGAGTCACGCCACGGGGACGCGCCGCACGCGCTTGGCGGGGCGCTTTGCCGGTGGAGCCGCCCCACGGGGCGCCGCGCCGACGACATCCAAAGCGAGCGCCTCCTTGCGCTCCGTGTACTCGGAGCAGGCAAGAGGGCGAGCCTGAACTGGTGTCTACCACACAGCAGGGTTTTTTTTCTTCACGTGGCGCCCGCCCGGGTCGAGGTTGACAGGCAAATCCATGTTTTTTTTAATGCGTTTCGTGGCGCCCTGGCCCAATCGACGAGATCTACGGGTGTGTTCGCAAACTGGGTTGTGCTGTGCGATGGAACCGTTTTCGACCCTGGACCCCCCGAAGGGGGGGGGGGTATGGACCGCTACGAGCTCGCCTGCCTGTGCATCCTACAATGCGTGGCCACTGGCCTCGGCGCCACGCCTCCACGCCACGTGGAACCCGTGGGGGTCACCACCGGGTCGCCACCCGCTGCCTATCGCCAAATCAAATGTGTACCCGAGCAAATGGCGCCCATCGGTCCCCCGGCGCAGTGGCCGGCGCAGTCACGACATCTTCCACCGGTTGCCGCACGTGGCGCAGGTGCAAAAGATGGTCATGGCCTTGTCCGCGCCGCGCGTGTGTTTTTGTTGCCACGACACGTCGGCGTTGTCGCACCCGCGGCAGCGCAGTGTGGACGAGGTGACCGCCAACGCGCCAACGCTATCGTATTTTTGGCGGAGCATCTCGGTGATCGCGTCGGGTTAACCCCTCGGCCTCGGCGGAGTTCAAAGGCGCCGAGCCCAGTGGGCCTGCGACGCACGAGGGTCTCGTCGCCCTGGTTGGAGTGGTTGGCCCCTGCGGCCGGGTTTGCGGCTCTAGGCTTGAGCGTTACCCTGTGGCTGGTGTCCGGGTGGTAGCGCGGTGCATGTCCGGCGTCGCCTCGGGTTACCCCGTGGCCTTGGCGGCGGGCGTTGGGGTACCCCGAGGCATGCCGGTTGGCGCGGTGGGCCGGGTCGGCACTGCGGTGGCCCGCGCGGTGCGCGTCGGTGGCGGTGCCCCGAGGTGCGCCGGCGCCGGTGACACATCGGCTGCGGCTGGTGGGGTGGTCCCATTGGGTCGGTTGGGTGGATTGGGTCCCTGGGGTCCATGGGCGGCGCTGGGCGTTGGTTGCGTCTGGGGCCCACATGGCGAAGAAAACTGGTCCAGGTCGAAAACCGACGGAACCGATCCGATTGAATTGTTACCCCCCCTGGCGGTGTCTATTTCAGGGACTGGCGGTTCGTCTTGCGCGCAGGACGAAACTTAACAAAAAAGTTGGGCGCCTTGCGCGCAGGACGACGAGGTTGGGTTCACCGCTGCGCTCTGCACTCGGTCGCTGCAGCGTGTGTTGGGTGCACCCCGCTCGCTGCGCTCTGGACCCGGTCGTGCGTGTATTGTGTATACCCCGCTCGCTGCGCCCTGTACGCGGTCGCTGCTGCGTGGGTTGGGTGAACCCCGCTCGCTGCGCCCCCGTGGGACGATCTGACGTGCAGTGAGGCCCAGGCGCACCCCGCGCACGCCGCACCCCGTGCACGCCTCACCCCTGGACACGCGCCTCGCGCACGCCTCACCCTGGCCACGCGCCCCGCGCACGCGCATGCCGCACCCCTGGCCGCCCAGGCCCAGCCGCACCCCGCGACTCCTGGCCACGCGCCCGCGCACCCCACGCCGCCCTGTCCCCGCGCCCCGTGCACACGGCACCCCTGGCCGCTCGGGCCCAGCCGCACCCCGCGCACGCTGCACCCCTGGCCACGCGCCCCGTGCACGCCGCACCCCTGGCCACGCGCCCTGTGCACGCCGCACCCCCTGCTCGGCACAGCGTGCATTCTTTTGTGCCACCCGGGGATCGGTGACGTACTCGCTCCCCGCCTGAACGCAATTCAGCGGGCTCGCGTGCTCTCGACCGCCCATGGCATGGGTGCCTATGGGCCCCACGGCTGTGAGGAGGCGACTCCTACACCCGCTCACCAAGCGATTGCCAGGTGGGAGGAAGACCATATCCGGCCGTGCGGGTTGGAGCTTGTGGAAGCGTTAGGGTTGATCGAGCCGAGTGCCTCGGCGTGTGCCGCCTTCCAACGAATCCTCCAAGCGGTGGCCAACCCGTACGCTCACGAGGTGCGTCTGGACGACCTGGCGGTGGTGCATAGTCACAACCCACTCACGCTACGCCAGGTCGACATTCGGTACACTGCGGGCGGCGACGGCGCGCTTCCCGTGTGGAAGCTGGACACGGAGCGGCTCGCGGCGACGGTGGCGTGCCCCCAATTATTCCACGTGACCCTACACCGCTGTGATCTGAGGAACGGCTGGCTGGACCGGCTGATTGCAGGGGTGGCTCCGGGTGATCGCCTTGTTCTCTGTCTCAAGTCGTGCATGTACAGCCATGATGCCAGCGACACCCTCATCCTCAACGACCGCATCCCTAGACTGGCCATGGATCCAAGTCCGCGCACATTGAAACTTAAACATAATGATGGGATGTCCTTCTTTGCCTGGCCTGAGTTGACCACCGTGCAATTGCCACCCAATCTGGTAACCGTACAGCCATCCGTGCACCGTGCTGCCCTTGAGCTCGAACGTGGCGAGCGACGTGCGCACGTTGACGAGCAGGTCCTGCATGCTGAGCATGTTGAAGTAGCAACCCTCGCACCCCCGGAAGTCGGCCGTGCCCCCGTGCGCGAACGCGAGGTGTGGGTCGCCGGTCGAGCTCGCAGGGGACAACGGCGACAGGTGGGGCGCGCACTCGGACAGGTCGAGCAGGGCCACGTCTGACACGAGTCCGGCGGCCACAGGGTCCCAGATGGCGTTTTGCGCCTTCCACGAGTGGTGGATGCGGCAGGCGCGGCCAAAGCCAGGGCCGCCCGGCACCGCCTCGGTTTGCATACGCGAAGTTGAGAACCCCCCCCGAACGTGCAGTCAACGAAGAACAGAAGAGGGCAGCGCGGGGTGCGTAAGTAGAGCACATGGTCGTCGAGGTTGGGCATACTGCACTGGCGCAGCTCCAATTCGAGATGTCGGCCATCGGGGGCCCGATAGTCGACCAGGGCCTGGAGGCCGCCAATTGTGTCGATCGTCAGGTCGTGGTCATGGAGAACAATGGCGGCAACGTGCCGCAGCTTGTACGCGTGGAGCGATCGGGTCAGTCGCTTCGCTTCGTCGTCCGGTCCTGGCTCCAATTCGAACGCGTCGATCGTGCATACACAGGGCGCGACTTCACGCTCACCTCCCACTCGGGCAGCGCAAAGACGGCCGATGAGTGCGCGGTCGTGGCGCTGCTCGCATCGCACGCGAATGTATGGTGCGGGAAGAGCGGGAACGAATCACCGCCGCATGAGCCGTTCAACGCCCCCCACCCCCAGTTGCCCTCGCCCACCTCTTTGGCCCAGTACGACGCCTTGAACCACCTGTTCTTGGCGCGGTTGAGCGTCGCCACGTGCACCTCGGTCACAAACGTGCCGTGCACCTCGCTGCCACGCAGTGTAAAGGTCGCGGCGCGCAGCCGCGCGTTGACCGTCACGTCGCGCGTGCTCAGAAAGTCGAACAGGCAGCCGTTGCAGCCGCGGAAGTCGGCGTGCCCGCCGTGCGCCAGCCCCAGGTGCGGGTCGCCATGCAGCGCGCCGTCCGCCAGGTAAGGCGCGCACAGCGACAGGTCGAGCTCGGCCGCGTCGGCCACAAGGCGGGCCGTCACCGGGTCCCATACGGCGTTTTGAGCCTTCCACGAGTGGTGGATGCGGCAGGCGCGGCCAAAGCCCTTGCCACCCGACACCGCCTCGTGGCGGATGCGAGAGTCGGCGAACATGTTCACGAAAGTTGTCACACTGCGCACATCCCATCCCGCGAGTTCCTGGCCAAATTCTTCATTGAAATAGAACATGTACCCCATGTCTATCACGCTGGAAGTGACCCACCCTTCGATGGGTTGGTTGAATGCGCTGGCTTTGAACATACTCCTCATGGTTGTCGCACTGGAAGTGTCCCACCCTCCGATGGGCTGATTGAAACTATGCGCGTCCGCAAACATTGAACGAAAGTTGGTCACGGCCGACGTGTCCCACCCCCCGATTGGTTGGTTGAAGGCACGGGCATTTTCAAACATGCTGCCAAAGTCGGTCACGGCCGACGTATTGCCAATGGTTTCGATTGGTTGGTTGAAGGTATAAGCACCGTCAAACATACTGCTAGCGTCGGTCCATTTGCCCGTGTAGCCGATCCCTTCGAGCAAGAGGGGTGAGTTGAAGAACCGGGCCCCCTGAAACATCTCGCTGGTGCTCCATACGGTGGCAAGCTCTCTCAAAGACACAGGCTGATTGAAGTCGCTCGCGCTGAACATGCGCCTGAGCTCGGTGCCACTGGCCAACTCGAACTCGACCGCCGCGGGTGGCACTGAGTAGCGGAAGAGGCCACTGACGATGGTTGGGGTCAATACATTGCGGAAGGTGGCTACCGCGCTGAGGTCCCAGCACGGCCCCGCCTCGACGGCGCCTTGCGCCAGCATCTGGCCATGGCCCAGGCCGAGGTGGAGCGTGTTCGGTGGGCAGAGCAGCTTGATGTCGTAGCCGCCCACTGGTAGTGTGTAGGGCAGGGCGGTGGACTCGGCGGGGGTGGTAGCGCGTCCGCCAAGTGGGGTGCGCACACTGACAGGTCGAGGTTGTTCACATTGGCCATGAGTCCGGCGGCCACAGGGTCCCACACGGGGGTTTGCGCCTTCCACGAGTGGTGGAGGCGGCAGGCGCGGCCAAAGCCCTTGCCCCCAACCACCGCCTCGTCGCGCATTCGCGAGCCGTCGAACATGTTGTTGAAGTCTACCACATTTCCCACGTCCCACCCCTTTAGCTCCTGTGCAAAGACCCGCGCGCCACTGAACATGGAATCCATGTGTGTCGCACTGGATGTCTTCCAGCCCTCGAGGGGCTGGTTGAAAACGCGGGACTCGGTAAACATAAAGGAAAAGCCTTTGACCTTTGACACGTCCCAGTCCTCGAGTGGCTGGTTGAAGCTGCGGGTATATGCGAACATCCTATACATTTCTGTCGCACTCGAGGTGTTCCACCCTGGGGGGGCCAGGATCTTCGTGTTAGCAATCCCTCGAAGGGGTTGGTTGAAGTATTGGGTGCCCGCGAACATTTCTACAAATGTAACCACCTTTGATGTGTCCCAGTCCTCGATTGGCTGGTTGAATACAAGGGCGTTTTGGAAAACTTTGCTACAAGAAACGACACTTGAGGTGTCCCACTCCCCGACTGGTGAGTTGAATTTGTAGGCGTATTCGAACATGCCTGACAAGGTTGTCGCACTCGAAGTGTCCCACCCGAGGACGGCTGCGTTGAACGCGACTGCGCGGTAGAACATTCTCTGAAATGTAACGACCTTTGATGTGTCCCAGGCCTCAAGTGGCTGGTTGAACCGGCCGGCTTCTTCGAACATGCTCGCCATGGTTGTCGCACTCCTAGTGTCCCAATACCCGATGGGTTCGTTGTATTGCCCTTGCTGGAAGAACATCCGCGAAAAGTCGCTCACGGACGACACATCGACCGGCATCTCCGACAGGCCGCGGCCGGCTAGACCGACCAAACTAAGGGTGGCGAACACAAGCATTCCGGTGTGTGCACGGGGTTCCTACCAAGGCTGTGGAAAAAAAATTCGGGTCAACCCTGGCCGCATTCACCATGTGCACGGCGCCCAGCGCCGCCTTGATGACTGGCCTTCTTGTGCGACATGGCGCGAGCCCTCGTGAAAAAGTCGAGAGTCAGCCAACGCGTCCATGCGAACACAGTTGTACTGCACGTCCACGGGGGCGAGCGCCAGCCAACTCGGGTCAAATGTGAGTCGGCAAGGCCCTGAACCTCGAGGCCATTCCCGCCGCGGGGTACAGCTGGGCCGAGCCCGCCACGCGGATCGACACGATCCACGGATGGGCGAGGGGTCCACCGCTTGCACACCGGTATTATTACACTCGATGGAAACTTTCACCGAACCACGAGACCCACACCGGTATTAAAATTTGCGAACACGCATCAAAATTACAGTTGATGGAACTGTTCCTCGTGACTGGCTTTGTGAGGACCTATGATTGATTGATTGACATCACTCAGAACACTGGCCCCAGTCTCCTCAATCCGCACTTCATGGTCCAGCAGTACCGCCCCCCCGCTAGAAACGGATCCAGTAACGGAGGCGATGGCGAGGCTACACACTTCCAAGCCAACCTCCTCCTCCCCAGTCATCAATTACACACCACAAGGCGTGCTAAACGAATGAGTTGCCCATACTAGGTGCTGCTGCGACTCATGTACAGCCCCCCAAGAGCCTGCGTCGCTTCGTGACGCAGGGTTTGCTGCCCTCAGTGGTGGTGCTGGGATGTGGCTTCTTCTTGCCCGTGCGTGTGGCTTCGTGAGGACCTATGATTGATTGATTGACATCACTTAGCACTGTCCACAGTCCTCAATCCGCACTTCATAATCCAGTACCGCCCCCCCGCTAGAAACGGAGGCGCTGACGGAGGCGATGGCGAGGCTACACACTTCCAAGCCAACCTCCTCCTCCCCAGTCATCAATTGCACATCATTGCCTACCTTTCCCTTTATAGCACACCACTCTCACGAGCTACAAATAGACTTCCGCCGCTTTCTATTTCCGTCTCGTGCTCGAGATTAGTTGTATAGTAGGCGCGCCGCGCCCTACGTGAACCCCCACTTTCCTTTATAAACACATCACTCAACACTGGCCACAGTCCTCAATCCGCACTTCATGGTCCAGTACCGCACCCCCACTAGAGACGGATCCAGTAACGGAGGCGATGGCGAGCAGTGTCTCTAGCCCACTAATCACGCGGCCGAAGACGACGTGCTTTCCGTCGAGATGCGACATCTCGGCCAGCGTAACGAAGAATTGGGAGCCGTTGGAGTGTCGGCCAGAATTCGCCATTGAGAGAAGTCCTGTGCGGGGAGGGATGTTCACGGGGGGTTAGGGTTCGATATATGAATATGTATACATGTATGTGTGTCTGTATCTGTCTTCCTGTGTATGTTTTTATGTCGATCTATATATCTATATCTCCATCTATCGATCGAGCTCTATCTATCTATATATGCATGTATATATATATGTATGTATATATATAGTTATATATATATATATATATATATATATATATATATATATATATATATATATATATATATATATATATATATATATATATATATATGTGTGTGTGTGTGTGTGTGTGTGTGTGTG
>Ga0105054_10011468_pt1 | contig 11051 bp, 15 predicted proteins | sample BON02_FD_78091 | JGI IMG/M metagenome (GOLD analysis project Ga0105054, IMG submission 78091) | Freshwater microbial communities from Lake Bonney liftoff mats and glacier meltwater in Antarctica - BON-02 (megahit assembly) | ecosystem: Environmental > Aquatic > Freshwater > Ice > Glacier... | reverse complement strand
CCCGCCCCCCCCCCCGCACTGAAGAGCTGCGCCGGTGCGTGATTTATTGCGCGCACTCGCCCATCCCTCCCTCCCTCCCGCCCTCCCTCCCTCCCTCCCTCCCTCCCTCGCCAGCCGTCGATTCCCACGTCGGAGAGCATCTTTTCCAATCCTGCCTTGCCGGCCCCGACGCAGCTCTAGCAGGAAAAACCCGATTCCTGGTCACGCACCAGGTAAGCCCTCCCCCCCTCCCTCCCTCCCTCCCCTTCCTCCTCATCTTCGACTCATCCTCTTCCTTTCCTTCACACCTCTTTTGCAAAGCTACCGACCGACCTACTCACCCTCCCTCCCTCCCTCCCTCCCTCCCTCCCTCAGGTCAGCCTCACCTTGCCCCTGGCTACATCGTCATTTTGGGAAAGTGACCCCCCTCCCTCCCTCCCTCCCTCCCTCCCTCTCTCCCTCCCTCAGGTCAGCCTCACCTTGCCCCGGGCAGACTACATCCTCATTTTGGGCAAAGACGGAAAGGTGGCCGCGCAGGGAAAGAGGGAGGAGGTCTGGAGGGAGGGCGGGAGGGAGGGAGGGAGGGAGTTGTTGGCACGGTATGGTGTGGTGGACGAGGAGGAGGATAAGGTGGAGGTAGAGGAGGAGGAGGATGGGGAGGGAGGTGGGGAGGACAAGGAGGAGGAGGAGGGAGGGTTCACGATGAATGGCGGCAACCTCCCTTCCTCTTCTCCCACCAAGAAGAAACCAATGACGAAAAAGGAGGAGAAGAAGGAGGGAGGGAGGGAGGCAGGGGTCCTGGTCGAGGAGGAGGAACGGGAGGAAGGCGCACTCAAGTGGCCGACTTACCGTGCGTACTTCTCCGCGATGGGCGGGCCCTTCCTCGTCCTCGTCCTCCTCCTCCAATATATAGGGGTAGAACTCCTCCGTTTTTTTCAAAACCAATCCCTCGGACACTGGGTGGATCGCCTCTCCTCCCCCTCCTCCTCCTCCTCCTCCTCCTCCTTCTCCTCCTCCTCCTCTTCTTCTTCTTCCTCCCCCTCCTCCTTCCAGAACGCCCTCCCCTTCCTCTTCATCTCTGTCAGCGCCACCCTCCTCATCCTCCTTCGAGCCCTCCTCCAGTCGTGGTCCAGCTTGCGGGCTTCCCTCTCCATCCACGCCGCCATGGCCGCGCGTGTGTTAAGAGCGCCCTTGTTTTGGTTCGAAAAGACTCCCGTCGGAAGGGTAAGGAGGGAGGGAGAGGAAGAGGGAGGGAGGGAGGGAGGGAGGGAGGGAGGGGGGTTGTGTTTCTCTCTCCATTCACGCCGCCATGGCCACGCGTGTGTCAAGAGCGCCTCTCTTTTGGTTCGAGAAAGCGCCCGTGGAGAGGGTAAGGAGGGAGGGAGGGAGGGAGGGAGGGAGGGAGGGAGGGAAGGGAGATAATCGACAGTAAGAGCATGATTTGAGCCACCACTTATTCCGTCCGTCCCTCCCTCCCTCCCTCCCTCCCTCTTTCTCCTCCAGGTTTTGAATCGGTTTAGCAGCGACGTGGAGACGCTGGACAAGAATCTCATGGACTCGCTAGGTACGTGCTTGAAGGGGAGGGAGGGAGGGAGGAAGGGTGTGGAATTAAGAGAGTGAATTGATTTTGCCATTTCTTGCCTCTGCTCTTGTTTGATTCAACCTCACCCTCCCTCCCTCCCTCCCTGCCTCCTAGGTTCGTTCGTCGAGTGCTGCCTGAACGCGCTAGCAGTGGTGGGTGTGATTGCGTACAAGTTACCCGTCCTCCTGGTGGGGCTGTTGCCGCTGCTGCTGGTGGCAGGAGTGGTGGCACGTCTGTACTTGACGTCGTCACGAGAAATGAAGCGATTGGAGAGCAACAGGTCAGCAAGAAAGGAGGGAGAGAGGGAGGGAGGGAGGGAGGATGGGAAAGAGGAAGGAAAGAGAATCCATATATACTCAACAGGAATTGGTCCTCATTATCTTATCCCTCCCTCCCTCCCTCTCTCCCTCCCTCCCTCCAGTCGCTCCCCCATCTACAGCCACTTTGCCGAGACCGTCACGGGGGTCACCACCGTGCGGGCCTTCGGCGCCCAAGAACGTTTTATCGACGAAAGCCACGCCAAGGTACGTGTCTTCCCTTCTTCCCTCCCTCGCTCCCTCGCTCCCTCCCTCCTTCCCTCCCTCCCTTTGATGCCACCACTGTGCGGGCCTTCGGTGCCCAATAACGCTTCATCGACGAGAGCCACGCCAAGGTACACAACATCCCCTCCCTCCCTCCCTCCCTCCCTCCCTCCCTCCCTCCCTCTCTTTCTCAATTCCTCCCTCCCTCCCTCCCTCCATCCATCCCTCCCTCCAGGTGGACGCCTACGGCCGCGTCAACTTCTATTTGTGGACCGCCAACCGCTGGCTCGCTGTCCGCCTCCAGCTTCTAGGAGCAATCGTCACAGGGATGGTGGGCATTTACATCCTGGCTTCCCTCCCTTCCTCGTCCTCCTCCTCGTCTTCTCTCTCGGGGGCAGAGGCCGGGCTAGTTTTGTTGTACGCGATGCAATTTTCTTCGGCCTTGAACTGGTTGATTCGGAACCAGGCGGAGCTCGGTGAGTCAGGAGACGCGGGAGGGAGGGAGGGAGGGAGGGAGGGTGGGAGGGAGGGAAGGAAAATGAGTAAGTGCTATTTGTTAGTTTTCTTCGTTTGTGTAGGTGCTAAAAATTCGTTCCTCCTTCCCTCCCTCTCTCCCTCCCTCCCTCTCCCAGAAATGAATATGAACGCCACCGAGCGGACCGACGCCTACTGCCACCTGGAGCAGGAAGCCCCCGCTATCATCCCTTCCTCCCGCCCGCCCTCCCCCTCCTGGCCCTCCCGCGGGGAGATCTCCATCCAGCGACTCACCCTCACCTATCCCTCCGCCCCTGCCTCGCCCGTGCTGCACTCCCTCTCCTTCTACATCCCGCCGGGGACAAGGGTGGGAGTGGTGGGTAGGACGGGCGCGGGCAAGTCTTCTTTGCTATCAGCACTGTACCGGCTGGTCGAGGCGGAGGAGGGGAGCGAGGTCGTGATTGACGGCGTGGATACGCGCACGCTGGGCCTGAAGGATCTTAGGGGGCGCTTGGCGATTGTGCCGCAGGAGGTGCGTTGAGGGAAGGAGGGAGGGGAGGGGAAATCCGCATTGTTTCTTTTGCGTTACTGGCTCTTATTCGCGTATGCTCATGTACCCTCCCTCCCTCCCTCTCTCCCTCCCTCCTCGCTTAGCCTACCCTCTTCCGCGGGACGGTCCGGACCAACCTCGACCCCTTCAACGAGTACACCGACGCCGCCATGTGTAACGCCCTCCGCCGTGCCCACTTCTGGGAGGCCCTGGAGCGTAAAAGCAAGGAGGGCGGGAAGGAGGACGGGAAGGAGGAGGGGGTGGGAAAGGGGGTGCTGGCGATGCCAGTGACTGAGAACGGGGAGAATTTAAGCGTGGGCGAGCGACAGTTGATGTGCTTGGCGCGCGCGTTGTTGAGAAAGCGAGGTGTCTTGATCCTCGATGAAGCTTCCGCCAACGTCGACGCTGCCACTGACAACTTGCTGCAGCAGACGCTGTTGGAGGAGTGCGGAGGGTGCACGGTGGTGTGTGTGGCGCACCGGCTGGCGACCGTCGTCGGGTATGATCGAGTGGTGGTGCTCGACGCGGGGAGGTGCGTCGAGTACGATACGCCGGAAGCGCTCTTGGCCAAGGGTCCGGGCGGCATCTTCTATGATATGTGCGCGAGGACGGGGGACTTGGCGAGGTTGGTGGCCATGGCGAAGGGTAGAGAAGGGAAGAAGGAGGAGGAGAAGGACGGGCGTTGAGACGGTAGCGATGCCCGGTGCATGTGTATGTTGGTTGCTAGGCGGACAAAGTATGTAATACCAAATCTAGACTGTCGCCGGCCGCTCGCGGCGCTCGCGGAGTGAAACAGACCAAGGCGCGAAGCCTGGCGGTAGACTCTGAACCAAGCACTTAGCAAGCTTGAAAAGTAGAAATGTTTCACAATGACAAAATGTACTTGATCTGTGCTTTTTGCGCTGTTAGGAATATCAAACAAAGAAAAGAAGCCAGCACGTGTCTCGAGATGTCATCTTCCGTTTGTTGATTGATGTCTTTTTTGCATTTTATCCTGGCGGGGCAGCAACACGACCTCATTTTCCCTTTCGGCCGAGCGCCTCGCTGTCTACCTATCAATATTACTTTTTGTTGGTCACACACGTTCAATTCTTCCTTTTCTTGACAAATACTCACATATGTGCCCCCCATTTTTCTGCTCAAGGCTGGTCTTTGGCCGCTGGCGGCATAGCGGCCACCACTTTATCCCCATGAGCGGGCGCCTCTCGCACGATGTCCTCCCTCGCACGCGCCTGCCCTACCTCATCCTTGAATCCGATGCTTGGGACGATGCCGCCCCCAGGACCTTCATTGGCCCACCCATGGCTCATGGGGGGCAGGACGCGGTGCTGTTGGTCTTTGATACGCTCTTCATCGTCGCTGTACTGAGCTCGCATCCATCCATGTTCCCTGACGGTGAAGGACGGAGTGGAGCATTCTTGAAGGAGAGGCATGGAGTTGACAGCAGGGGCCTTGTCGGCGTCAGCGGGGAGGGCTGCGGGGAGTGAAGATGCAAGTGAGTGAATAGATAGCAAAGTGTAACGGTAGTGAAAAGGCATAGAAGCGGAAGAGTCAAACATCTGGATCAAGAGCAAACCCGTACCTGTTGCAGTTGCCTCTTTGATGGGGTCGTCGTCGTGAAGCAGAACCATGGAAGACACGGCGTCCTCCTCTTCAACTGCAGCAGCGACGACTGCGTCCTTATCAATAGGCAAGGGCGCCGGGGTAGGCGCTGCGGAAGGAGCCGCGGACTGCTTGTCATCACCTTCATAGGCCCAGCCATGGGACATGGGAGGTAGCAAACGCTGACTTTGTCCCGAGGTGCGACTTAGCCACTTGGCCGCTAGGGTTGGGTAGGAAAGGAGGGGAAAGGACGGGGAAGCGGGAGGGGTTTAGCAAAAGGCAAGCGGGACATGCAGGAAGGCGGAGATCCTGGCGCAAAGAAAAAGGATGTACCAGCTGTTTGCGAGTCAAGGGGGCGGAGCGCGCGGTAGCTAGCGGCCTCGGCCTGCAGGGCGACGACCATGAGGATCAGGAGGGAGAGCGGGAAGATGAGGCAACGCATGGTGCTCGCGGCGTGGAATGGTTTGGCTGGTTTTAAGAAATGTGCTTGTTAGCTGTTACAGGGGGGAAAGGGGAAGGATCGAGAAGTTCATGATTAGCATGCGAAGGGGGGATAATTCTAATCTGAGCCTGACACAAGGTCGCCAAAGATAAGCGCGATAGGGGTCGTGGTGGTGGTCCCAGCGTGATGTGCACAGGCCGAAATGAAGGAGGTCATACAAAAGAAGGCGAGGGCAAAGTGCCACTTGGCGGTGTTCTTCATTCGCTTCCATCTCGTTAACACTTACACTAAGATCAATCACGCGTCGATCTTTTGTGTTCTGCCTACAACCTGCGGGTACGAGTTGCGGGACGCAGCACCTTCACCTGAGGCCGTCTTGGAGTGGGTGGAGGCAAGCATCGATGCCTTAGATTGTCGTGAGTGAGTAAGGAAGGAAACATAAAGAGGGACATGAAAGGAAGAGAAGCTCTATGCCTCAACGACGGAGAATGGGCGAACGTTTTGCCGTGGGCCCCGCATGGCGAAACGGTAGACGCGTCGGCTTTCCCCATATGTGGGACGTATGGGGGGTTAGTGAGGAGGGAGGCAGGCTAGCACTTTTCCCTCTCAGGCACACACGGGTGGCAGGGTCAGGAAATATGAAGGCCATATATCCATGGCTTGGGGACGCACACACATGTAGCGTTGTTCCTTGAAGTGCGGCTCTGTAGAGCTTGGTCGATCGAAAGCAAGGCCTCCTATGCCCCACTTCTATGTCCCCACTTTTCCTCGAGTCTTCAACACCACATGACGACTCGGAGGACGCGTGCCACCAAATGGTTGAACCTGAACGGACGCGTCCTTCACCTTTTTCCATAGTAGTAGCTGGGTAAATGAGTTGGCGTTGGATCGCGTCGTGTTGGCGGCAAGATCTTTTGGTGTTGATGACGAGCAGGGCGGAGCAGAAGGCGACGTCAGACTCGCAGCAGCAGGCGCTCGATCTGGAATGAAAGCAGAGTCGCCTAACGCCGCTGTTTTTGTTTGCTTGCATTCGCATGTGGTGCTTTCTTCTTTTGTAAGTTACTTCTTATGTTTTTGTTTGCGCTGGTTTTTGCAAGGCCGTTTGACCTCCCCACACTTCGCCTCAGGCCAGCCCATGTGTGCCGCGGTCGTGTGCTTGACAGCCCCTTCCATTGCCGCCCTTTTGTTCTGACTCCCGCTCGCGTCGTGACACCAGAAGGCTCTCCTTCGACGCCTACGAGACGCCGGTTTCCCCTTCTTGTGTATGCCCACAAAACACAATATGAAAAGCATCATGTGAATCACACTCACCACTCCACCCACCCACACTCCCACCCCCTTCGACAGCACCAAAAAAACAAAAGACCGAGCATAAGATTGCGTCACCGACACGCAAGGACTTACCAAGCAACACCAGCACACAGAACCATGCGCTGCTACACCAAATTCCTCGCGCTTGCCCTCGCGGGCACCCTGCTGCCCCTCGAGCACGCGCACGCCCACTACCTCCGCACCGACAGCAACAAAGGTGAGTGTGCGGCGCCTTTTGTCCTGACCCTCCATTGGTTGTGCCCTCCCCTTGTGCGCCCTTTCTCCGCGCTCTTGTCGAGCGACCCATATGTCTCTCGATATGTCCTCCCTCCTCCGTCGACGCAGGCACAGCACACCCACCAAAACACTCACCCATCCCCCACCCTCCTACCCTACCCCAACCCACCACATAGACAAGAGTCCGCAAGACGACATCCACCACGACCACGGCCGCCGCTTGCGCAGTCGCGAGCTTGCCGACTCCATCGGGCACGGCTGGGCGTTCGGAGAAGGCAGCAAAGACGAGGCCGCAGCTATCGCCCTGACGGAGCAAGACAAGCAAGCAGCAGCTGCAGCAGCAGCAGCAGCAGCAGCAGCAGTGGGGGAGGCCAACAAAGCCACCCCTATTGGCCACGGCTGGGCTCTGGGAGAAGATAGAAAGGAGCAGGTAGCGAAAACAGTAGCAGCAGTAGGGGAGGAGAGTGATAAGGCCACCCCCATCGGCCACGGCTGGGCGCTGGGAGAAGACAGCAAGGACCAGGCAGTAGCAGTAGCAGCAGTAGTGGAGGAAGGAGATAAGGCCACCCCCATTGGCCATGGTTGGGCCTTGGGAGAGGACAGCAAGGAGGCAGCAGCAGCAGCGGGGGAGGCCAACAAAGCCACCCCGATCGGGCATGGCCGGGCCTTGGGAGAGGACAGCAAGGAGCAGGTACTGACAGCAGCAGCGGTAGGGGAGGGTCATAAGGCTACCCCCATCGGGCACGGCTGGGCGTTGGGTAGCAAAGAGCAGGCAGCAGCAGTAGCAGCAGCGGAGGTGGGAGATAAAGCCACCCTTATTGGCCACGGCTGGGCTCTTGGAGAAGATAACAAGGAGGCAGCAGCAGCAGCAGCAGTGGGGGAGGGAGACAAGGCCACCCCCATCGGACACGGCTGGGCGTTGGGGGAGGACAGCAAGGAGGAGGCCGCAGCTGTTGACCTGACAGAGGGAGCCAAGGATAAAGCAGTCGCCGCACCCACAGGGGAGAAGGTGCACACGCCGATGGGCCATGGCTGGAGCTATGAGGGCCCTGCCAAGGACATGGACGTGGCCTTTCCGTAGGCTGGAGAGTGAGAAAGGAAGAGAAGTAAGCGAGAGAGGCAAGCAAGAGTGACAGAGAGGTATCATGTTGTTCTGGAAGGAAGGATGATGAAAGCGTGAATGCATGAATATAAAACAAGAGAGAGAAAACTGACACAAAGTAGCCCGCCTTCATATCATTGATGTCTCTATTTTTTGTGTGGGAACATGGGACAGAGAGACACGCGGTGGAGAAGGCGAGCAAAGCTAGTGCAGCACCTTAGCCCGACGGCCCCAGGAAGACCAAGAAACAAGAATTGCAAAAAGAGAGCCCTGTATATACTTTCTATTCGAGGTGCGATGAGCTCCACACAGACCGAGATTACGACTGAGAGAAGAGTGAAAGAAAGAAACCTCTTGGTGGTAGAAACTACACGAGTGCTTTTCGTTTGTGTCTTGTGCCTTTTACTTTTTCGCTTCGGTTTATTATGCAGTGCACGGCCTGGCTTCTTTTGGAGAGATCTCGTTGGACTTGTAAAGAGGTGGCAAGAACAGCACGAGTTTTGTTGGCTGAAGTAGAGGGGGGGTGGTGTACCTAAGAGATGGCGTATGCGCTTTTTTTGTTCGCCAGGCGAGATGGGGGGAGGAGGTTTTTCAGTCGTGCAGTCACGGCGGAGACTAGATGATTGTTGCAAATGAAAAAACTTCTTTTGCTTGACAAACACACAACACTCTTCACTCTCTGCATCAACCCACACTCTACCACAGTACTGAGCGACACACGAAATCGCTTGAAGAAAAATGAGGAAAGGCCGCAAACGGCCGGTGTTGGAAGGGAAAACGTCGGTCCTGGACGACGAGCAGAAACTCGTTCGCTGCTTGCAGTGAACCGGTTGAGCTCACAAGATGTGGTGCGTACTTAGCCCCTCTTTAAAGGAAAGCGCCCCTTGCTTGCTTCATGCTTGGGCTTGCGGCTTGCGGTTACCAGGCCTTTGGCACCGGGACATTGACACACAGAGGCACCTGTCTACAACCCTTGGCCTCTCGGTTTTTGTCCGTCGGGCGGGCGTGGTTTGGGCGTGGAGAATGCAACGCAACGCTTTGTTGATTGCCCTGGTCCTCGCCGTGGAGTAATACTGCCCTCCTTCGCTTTGCCATTTCGTAACGCGATGGAGCGCGTGTTGCTGCGGTAGGTCGAGCATTGCCTGAGTACATAACCACCATCATGCACGTACATGTCCACTGATATGCTGGAGCTCGTTTGGGGGGCTGGGGCTCGGGGCTGGGGCAAAAAGAGAAAGGTTTTTTGTTGCCCTGCTCCCGTTTCGTTGCCGCCTCCCCAATCGTCGTTCGCATCCCTTCTGACTGCCACGACGCGAAGGGGAGGATGTTATGCCCTGGGCTCCGCAGACAAGCACCACCACTACCACCTGACTCACACACTCCCCCCCCTGCCCTTTCTCCATACACTTTGGACAGCTTGCCCCAAGCGAGCTTCGTTTCGAGCCCTTCCATCCCCTTCTCCTTCAGCAGCAACTGAAAATGCGGTGCTTCAGCAAGAACGCAGCCCTAAGTCTGGTGGCCTTTCTCCTGGTCATGCTAAAAACTGGCCAGGCCCAACACCTGCGCGCGGGGGACACCAAGGCGACGGAAGGTACGTGTGCGTGTGCGTGTCTGTCTGTGGTGGCAGCTTTGCCTTTCCCCTCTCGCTGGGGTGGGGTGGTAGTGTCTGTCTGTGGTGGCAGCTTTGCCTTTCCCCTCTCGCTGGGGTGGGGTGGTAGGTAGAAACAAGAGGGGCGCTGCGTCGTTTCGCACGGTTTTACAAAACACAAGCAGCATCGTTCTGACACCCCCCCTCCCTCCCTCCCACCACCTACACACACACTTCACAGACGTGACCCGTCAAGGCCCCCGCCTGCGTACCCGTCAGCTGGCCACCCCGGACGTGGTCGTCGGGAGCGAAGAGGGCAACAAGGTCAACACGCCCGTGGGGCACGGGTGGGCGTTTGGGGAGGGAGGGAAGGAGGCAGCGGTGGGTGTGAAGCAGGAGGGGGAGAAGGTAGCCACGCCCTTGGGCCATGGCTGGAGCTACGAGGGGGCGGGCAACGGCAAGGACGCTGTTGCTGCTGCTGCTGATGTTGCTGGTGGGATCGAGGGCAACAAGGTCAACACGCCCGTGGGGCATGGCTGGGCGTTTGGGAAGGGAGGGAAGGAGGAGACGACGGTGGCGGCCGCGGCGGTCGCGCCTGTGGAGGATGAGAAGCGCGCTGCGCTTGTGGGCCGCCCTTGGCCTCTGGTGTCCCCTGCCATCTCCATGGCATCGGTGGAGGGAGAGAAGGTTAATACACCTGTCGGGCACGGGTGGGCTTTCGGAGAGGGAGGGAAGGAGGCGGCTGCTGTTGCTGCCGCACCCCAGGAGGGAGAGAAGGTGAATACGCCTGTCGGGCACGAGTGGGCCTTCGGGGAGGAAGGGAAGGGAGTGAAGGAGGCGGCTGCTGTTGCCGTCACACCGGTGGAGGGAGAGAAGGTCAACACTCCTGTCGGACACGGGTGGGCTTTTGGAGAGGGAGGGAAGGAAGCTGTTGCTGCTGTTGCGCCTGTGGACGGCGAGAAGGTCAACACGCCGATGGGGCATGGATGGTCCTATGAAGGAGGGAGGGGAGGGAAGGATGTGGCTGCTGCTGTCGCGATGCCGGCGGAAGGCGAGAAGGTCAACACGCCTGTCGGCCATGGGTGGGCCTTTGGTGAGGGAGGGAAGGAGGTCGCTGCTGCTGTGGCTGTTGCCCCTGTGGAGGGCGAGAAGGTGAACACGCCCGTGGGGCACGGGTGGGCTTTCGGAGAGGGAGGGAAGGAGGAGGCGGCGGTGGCTGCTGAAGGGGAGGAAGGAGGGAAATAAGAGGCGAGCAGGCAGACAGCCTCACAGAGCGAGGGGTTGGTGACTTTCTTGTGACTCCTATGTGGCTGCTGCTCTATAGCTGGAAATACGTGCCTCTATGGAAGGACACGAGCCTCTCTTTTCTCTTCTTTCTGTCGTGTATATGGATACACAACAATATTCACGGCGGCCCTTTGATCCAAGCAGCAAGCAAGCACAGCGAGTAAAAAAGCAAAACACAAAGTGGACGACGACGAAGGAAAGAAGGAGGAAGGGGAGCAGGGGAAGGGATGAAAGACAAGCAGTGTACATGTAGTATTACCCTCTGTGTGTGTCTGTGTCCCTTGATGAGGAAATGTGTGAGTGAATTTCGAGAGAGAGAAGAGTCGGAGGGAGGAAGAAGTACTGCTGAGCGCAAGTAAAACCCCACGACATTTAT
>Ga0105054_10011460_pt1 | contig 11055 bp, 12 predicted proteins | sample BON02_FD_78091 | JGI IMG/M metagenome (GOLD analysis project Ga0105054, IMG submission 78091) | Freshwater microbial communities from Lake Bonney liftoff mats and glacier meltwater in Antarctica - BON-02 (megahit assembly) | ecosystem: Environmental > Aquatic > Freshwater > Ice > Glacier... | reverse complement strand
TGGGTCCTGTCTTGGGTCCTGTCTCGCGGCCGCAGTCAAGCTGCAACCAGGCTGCAGAGCCAGCGGTGAATAGTACTGCGCTGGACTCGGCCAACGGTCAGAAGTAGATCACCTTCTCAGCATTCGCCGTTGCCTCATCTAGGTCAAGCGTCCATGCACCAGTAGAGAGGTACTTCCATCCGTAGTCGCACACAATAAAGACAATCACTCCAGATTCGATTCGCGCAGCCACCTTGCATGCGCCTGCAAGGGCCGCCCCTGCAGAAATACCAGAAAACACCCCAACGTCAGCAAGCTTTCGAGTGAACTCGAGCGACTCGCGGGGCCGCACAATGGACTTACCGTCGAGCAGGTCATAGCCACCCCACTTCTCAAACACTGGGGGGATGTAGCCGTCTTCAAGAGAGCGCAGCCCTTCAACTTTCTCTCCGGTGGGCGGCTCCACAGCCAGAATCTTTATATCTGGGTTGTGCTCTTTCAAGAAGGTGCCCACCCCCATGAGTGTTCCCGATGTGCCAAGCCCTGCCACAAAGTGCGTGATATCTGGAACGTCGCGCAAAATCTCTGGGCCAGTGGTTCGGTAGTGCGCCCTTGGGTTGGCCTCGTTTGCGTATTGATACAAAAACACCCAGTCGGGGTTCTTCTCTGCAAGCTCAATCGCCCTACGCACTGCCCCATTCGAGCCTTCCTCGCCGGGGGAATCAATAATCTCAGCTCCGTACACCTCGAGCAGCTGCCGTCGCTCAATCGAGACATTTCCGGGCAACACAATCTTGATCTTGTATCCCCTGATTCGACAGATCATGGCCATTGCAATGCCGGTGTTGCCCGAGGATGGCTCAAGAATGGTGCAGCCGGGAGTAATCCGGCCCTCGTCTTCGGCTTCGGTAATCATGGACAGCGCAATGCGGTCCTTGACAGACCCTGCCGGGTTCTGGCCTTCCATCTTTCCCAGGATGCGCACATTTGGATTGGGGCTGAGTTGACTCAGGTCCACAATCGGCGTGTTGCCAATAAGGTCGAGTACAGAGTTATAGACAGTCATTGGATGGCTCGGGGCGTGATCATAATCCTGAGGTGAATGGTAGGGAATTCTTTGGGCGCGAACCACTCGCGGCGCAGTGACATCAAAAATCAAGTTCCAGATTGAGCGCACTATCAGTTCCGCTAGGGCTGCGCGTCATGCCTAAGCTGCTAGTCATGCAGTCAGCTCCACCGGCTCTTCAATAATCTCGTCCCCCAGAATTTGATACGAGCGAAGCGATGGCAGGTCATCGCGCAGAGAAACAATCACGTAATGCCAGTCGGGGTCTGGGGCTTGGGCCACATCTGTTGGCGAAGGGTACGCATCAGTGTGCGTGTGGGAATGCATCACTCCCAAGATCTGCCAACCATTCGCTTCGGCATCTCGGTCAGCTTGTAAAAATGCCTTGCCCGGAACGGTGTAGAGCTTTGAGCTCTGAGCTTGGTTCTCACACGGGTAGAAACGCAGCACCTGCTGAGGTTCGGCGGCTTGCTGTGTGAGAGGGCTCGGTGAGCTAGCCGGTCCGGCAAAAAGCCCGCAAGCCTCTAAAGGAAGGCCATCGAGCGCGTGGGCAAGCATCTGGGCGTGGATTTCTGGTGTCAGGCTCAGCACGTTGGTAAAGCTAGTGCGTCTGTCTGGGTTGCGGGTCTATCGGCGCTACAGGTTTGCTCAGCCTAGTTTGCAGCGCTTTAACGACACATAGTGTCGCTATTGCGCCGCGAACGCGTCCGGTCGATCAGTACTAACCTTGCCGGTTCTGTGAAGCAGACCGGCATACAGGTGATCGCCACCAATCGGCAGGCTCGGCATCGCTACGTTTTGACCGATACCTACGAGGCCGGAATTGTTCTGACAGGTAGCGAGGTCAAGTCACTGCGAGAGGCCAAGGTTCAGCTCACTGACGCGTGGGCTTCGATTGAGGCGGGCGAGGCGTGGATGCACGGCATGCATATCGCTGCGTACTCGCACTCACAGCTTCATAGCGGGCATTTCGCTGTGCGAGATCGCAAGCTGTTGTTGCATCGCAATCAGATAGACCGCATCGGCATGAAGTTGCGGGTGGAGCGCCTTTCGCTGGTGCCCACCAAGCTGTACTTCCTTGATGGCAAGGTCAAAGTTGAGTTATCTGTGGGTAAGGGCAAGAACGTGGGCGATAAGCGAGAAGACATCAAGCGCCGCGATTCCGAGCGCGATGCCGCAAGAGATATCGCAAATGCTCGCCGAAGAACTGAGTGACACGCTCGCAGAGCGTTGCCTGAGTGGGCAGGCCGAGCGCAGAGCCTGAGTGGGCAGGCCGAGCGCAGAGCTGCGGACCCTGCATTAATCGCTTTCGTATTCCTGAGAACCGAGGTACACTAGAAGCGTATTACTTGGGGCTGACTGGTTTCGACGTTGGGACCTGGAAGCCGAGTTTGCGACCCGAGTTGCCACAGACTCGTTAAACGGGGGCACAAAATGAACCGCCAACGAGCAGTTCGCTCTCGCAGCCTGATTTAACCCAGGTTGAAGAGAGTCATCGTGACCAGCAATGGCGCACGGGGCCTGATCAGCGCAGCCCGGCAACAGAAGCGTTGATGGACCGTAGGGAGAGACCACTGACCGTGTGAAAGAACACTGACTTCCGGGAAAGCCCGGGGGGTGGCCTCCTTGTGTGGCCCACTGACCTGCCAGAGCGGTAGCCCTAGAGGCCGCAGTGCAGGAATGGTCGTAGCAAGTTCGGTAACCACCTAGCGGACGGGGGTTCGATTCCCCCCAGCTCCACCAAGGGGGGTTCCCCTCAACTCCGGGGAAGAGTTCCCCTGAACTCGGGGGGCGGGTTCCGGCCTTCGGTCGTTTGTGCTTTGGCACCGTTTATCGCCAGAAAACGACGCTTTCCATCGCCAAATATCGGAAGTGGTTGCCGCCAGTGCAGAGCGTCATCGCCCCGTCGGGCCACTCGGCGCTTTGCAGTCGTCTCAGAGGAGCGGGGCGGACAAGTAGCCGTCGACGAACAAGTTCGTGTCCGTCGGCGACATCGGATCTGCGGTGAGCATGCATACCTGGCCGGAGTTGTTGACCTGTCCCACGATCAGTCCGCAACTAGACACACCCGACGGTAACACCGCACCCGTTCCGAACGCCGTCGAGGCCAGGGTAACGGTGTCGTCGACACGGTCGTAGACGTACATCTCTGCGATTGCATTAGGGGTGGGCGGTGCGGTGAGCGCCGCCATGTAGCGACCGTTGGGGCTGATCCCGACGGGGACGACATTATTGCCGGCCGGAACCCCGGGGAACAGTACGGACGTGCCGTTGACTAGGTCGTTGATCGTGACCGGAAGGGCTAACCCGAAGCCAGCGGCGAGCACCCAGTTGCCGTCGTCGGACACGATATTAGTCCCGAGCGAAATGAACGGGCCTGTCAGGGGTGTCTGGGTAGCGGTGGTGATGTCGTACAGGAAATGTCCGCTTGTGCCACCGCCGTTCTGATCGTTCCAGTAATACATGACGAAGCGGCCGTTGCTGCTAGCACCCTCGAGCGTGACCGTGCCGTAGCCGGGCCCGCCGGGGGGGCAGTCAATCTCGGTTCCGGCCGCTAGGTCACGGATGCGGCAGTACACTTGGAAGATGCCGAAGGAGGAACCGGCGCCGTAGATCGCTTGGGTGCCATCCTCGCTCACGATCGGGGTGTTCAGGCTGCCGGGCCTGGTCCAGGTGGTGGTCGTCGACGTCACGCGGTCGAGCACCCTGTACGTTGCGTAGCCGGGCGAGCCGAACTCGCGGTAGCTCAGATAGCGGCCGTTCGCCGTCAGGCGCGCCTCGTCGGCGGTCGACTCGGCTATCCGGGTGACCGCTCCCGTGGAGTTGTTGCGGAGAAAGGTGTCGGAGCGACCGTTGGTGTCGCCAGGGACCAGGTTGGTGGCGCGTGAGTTGAAGGTGGTCCAGACGCCGTCCGCGCTGGTGTTAGCAGAACTTGCCGACTCGTTGCCTGCAACACCGCCAGCGCCGAAGGTGATCGGGTCGGTCGGCGACGGTGAGTAGGCGGCGGGCGGGCCGCAGGCCGCCGCTGCGGCAACAGCTACGCCGAAAGTCAGTGTTGCACATAGTCTGTTCCATCGGATGCGTTGCACGATGCTCATCTCGCCCCCCTCGGCGGTCGGGGGTACCCCGTCCACACGCAAGAACGATAGCACCCTTGGCTGTTGAGGGCCCCGGAACCCGGCTGACCAGCGAACAGCGCCGCGGGGCGGGCGGGCCGCCGCGGGGCGGGCGGGTAGGGCAGGGCAGGGCAGGGCAGGGCAGGGCAGGGCAGGGCAGGGCAGGGCAGGGCAGATTTTGGTACTCCACAGAGCAAGAAGTGGCATTTCCTCCCCCAATGTGTTCCCCAATCGTGAGAACGGGTGCACACTCGCACCTGCGTTCCACTTCCATAAACGTGGCTCTGAACCAGGCGAGCGGAGCTTGCGTAGTAGCTTGGAATTATGCGTGGGTTGGGTCCGGTGGTCGCGGTTGCCGTGTTCGGCCTGCTTGGCGCCTGTGCCGGCGGAACCGTCGATAGTTCCTCTAGCGACACCAAGTCCGGGACAATCCCGGTCTCCGCGCCGGGACCGGCTGCGAGCGACAGCCCGAGCCTTCCATCCACTCAGAGCGAATCCCACGTCCGGCCGCTGCGGAGTGACCTAGCGCTCGTCAACACACGTCCGCGTGACACCCCGTTCGACTCGTTGCAGCCGTGGATCGACGGGGTCGGCTACGTCCGGGCATGGGGCGGATCGCGTGCGATGGTCACCTTCCCAACCCTTGACGCGGTACCGCAGGTACTGCTCGACGAGACGGGACGCAACGCTTTCGACGTCATCAACGAGGATCAGATAGACGGTCTGCTAGCGCTGCAGCAGGCGCACGGCACCCAGCTTGTCTATGACGTGAACGTGAATGACCAGCTGGACAGCCAGGCCGAGTTCCTTTCTCTCCTACTAGAGCGCGGCGTCGACATCGCTATGTTGGAGATGGGTAATGAGCTCTATCTTCCGAAGTTCGCCAAGGGCGACACCTCGGCGATAGGTGTCACGCGTGCTTGGACGGTCGATCAGTACGTGGACCTGCTGCGCGATTGGGGGCCACGACTCCGTGACGTAGTGCCCGGCGTACCGCTGTACGGCGTCGGCGCGTCGCACGGCTCGACCGACGCTGCTGGCGACACAACTCGTCGACAGTGGAACGAGTCGCTGTTCGCAGCGATCAAGCAGCGACCGGGCCTGATCGACGGCATCACCTTCCACCACTACGCAGGCGGTGATGCTTCGGGGGCCAGTGACGAAGAGGTCACCGTCGGTGACGCTGAGTTTGCTTACCTCGATACCTTCGGTGATCTGCCGGTCGCCATCACCGAGAGCGGCTACCGCTCTGCCACGGTCACCGAGGCAACCCTGAACCGCGCCGAGGCCTTCTGGAGCGCACTGCATGCACGACTCAAGCCAGGCGACGTCTTTGGGATTCACGTGATGTACAACCCGTCGAACCAGGCCGGCAGCCGAGCGATGAGCCTGTACGACGAGAACGGGCGGACCGCCGTCGGCGACCGGTTCGCACAATGGCTCAGCCGGTGGTGACCCTCGGTGCACCGACCAGATAACGCTGGTGACGCAACCACAGGCTGACCGGTTTCGAACCCGGGTCGATAGAAGCCGAGTTTGCGACTCGAGTTGCCACATGCTCGTTAAACGGCAGCAGCTTCCGGGCAACCAGTTGCTCGCCTAGCAGGACGACCTCATGCCACAAAGCCACGACCAAAGCGCTCGTATTTTGGTGCTGGCTCGATCTCGATCGACGCAAAGAAGCCGCACGGCAACGGGTCAGTGCATTTCGAGCTACCAAGGGTTCGCTCCAGAGGTCGGGAAGGTCGACCTTCCCAGCGGGGATCACTAAGGTCGAGGCGGCAAGGTTGGGGCCCTGACTCCTCACGCCGATCCACTCCTACTCCTGACCTGACATCTCGCTCCCCGTATCAACAAGCGCCGCACCGGTTGCTGACACGCCATCTGGAGTGACGCAACTCCTGCATCGCTCCAGTAGGCAGATCGCTTTTCACGGACGGTCAGAGGCACGGGACTGCTAACCTTTACGACGATGCACAATCCTCAGAACCTTCGCAACTCACTTCTACGAGGCATACCAGCGCTGATCGCTGTGGGTGCCCTGAGCCTCGGAGCATGTTCAGCCGGTAGCGACAATATTGCCACCGACGCCGACCAGGACTCGACCACCACAGCAGACACATCCGGTTCCAAACACTGAAGGACAACAAGTCGGCGGGCACCGCTGTCAAGGCGACCTCGCTGCTGCCTATTGATGCCGACGCCCCCGCTGGCTACAAGATGGTTACGGCGCGGTGCAACGCGACCAATGCTGCCGCAAAGGCCGCAAAGGCCGACGACGCTAGGTCCGCCGAGAACCATCGGAGCTCGATCGTCTTCGCCGTACCTGAGGCATGGTCGGCCGTAGCATCGGGAAGTGGTGGATCGGGAAGTGTGATGGGCACCGACGGCGACGTCGAATTCGACAACGAATCTGGTGAAGAGGTCACCGTTAGCTACGAATGGGACAACCGAAACATGAGCGGCGAGGTCTCCGACTCCGGGGGCCGACCGCAAAAGAGCTTCGACTACGAAATAATTAAGGCCGACGGATCCACCACCGTCACGTACAAGAAGGTCTCGAACCTGACCGTCGGGGACCAAGATGTCGACCTTTACTACCGCGATCCAGCGCAAGCGCCGGACGACATCTCAAAGGCGCAGTACAAGGCTCGAATCAACGTGCTCGAGTTGCCCAGATCTCCGACGGAGCCAGATGTAGCCATGATGCAATCAGTCATGGTGACGATCGAGTTCGACCCAGCCGCTTCGGCGGTCACACAGGACGTCATCAGCACGATCATCGGCTCGTTGAGTATGCCGTCCTGCACGTGGGACGACATACTCGAGGAACAAGAGTTAATGCTCCAGATGGACCTCAACGGTGACGGAAAGCTCAGGACTGCGGCGGACGTGCAGAAGGAAGTTGAAGACCAGCTGAACGACCTGAAGCAGAAACAGGGCAGTAACGGCTAGCTGTTGATCGCTGCGCCGACATCAGCGTCGAACCGTTGGATGCTGCGAGCGGGCGGAATAAAGGGCGAACTGAGCGAAGTGTGCCCGCTCAGCGCGAGTGTTCGGTCATACCAGTTGAGTGTCGCCCGCATGGCGTCGTCGAACTCCTCGAGCGACATCATCTTCTTGGCTGCGGCTATCAGCTCGCCGTCCTGACGCAACCACGGTGCGAAACGGGGTCGTCGGATCAACCGCAGCTCGCGCTTGGTGCTCCGACCCCTCCCAGCGCCCACTTTGATACCCCATAGGCGCCGCGCCAAGCATTGGCGGCGATGCCGACGACGCTGCTGACGTTGACGATCCTCCCGCTGCAACGAGTGCGCCCCGGACCTCGAAACCAGCGTTGTTGACAAGAGCGTCAATCTATTCGGCATCGACTAGGTCTGCCGAAACAGAATCCGGATCGCACACCTCGAACTGGCCGAGCTCAATGTCGAGGTCCTAGCCCCAGCACTTCTCAAGCAGTTGCTCGTCCTTCGTCGTATCGCTCATCGTGACGATCACGCGGTACCCCTGCCTGGTCTCACCTTGCGGCCAAGACGGCGCTCAGCCGATCGCGGATCGCAGCTAGCGCAGGTTTCGGCTGGTAGTTGCGGTCGAAGGGCAGCGGAGCAAGGCCGTCACCGAAGGTGGCATCGATCCACGTGTACCGGTCGGTGAAGCCCCACAAAGTCACCTCTCGGCACTGGTTGATCAGGCAAGCGCCGAGGGCCTCCCGGTAGGTGTCGGCCTGAACTTCCAGCGGACTGACTGGGTCGCTTGCGGGGATGTCGAGTTCGGTGATGGCGACCTGTACGCCAAGCGCTTCGAGGTCGGCGACGAGTTGTGCCAAGATTGCTCCATCCACTGTTCCTCCGATGAGGTGGCCTTGGATGCCGACCCCGTCGATCGGCACACCCGCATTCACCAGGCCCGCAACCAGCGCTACCAGTGCGGCGGCTTTCTCTGGCTGGTACTCGACAGCTGCCTCATTGAGCCACAGTTGCGCGTCGGGCTCGGCGGTGTGGGCGATCCTGAACATCTCTGCGATGTAGTCGTCTCCGAGCACCTGCCGGAAGTGGTTGTCGTACATCCCCGAGCCCAGGGTCTGGAGGGGTTCGTTCACGACGTCCCAACGGTCGACAGAGTCCCGGTAACGCCCCATGACCTTCGTGATATGGGTTGTGACCACCCTGCGCAACTCGACGGGGTCGTCGATCGCCAGCACCCACTCGGGCGTCGAGTCCACTAGGTCCTGATCCCAAATCAGGGCGTGGCCCTTGACCTGAAGGTCGTGGGCCTTGGCGAAGTCCACGATCTGATCGGCCGGGCCGAAGTTCCACTTGTCGGGCAGTGGCTGGACTGCGTCCCACTTCAGCTCGTACTCGGGTGTGACGCTGTTGAACGTGTCTAGGAGAGTGGCGCTGTACTCGGGTTCGTTCAGGCGTTTGCTGGTGACTGCTGTTCCGAAGATCACTCCAGCGGCCTCGGCCAGCTGTCGGGTGGTGCACGCGTCTGGCTCGTTGCAGGCAGGGGCGGGTGACTTTGCTGTTGTCTCACTGTTGGGTGCTGAGGTCGGCGCTGGGGTTGCTTTCGCTTTGGACTCGCTCCCCGTGGTACATGCCGTGGTCGCAGACACGGCGGCTACCACCACCAACAGCATCCCCCTGATGATCTTGCGCTTGACCAACGTTGTCTCCCCTGTCACACCCATAAAGTACGTAACGGTACTTTCCTCAACTTTAGTCGACTTTGAGGGAATGTAGTATCAGAATTCAGACGAGAGAACTCAGTAGTGTGCTTGCTGCCGCGCTTACCCTCCTAGCAGCGTGCATGGCAGCGCAGGACCGAACTCGGATAGAGATCAAATTTCTGGAAGACCCCGCGAAAGCCTGACAGGAACTGGCGGCAATCAATAATCCTAAGGCTGCTTCTGCCAGCAATGCCGAGCGGTTCGAGCCAGTTCCGTTTAGTCATGCGCAACACGACAGCGCGCCGGGGTGATCGAACTGCTGCGCAGCAAGGCGAAGGCCCTCACTCATGGTGAGGTATGGCGCCCATGTAGTGGCCACATCATCGATGCTCAGCCCGAACTTGATTGCGTAGGTCGCGGCCAGCATCAGCTCACCGGCATCGGGTGCCAACACGTGTACCCCCAACAGCCTCCGATCGGCAAGGTCGACCACCAGCTTGATAAGGCCCTCGGTCGCGTTGTCAACAATCGCTCGCGGGATGTCTGCCAGGTTTAACAACACCGTGTTGGTGGAGTACCCCTGACTGCCCGCTTCGGCCTGGGTCAGACCCGCGGACGCCATATTCGGGCTGGTGAAAAGAACCGACGGAAGCCCCCGATAGTCGACCTGTTCGCCCCCTCCGGTCAGCGCATTTCGGGCGGCGATGCGACCCTGCTGCGCGGCGACGTATACGAACTGTGGACCAGTTGTGACATCGCCAGCAGCCCACACGCGCGAGTTCGTTGTTCGCTGGTTCAGGTCGGTCACGATCGCTCCGGCCGCATCTGTCTCGATCCCACCCGCTGTGGTATCGAGTTGGTCTGTATTCGCCGAGCGTCCAACAGCGAACAGGACTCGGTCGAACAGCACTCTGGCGCCTTCGGTGATCGCCTGGCACGGCCCCGCAAACCCGGTAAGACGTCCCGGCACAAAGGTCACTCCCTGGGCCTGAAGGGCTTGCGTCAGGCCAAGTGCGAGTTCTGGCTCCGCTCGAGGAGCCACCGGGCCGATCACCGTGACCTCACTACCAAGCCGGGTGAACAACTGCGCCATCTCCAGCCCAACGACCCCGCCACCAACAACTAAAAGGCGCTGGGGTACCTCAGTCAACGCCAGTGCCGTCGTGGACGTCAAGAAGTCGACTTCGCTAGAACCCGCCACGTTGGGTACTGCTGGTCGGGCGCCCGTAGCCAGGACCACGGCGCCGGGTTCAAAGGTTTCCCCGTCGATAGCAACCTTGGTGCCAGACACGAAACGGCCAGTGCCGGACACAATCTCAAAGCCCCGTTGGTGAGCAACATCAACATATTTATGGGCGCGTAGGTGGTCGACAAGTTTGATTCTCTGGTCGGCGAGTGCGGGGACGTCTATCTTGCCGGCACGCGTCGCGATCCCGGCGAACGGATTTTGCGCGGCGTTTGCGTGGTGGCGGGTGGCAGACAGCATGAACTTCGACGGCACGCATCCAACATTCACGCAGGTCCCGCCAATCGCAGAGCGCTCAACCATCAGCACCGCGGCACCCAGTTCGCGACCCTCGATGGCCGCGGCCATTGCTGCTCCACCTGAGCCAATCACCAAAAGATCAGGTCGGCAATTCACAGCCAGTCCGGACCAATCCGGGCGCAGGACGCAAGGTGCTCGCAATGCTCAGCGGATAACAGCCCCGCCATTGCCATTAGTTCGGCAACGCGAGCGTCACTCACCCGGTAAATGACCCGCCGACCGACCTTTTCAAATTTGACGAACTCACACCAGCGAAGGCAGGCCAGATGATTCGATACCCGCCCCTGCGACATTCCCAGCGAATTAACCAGTTCGGATACCGAACAAGGTGCCTCTAGCAGCAATTCAAGAATCGCTAGCCGGGTTGGGTCGCCCAAAATGCTGAAGAACCTAGCCGTCGCTGTTCTGGATACCGTCGCGTTTTCAAGGGTCTCTATTGACATGAACTAAGTATACAACAGGTTAACCTGATATATCATAAAACCCTGTTGTAACGACATCGTCTAAATGTGACAGTTGCTGCTGGCGGCTTACTGGGGTGCAGCTATAGGTTCGAAAGTCTTAGGTCGCGGGTCTGTGTCAACCGCCGTCAGCACCAGCACCAGCACCAACACCAGCGCCAGCGCCAACACCAGCGCCAACACCAGCGCCAGCGCCAACACCAGCGCCAACACCAGCGCCA
>Ga0105054_10011459_pt1 | contig 11056 bp, 8 predicted proteins | sample BON02_FD_78091 | JGI IMG/M metagenome (GOLD analysis project Ga0105054, IMG submission 78091) | Freshwater microbial communities from Lake Bonney liftoff mats and glacier meltwater in Antarctica - BON-02 (megahit assembly) | ecosystem: Environmental > Aquatic > Freshwater > Ice > Glacier... | reverse complement strand
GCTGCAAGTCTGCCGTTTGCGCTTTTGCAATTCTTTCTTGATTCTGCACTTCAAATCGATGCTTTCGCTTAAGCATAAGCTGCTCTAATTGAAGCTTATCATTATTTATCGTGTCGGATAAAGCGTTATAAGCATTTTGATAAGCCAATGCTGCTTTGTAATTGCCTAAATCAGAGTGTAATAAGGCATACTGCTCATAAATACCGTTTCTTGTTTTTCTAACGCTGTTTTTACTGTCGAGCTCATTGGCTAAGTCGAGGTACTTTTTAGCTAATGTATTTTTTTCTTGTATCTGATATATGCGTGCCACTAGTAAGCAAGCATTGGCAGCTGAGTTCCAAACGCCTAATTCCTGACTGACTTTAAGGTCAAAAAGTAAATGACCCAAGGCCTCTTCGTAACGCCCTTGCTCAAAATAAACTGCCCCTGTATTACCATAAGCCAGCGCCGACCAAAATCGGTCGCCTATCTCATTACCCAGCCGATAGCTTTGTTCAAAACGCTCAACTGCCTGTTCATACTGTTTAACCTTTTGATAGGCCAATCCGAGCGTATTATAAGCATGCATTAGCGTACGTTTATCTTTTTCTATATCACGGAAAGAAAGCGCCTTTTCATAGTACTGTATGGCCACATCATAATTGCCTGTATTAAAAAACAAGCTACCCATTTGTAGCATTTTTTGTGCGATTGACTCAAAACCAATGTAGTTATACTCTTGTAAAACTGCTTCCACCTTAAACAGATAATGTAAGGCTTCATCGTAGAGTTGCAATTCGGCCAGCGTATTCATTGATTGCCAAAGTGCTATAGCCATGTCTGAGCGGTTGTTTAGTCGTTCAGCTGCCTGAAAAGAAGCTTCAAAAGCATACAGTGCCATTGCACCATTGTCGAGTACGAGTTGGTAGATTAACCCAGCTGTAAAGGCATATTTTGAACTGAATGGGGCATTTTTTCGACTATTCCCCTCTTCGAAAAGCCCATTCACCAAATCTTCTTTATCACTTAGCTGTATACTTGTGTCACGAAGTTGATCTACTAGCTTATTTTGAAATTCAAGTAGGGGTTTTGCCTCTAATTGCCGTAGGGCGTTAGAAATACTGTCGGGTAAGGTAGCTTGCCCAAGTGCTGGCATCCACAAACATCCGAGAAGCAAAAAAAGCAGGCATTTCCTGTGGTGCATAGATTTAAAGCAGATTCAGCTTAGTAAATCTATAAAACAAATTCTAATCCTTGTTACAGGATTTTTCATGTGCCAAGACGATTTTGATTGATTTATTGTTTCAGAACGGTGTAATTGAGGACAATATTTCGACCTTCGCAACGTGAAAATGAATAGAGGCATAATTTTCGGGACAGTAGTGATGGTACTCATTGCACTTGCGGCTACTTTTCTCAGCAAATGGGTGCTTGGTGTAGGAAACATTACTATTGCATTATTGATAGCTATAATCGTAGGATTTAGTTTTTCCTTCCCTGTTCAAAACCAGACTGTTTTCAAATTTGCAGAAAAAAACATGCTGGCTTGGGCAACCATCCTCTTAGGCTTTGGGCTTAACCTGACGAGTATATTGTCTCTTTCTCCTTTTTATACGGCCATCGTGGTGCTAAGTGTACTGGCAACGCTATTGTTTGGTCAAATTTTCCGGAAATATACCGGTGAGCGCCTAGCTTGGTTATTGGGTGCCGGAAACGGTATTTGTGGGAATTCGGCCATTGGCGCAACTGCCCCACTGCTGCAAGCAAACGTCACAGAAATAGGTTTGGCTGTCGCCACGATTAACATCCTTGGAATGTTAGGGATATTTTTCTTTCCGCCTTTGGCATTTCTACTTGGGCTCAATAGTCAGGAAAGCGCAGTATTTATAGGCACAATATTGCAAAGTATAGGACATGTAGTAGCTGCAGGTTATTCAATTGATCCAGCTATAGGGGCCATGGCTCTGCTGGTTAAAATGGGCCGCATACTACTTCTAGGACCAGTAATATTATTGATTGGCATGTCAATGAAGCACAGTGGCCCTAAGCCAACTCTTGGAAAAATTATTCCATATTACGTTTGGGGTTTTTTATTGGCTTCACTCCTTACCAGTTCTCAACTATTTCCAAAAGATTTTACAGCACTACTCGAAAAAATTGGCAGTTATTTATTACTATTTGCTATGATTGGTATTGGCTTAGGCATCAATATACGCCAATTAGTCAAGCTAGGGCCGAGCACACTTATAGTGGGTAGTGGTATTTTTCTTCTTCAAATTATTTTCGTGCTGGGATTGGTATTTATCAGCCGTTTGTTGTAGTCGCTTATCGAAAGGTTTACACCAGTCTTCCTGCTATAATTTCGTCTATAACCAATGGGTCAAGTAAGGCGGTGATATCCCCTAAATTACTCAGGTCGTCTTCAGCGATTTTGCGCAAAATCCTCCGCATAATTTTCCCCGACCTGGTTTTAGGTAAGCCACTCACTAACTGAATTTTATCAGGCTTCGCAATACGGCCAATTTCGGCAACTACAGCCTCCACAATTTCGGCCTTTAAATAATCTGCATCATGTTTATCCATATCTCGGCAAACTACAAAAGCATAAATGCCCTGCCCCTTTATGGCATGTGGAAAACCTACTACCGCCGATTCAACCACAGTTTTGCTTTTATTGATGGCATTCTCAATTTCTGCAGTTCCAAAGCGATGTCCTGATACATTAATAACATCATCAACCCGGCCGATAATTCTGTACATCCCATTTTCATCTCTTCTCGCACCATCTCCAGTAAAATAATAGCCCTTATAGGCGCTAAAATAATTCAGACGACATCGTTCATGGTCGCCATAGGTCGTTCTGATCATCGATGGCCAAGGAAATTTAATCGCAAGATATCCTTCCTGCCCGTTCTCCTGAATTTCCTGACCTTCGGCATTCAACAGCACGGCCTGAATACCAGGCAAAGGATAACCCGCGTAACTTGGTTTCAATGGCGAAATATTCGCCAGCGCACTAATCATTATTCCACCCGTTTCGGTTTGCCACCAGGTGTCGACTATTGGGCATCTTTCTTTCCCTACGTGTATGTAATACCAATTCCAAGCTTCTTCGTTAATGGGTTCCCCTACTGAGCCCAAAACTCTCAATTTATCAAGGCTATAAGCAAGCACATGATCCTCACCTGCTGCCATTAAGGAACGAATAGCCGTGGGTGCTGTGTAAAAAATAGTAACAGCGTGTTTGTCGCAAACCTGCCAAAAGCGTCCAGCATCCGGGTAGGTTGGCACACCTTCAAACATCAAAGTAGTGGCCCCTTGTAAAAGTGGGCCATAAACGATGTAGCTATGACCGGTAATCCAGCCAATATCAGCAGTACACCAGTACACATCACTTTCACGTGGCTGAAAAACATTGGCGAAGGTGTAGGCCGTATAAACCATATACCCACCGCAGCTATGCACCACTCCTTTAGGTTTCCCTGTTGATCCAGAGGTATAGAGTATAAAAAGCATATCCTCACTGTCCATGGTTTCTGGCTCGCACGCTTTTGACGCTTTTGCCATTTCATCGTGCCACCAGACATCTCTCCCGGCTACCATATTTACTGGCCAGCCCAATCGTTCACATACAATCACTGAATTCACCGTAGTACATTGTTCAAGTGCTTCATCCACCACTGCTTTACACGGAATTTGTTTCGTCCCTCGGTTCAAACCATCGCTGGTAATAACCACTGAGCAACTAGCGTCTTGAATACGGTCGGAAATGGCATGGGCAGCAAAACCAGCAAAAACAACAGAATGTACTGCACCAATACGTGCACAAGCCAATACCGCAATCGTCAACTCAGGAATCATAGGCATATAAATACAAACCCTATCTCCCTTCTTGACGCCCTGCCCCTTTAGTACGTTAGCAAACTTGCACACCAACTCGTGTAACTCCCGGTAGGTATACCTAACAAATCGCTCTTTAGGATCATTCGGCTCCCAAATCAAGGCAATTTTGTTTCCTCTTTCCTCTAGATGGCGGTCAAGACAATTCTCAGTAATGTTGAGTTTGCCATTTTCAAACCAGCGTACATCCGGCTTATCAAAATCCCATTGCAGCACTTTTGACCATTTTTGCTTCCATACAAACTTCTCCGCCATGCTCTCCCAAAAATCTTCGGGATTAGCTAGACTGAATTTAGTGGCAGCTTCATATTCAATTAGGTTTGCAAGCGGTTTAATCATAACGGTAGTTGTTGTAATGTTGAATTTAGAATGCATTTTGGTTAAAATCAATGTAAATTTCAAAGCAAATTAATTTCAAGGGCTTCTTGACCCGCGCAATCCAGTCCATTCACTTGCTGCATTTTTTTTTTCAAAACCATGTCGGCCGCTGCGGCTTATTTATCTTCTATGTATATCCACTTCTCGCAAGTACTCTTTTACATTCTTACTTAAGCCTATTCACAGGCTAAAATTCGTTTGTGTTTTTAATCCTCTCTTCTCAAGTATTCAGCAAGCTTAGTTGGGTAAACCCACTACAGGGACCCTTGGCTCGCTGCCCGATACTTGTTTAGAGGGGAGTTTCGATTGGGCTAAATCAAAGTCAGCTTTTTCCAAAAAGCAGATTGAATAACGACGAGTTTCAGCTTACTTACTATTTAATGAATAAGCATATTATCTTTAATTTATGTTTAAAGTATTAGTCATTGAAGATGAACGGATGACCGCCAAAGTTGTGGAATTCCGTCTTCAAAAAGATGGTTATGAAGTTGTACTCGCAGTAGATGGAAAAGACGGGTTTGAGAAAATAGCTTCAGAAAATCCTGATCTAATCATTACCGATATCATGATGCCATATTACTCAGGTCTTGAAGTAGTTAGTCATACCAGAATTACATTAGGAAAATCTACCCCTATACTTATGTTATCATCTATGGGGCTAGAAAAAATAGTACTCGATGCCTTTGAGTTAGGTGCAGATGATTTTATAACTAAACCGTTTAGTCCACAAGAATTGAGTATCCGGGTTAAAAAAGCACTTATTCGTAGATGAAGTTTTTACTCACTTTAATTGGACTGCTCTTGGCGACAACCTTGTTTGGGCAAAATGTTGCAGACAGTCTTTATAGCTCTGGAAAAAAAAATGCACAAGGCGGTGAATACGTGCTGGCGATTGAGCAACTCGAACAACTGCTTGTACTTCGACCAGGAGACTATGATGGCCAAGTTTTACTCGCCCGGGTATTGTACTGGAAGGGGGATTACACAAAATCGCTTAAATTGATTGAACCTGCACTCGTAAAAGCTCCTGGAGATGCAGAAACCCAATTATTATATCTTAATCTGCTCATCGTCACCAATCAAATGTCAGCGCTGCTTGTACATTTGACAAATTTACCTGTTCCGATGCAAGAGCAGGCAGCATTTAAATTCGCCAAAATAAAGGCATTGTATCTAGCCGAGGAGCATGAAGAAGCTTTGGATGCGTTGAATATTTATTTGGTCAACGTCCCTGAGCACTTACAAGCACGCCAATTGCAACAAGTTTTGGTTCGACTCGTCGCGAACCAAGCTATTTTGGCGGATATCGAAATGAGTAGTTTTGACATTCCTTTGACGAATTGGTATAGTTTGGCTTTGGGTTATGAAAATCGACTAAAAGCCGGGCCATTGCAGTTGCGCTTACATCTTGCCAATCGTTTTGAGCAAACGGCAGCGCAATTAGAAGCTGACTTTTATCCTCGGCTTACAGACAAAACAACTGCCTACTTCGGATTCGGATTGAGTAACAACACCCTATTCCCTACTTTTCGCCTTGGTGCAGAACTTTACCGTAGTTTCCCAAAAGCATGGGAGCTCTCAGCTGGTTTTCGGTATTTGTGGTTTAAAAATAGTCCCCTTGCCACCTATACAGTAGCTGCAACTAAATATATTGGAAGGTACTATCTAAGCTTACGTCCATTTGTAATCCCATTTAAGGGTTCGGTTTACTTGACTTCTAGCCTTTCAGCTAGACGCTATTTCAAAGATGCTCGCCATTATCTCGGCATTTCGACTGCCATTGGCAATTCACCCGACATGGATTTCCGATTGAATGACCCAAGCTTGGAAGCTTTAAACCCTAACTTATACCTGCTAGACGCATTTTCAATTCGTTTTGACTACCAAAGGCCTTTCGGCAACCGACTTATATTGAAACCTTTTGTAGAATACAGAAAAGAAGAATATCAACCTACAATCTACCGAAGCAGAAGCAGTTTTGGCTTGAGTGTAACAAGGAACTTTTGAGGTGAAAAAAGTGCGTATATATATTGAAGATTGGGTGCGATCCTTTGATTTTGAGGTTACTGAGGGACTATGGCTCGTATGGCTATCATCAATTATTCTCCTCTTTTTGGCCATTTGCTTTTTTGTTGCAGTGGTCATAAGTCGTTACCGTAAAGATTACATCAGTAGATGGGAATTAGATTTTAACCAAAAAGTTGAAGCTCTTTTGCTCGAGCTTATTTACGGTGGTTACCTCTCCTACGAAGCTTGGAAAAGCGCACTTTCATTTGATAAATTCGAGAAAAAATATCTTCAAAAGGCCCGTGGTCAAAAATTGTTCATACAAATCATAGCCACGCTCCGATCCAGATTGAATGGAGAAGATGCGACACGGTTGGCCGAAGTTTATCGAAAAACAGGACTGTATAAAACAAGTCTCGCATCGCTTGATAATACATCTTGGCAAGCTAAAGCAGCCGGTATTCGGGAACTTGGGGCTTTAAACTATGTCGAAGCGGTTCCTGCTATCACACTTTTGTCCGACTACCCCCATGAGGCGGTGCGATCAATGGCACAGGTGGCCCTAATCCAGCTCGACGATTCTGACCCCTTTGGATTTCTAGATGCATTGCAAAATCCCATCAGTAAAAGTACCATGATCAGGCTCCATGGTGCTATGTTGCAGAAAACTTCCCTTGAGTTAACCACATTCGCCCGCTGGCTTAAAAGTTCACATCCGGATGTGGTATTATTCGCCGCCACAATGTCGGGACTCTTTAATGCAGCTGAAGATGCCCAGCTCTTGGCTCAGTTGATCAAACACGAACAAGTTCGTATTGCGAAAGCGGCAATCGTCAGCCTCGAGCAACTTGGTGCCCAAGAAACGCTTACAAAAGAAATAAGTAAATGGAACGACTTTCCGCTTGAAATTCAACTCCAACTTATTCAATCGTTGAGAAATTTAGATTTCAGAGATGAGGAGATGATACTGAGATGGTTACAGTCTGATTTTTTCGAAATTGTGAAGGCAGCCATTGAGCTTTACACAGACTTTAAAGATCTCGATTCTATACGCACCACACTGAATAATCTCCCTCCCCACGACAATTTGATTGAAATTAAAAATCAATACGCTCATTTCGAACGAATGCACCTGTCATGAAGGATATTCTCAATCATTTTACCTGGTTTTTTGATGGGGCTATTTTATTTTATGTCATCCTCATCATCGCTTCCTACCTGCTTTTGGCGTACTATAGTGCCAAAGCACTGATTGAATATTTACGTGTCTCCAAATTTATCAATCCACATGAATTGATGGCGTCGCCATTATCACCCAGTGTAAGTTTGATTGCGCCAGCCTATAACGAAGCCAATACCATAGTCGAAAACGTACGTTCACTATTGGCAATTCAATACCCTCATCTTGAAGTCATCGTTGTAAATGATGGAAGTAAAGATGAAACCTTACAATTGCTCATTGATGCGTATGCGCTCGTTCCATCCAACGAGTTGGTACACTATCAGATCAAGGCCAAAGAAATAAAAACCATCTACAAGTCCACCAAGCCAGTGTATGAAAATCTTCGGGTAATCGACAAAGCCAATGGAGGCAAGGCAGATGCTTTAAATTGTGGTTTAAATGTAGCTTCTTCGGAGTACATTGCTTGTATTGACGTAGACTGCGTTCTAGCGCAGGATGCCATCATTAAAATGATTCAGCCATTCCTTTCTGGAAGTTCACCGTGCATTGCGACTGGTGGAGTTATCCGGATTGCCAACTCCTGTATTATTGAAGATGGACGACTGATTGATGTTATTTTACCCGATAATTTTTTAGCACGTTTTCAAGTATTAGAGTACATCAGGGCTTTTTTAATGGGGCGTATGGGCTGGAGCAAAGCCGATGGCCTTTTATTAATTTCAGGTGCTTTCGGCATCTTTAACAAAGAAATTGCAATTAAAGCAGGTGGCTACGATCACAACACTGTAGGCGAGGACATGGAATTGATTGTGCGTATGCGGAGGTATATGATAGAGCGCAATCAAAAATACCGGGTAGAATTTATCCCCGATCCTTTATGCTGGACCGAAGCTCCATCCACCTATAAAGTGTTAGGACGTCAACGGAATCGGTGGATGCGCGGTACTATTGAAACGCTTTTACAACATAAAGTCATGTTTTTCAACCCTAAATACAAGGTTTTAGGCATGCTCAGTTACCCCTATTGGCTATTTTTTGAATGGCTAGCCCCAATCATTGAAATCGTAGGTTTGCTTTATTTTCTTATCTTATTGTTACTGGGTCAGCCCAACTATATTTTTAGCCTAAGCTTATTCGCTCTTGTTTATGCTTTTGCCATGTTTATGTCAACCCTAGCTATACTTTTCGATGAACTAACCTTCCATCAGTACAAGCGCAAGCGCGATATATTCAAATTACTGCTTGTGGCGCTCATTGAGCCCTTTATTCATCACCCCATGGTAGTACGCTGGGGAATACAGGGAAATATAGATTTTTTAAAGGGCAAAAAAAGCTGGGGAGATATGACAAGAACCGGATTCACGAAAAAGGAGAAAAAATGAAACTTGCATGGTTTTTTGTCTGGTCTTTTAGAATAGTTTTTTTTACCGTTCTTTTGACACCAATTGTCATGTTTGTGCTGTGGTGGATAAAACCGAGTAGCCAAGTCGGTATAACTATCATTGATAAAACCGTTCTAGACAAAAGTCATGAAGAGCATGAGTCCTTGTTTTGGCACCTCAACTACAATAAATGGCAACACCCTGAAACGCAAAAACGGTACCGCGCATCGCAAGACTATTTTGGCTTTTTTCCTGAAAAAAAACAAAAATATAAGCTGTTGGGCTTAGAAGGGAAATCAAAACTGGCACTCGACAGCATTGCTTTCAATTCAAAGTATCTCTACATCGTTGATTCGTACGGTATCTACCACAATGAGTGGTACGACGATGGTGATGAGAAGGAACGCTCTAAACATTTGTATGGTGGCTTGTCAAAAGAAGACCTTTATCTGCTTAAAAAAATGGATAGCGCAGGAAAGACAATCATTGCAGAGTTTAATACCATTGCGAATCCAACAAAAGTGGACATTAGGAAACAGTTTGAGGATCAATTTGGCCTCAAATGGACAGGCTGGATTGGTCGTAATTTTGAATCGTTAGACACAATTCGGAATAAGGAACTACCGTCCTGGCTCATTCAAAACTACGTCAAACAGTATGAAAAATGGCCATTCACAAATGCTGGAATAGTTTTCGTTAATGAAAATGATCGCATTGAAATCCTAGAAATAGGTACTGCTTTAAAAGAAAGTGTTCCAATGATATATACCCATAAATCTTTTGTGGATGCTTCAGGCATGGATGCTTCTGTGTAATACCCCTTTTGGTTTGATATTATGGAGATAGGTCCTGAATTAGAGGCATTGGCTTATTATCACGTGCCTACTACACCTTATGGTGACAGCTTATTACTGTCTTACAAAATACCCTACTTTTTCCCGGCAGTGATAAGGCGAAAAGTGACTAAACAAAAAGCTGCATTTTACTATTTCGCAGGTGATTTTTGCGATAATCCAATTTCCATGAAACGCTCCTATTTTAGGGGCATTACCAAAATCAGTGCGTTTTACTACGACGAAACAGATAACGGCGACAGACAAACTTTCTTCTGGCGCTATTATTTGCCGTTGTTGGATGTGATACTTAAAAATTAAATCGTTTTACCAGGGTATTCCTCCAGCGCTATTGCTAAACATTCCATGGCGCGTTCCAAAAACGCTCGCTGCAAAACATAAGCAATTCGCACTTCTTGTTTACCCATTCCTGGGGTTGCATAAAACCCAGTGGCTGGAGCCATCATTACCGTTTGCCCGTTGTGTTCAAAGGATTCGAGCATCCACTGGCAAAAAAGGTCGCTATCATCAATGGGTAATTTAACTACACAATAAAACGCCCCACCCGGATTAGGGCAAACTACACCCGGTATGGCACGTAAAGCAGTTACGACGAGATCTCGTCTTTTCACATATTCAGCCGATACTTGATCAAAATATTCCCGTTCGGTATCCAACGCAGCCATAGCACCAATTTGTTCAATTGTTGGTGGGCTCAACCGTGCTTGCGCAAATTTCATAGCTGCAGCTATGAGCTGTTTATTACGCGAAATCATTGCCCCTATCCTGGCGCCACAAGCGCTGTATATTTTAGATACACTTTCTATAACTATTGCATGTTCTTCTAGTCCTTCTAAGGTAAGAATAGAACGGTGTCGAAGTCCACCGTACACGAATTCACGGTATACTTCATCGGAAAACAAATACAGATCATGTTCAAGTACAATATCCCGCAACTGCTCCAATTCAGCATCAGAATAGAGGGTGCCTGTAGGGTTATCCGGGTTACAGATGACAATACCTTTTGTGCGTTTATAATTTGATAGCTATTCCAAGTTTTAAACAATTTATGTGGGAGAGTTTTGAAAATGTATGGACACGGTTCACATATTCCAAATAGTTCAGGTGGCTAAAAGGAAGTTGCAGATAGAACCTGGATGGAGTTGGTTAGAGATGGGGAAAGAGCATTTTTTACAGTTTTTGGGTCAGGTCCGACTTGGCGGGGTAGGCCCAAGGGGAAATTTTGCCAAGTCTTCGATGACTATGGGTTAACCAATTCTATATTGTGTTTTACTGGCGGAAAAGCGAATATGCACAATCTTAAAAATAACTTCAATCCGTGCCGGTAATTGCTTCAAGATCTTCTCTACTTAATGGTTTATGGAGGAAACTCT
>Ga0105054_10011456_pt1 | contig 11060 bp, 6 predicted proteins | sample BON02_FD_78091 | JGI IMG/M metagenome (GOLD analysis project Ga0105054, IMG submission 78091) | Freshwater microbial communities from Lake Bonney liftoff mats and glacier meltwater in Antarctica - BON-02 (megahit assembly) | ecosystem: Environmental > Aquatic > Freshwater > Ice > Glacier... | reverse complement strand
TATGTATATGTAGATCTAAATCTATTTCTATAGATAGATTGATACATATATATGCACATATGTATTCCACTTTAATCGCGCTGCAGATTGCCCACACGAACTGGTAGCAAGCGTAACAGCCGATTGTGCCGGTGATCAGGACACATATCCATGTAAACACACAAGTATCCTAGCCCCGCATACCTATATGTACCATATATATATACATATATATATATATATATAAGAGATATATCTAGTCCACTTTAATCGCGCTGTAAATGGCCCAAACGAACTGGTAGCAGGCGTAGAAGCCGATAGTTCCAGTGATCAGTAAGAAGAGTGTCGCCATGACGAACATGTACGTGAAGTACATCAAAGTTGGGACGAAACCGACGATTTCCAGCTGGGTCCAAAAGTACCTGAGGAGAATAAACAACACAATCGTAAGAACCACACCAGAAATATACCCATGTGTAGATGTTTTACTAGATGTATAGATATATAGACACAGCACGTACAACACCTGTAGGTGAAGTACATTAGAGTTGGAACGAAACCGACGATCTCGAGCTGAGTCCAGAAATACCTGTTGACACAAGGAAGACAGGGAACTCATCAGAAAGACACACATTTGTAGATATACATATAGATATCTACACGTATAGATATAACGCATCATAAACATGTAGGTGAAGTACATTAGAGTTGGAACAAAACCGACGATCTCCAGCTGGGTCCAAAAGTACCTGCGCAAAAGAGAGGAAACTCGTAAGAATCACATCAGAAATACCCCCATATGTAGATTTGTACATAGATGTATAGATGTATAGATGTATAGATATATAACATGACGAACATGTACGTGAACTCATGTACTTTACAGACCTCTTTCTTATATTACATATGTATACGTCTAAATATATATACGTACATGTACATATGTGGATATCTCTTGGGTACTTCTGACGAGTTCCCTCTCTTTTCAAGGTTAACCCGATCGTCGGTTTCGTCCCAACTCTAATGTACTTCACCTGCATGTTCCTTATATACTATATCATAATGCATGCAATCATTTAACTATGTATGTCTGTGAGTGTGTGAACCCAAGGTTTGTGTGTCCTCTTTCTTCAACATGCACGTTTGGACCCAGCTCGAGATTGTTGGTTTCGTCCCAACGCGCATGCACTTTACGTACATGTTCGTCATGTGCAATAGTCCAAATATATATATATATATCTACAAATGTTTGTCTTTCTGACGAGTTCCCTGACTTTCTTGTGTCAACAGGTATTTCTGGACCTAGCCAGGAGGAAACCGACGATCTCCAGCTGGGTCCAGAAATACCTGTGCAAAAGAGAAAGAGATCAAACACATAAGAAATAGGGTTATCGGTTTAACCCTAACTCCGAAAATTGAGGTTGACGCCGTGGGCGTTATAACCATTTCTCGTGGGTGTTTTGAGCGCTGCGGCAGCAATAAGACAACTCCCCTATAAATAGCCCCTACCTATTCTAACCTTAGTAGTTAGTTTCGCAACGCTTCGAAACCGGCGGCCGACAGCTGCTCCGTGCGTCCGCATACCGTACGCCGTCCGAGGCTAGCCCTCGGCGACGGTGCGGCCACGCGAGTCAGTTTCTTTGGGAATATATCTCTGAAGCGTACATGATCGCGTATGCGAAGAGGAAGGCGCCTCGTAACTAGCCGTTTAATTTATATGCATATAAATGCATCATGACACACATAAATATATGAATAGATGCGTACACGTATGCATCTGTTTACACGATTAAAACAATATATATCTTAGAAGCGTACATGATCGAGTATGCGAAGAGGTAGGCGCCTCGTAACTAGCCGTTGAATGTATATGCATATACATGCATGCATGCCACATACATATATGAATAGATGCGTACACTTATGCATCTGTGTACACGATTAAAACAATATATATCTTAGAAACGTACATGCTTGAAAAGGCGAAGGGATAGGCGCCTCGTAACTAGATGTTTACTATATACGCAAATATAAAGCATGCACGCCACACATGAAAACATGAATAGATGCGTACACGTATGCATCTATATACGCTTAAAAATATATATATCTTAGAAACGTACATGATCGAGTAGGCGAAGAGGTAGGCGCCTCGTACCTAGCCGTTGAATTTATATGCATATGCATGCATCATGACACACATGAATATATGAATAGGAGCGTACACTTATGCATCTGTATACAGGATTAAAACTATCTCGGGTTAACCCCTCGTAACTAGCCGTTTAATTTATATGCATATACATGCATCATGACACACATACATATAGGAATAGATGCGTACACTTATGCATCTGTATACACGATTAAAACAATACATATCTTAGAAATGTACATAATCAAGTAGCGCGAAGAGGTAGGCGCCACGTAACTAGCCGTTGCATTTATATGCATATACATGCATCATGACACACATACATATATGAATAGATGCGTACACGTATGCATCTGTATACACGATTAAAACAATATATATCTTAGAAACGTACATGATCGAGTATGCGAAGAGGTAGGCGCCTCGTAACTAGCCGTTTAATTTATATGCATATACATGCATCATGACACACATACATATATGAATAGATGCGTACACTTATGCATCTGTATACACGATTAAAACAATATATATCTTAGAAACGTACATGATCGAGTAGGCGAAGACGTAGGCGCCTCAGAACCATGCGCTCAGTTCATGTGCATATATGTGCATGCATGCCATACATACGCATAAAAAAACATGCGTTTACTTATGCATCTGTATACTGTTGAAACAGGGTTAAGGGTTAACCCTTAACCTGTTAAGGGTGAACCCTTAACCTGACCACTTTTCTAAGAAGACACTCCTCACAGCACAAACAGTGCTACCAACTGCTATACATACAGAAGACAGAAGAGAAAGAAGCACGCAAACAGACAGACACGAAAACATCGACGCCAGCAAATGGCGTCTTGAGCACAGAGCAGGGTGGGGGTTGGTTACAAACCTACGGAGGCCACTGCCTGCGCAAAGGCATAGCCTGCGCACAGGCAGAGACTTGAAGCGAATGCGCTTCTACTTCCCAGTACACCCTGGTGTTGGTGTCGGCGGGTGCGGACCCACGCAGTGCCAGCGGCTCGGGATATATTTTTATACATTCATATATATATATATACTATATATAGCGGCTAGGATGATCAATATATATATATATCAATATACCTATATCTAAGCCGCGTATACAGCATGTATATATATATTTATTTATATGTAAGCCGTGTATAGAAGCCGATGTATATATAAGCCGCAAATAGATATCAGCTTGGACGATACATATATAAGTATATCTATACATATATATATATGTATGCATATTTCAATAGTATACAGATGCATAAGTGTACGCATCTGTTTTTTTGATGTGTGGCATGCATGCATGTATGCGCATACAGAGGGGTTGACCCTATATCTTAGAAACGCACATGATCGAGTAGGCGAATAGGTAGGTACATCATAACTAGGCGTTTACTTTACATGTATATACATGCATGCATGCCAAATAGATATATATATATATGCGTACACGTTTGCATCTGTACGCTATTAGAACAACACCTATAGAACAACAAATATATCTCTCTAACGCACATGATCGAGTAGGCGAAGAGATAGATACATCATAACTAGGCGTTTACTTTACATGTATATACATGCATGCATGCCGCACATAAACATATAAAAGACGCGTACATAAAAACAGATGCGTACAATTATGCATCGGCATACGATTGAAACAACACACATCTTAGAAACGTACATGCTTGAAAATTGAGGTTGACGCCTTGGGCGTTATAACCATTTCTCGTGGGTGTGTTGAGCGCTGCGGCAGCAATAAGAGAACTCCCCCATAAATAGTCCCTACCTATTCTAACCTTAGTAGTTAGTTTTGTAACGCTTCGAGACCGGCGGCCGACAACTGCTCCGTGCGTCCGCAGACCGTACGCCGTCCGAGGCTAGCCCTCGGCGACGGTGCGAACGCTTCAAAGCCGGCGGCCGACAACTGCTCCGTGCGTCCGCATACCGTACGCCGTCCGAGGATAGCCCTCGGCGACGGTGCGAACGCTTCGAAACCGGCGGCCGACAATTGCTCCGTGCGTCCGCATACCGTACGCCGTCCGAGGATAGCCCTCGGCGACGGTGCGAGATAGACACAGCATGACCAGGCGCTTGCTTCATAGCCATATACATGCATACATACCACACATAAACTTCAGAACACCTATGCATCGGGTTAGGGTTAACCCGAACTGTATACTAGATTGCAACATCATGACCAGGCGCTTGCTTCATAGCCATATACATGCATACATACCACACATAAACTTAAGAACATATTCGTACACCTATGCATCGGGTTAGGGTTAAAGGTGCTCTGCGCGCCTAAGTGAAACGACTTCAAGTTTCCTCTAATCAAAACGACGAAACTCTTAGTCGAAACTCGCTCATGTACATGAGCAAAGTGAATGTAACCATAGCGGTTAATTAGTAGCTGCAGAGCACCTTTAACCCGATCTGTACACTAGATTGCCATATAATACAAGCTCTCTAACGCACATGATTGAGTAGGCACCAGACGCTTGCTTCATAGCCGTATACATGCATACATACCACACATAAACTTAAGAAAATATTCTTACACCTATGCATCGGGTTAGGGTTAACCCGAACTGTATACTAGATTGCAACATCATGACCAGGCGCTTGCTTCATAGCCATATACATGCATACATACCACACATAAACTTAAGAAAATATTCGTGCACCTATGCATCGGGTTAGGGTTAAAGGTGCTTTGCAGCTACTAATTAATCGCTGTGGTTAAACTCGCTTTACTCATGTACATGAGCGAGTTTCGACTACGGGTTTCGTCGTTTTGATTAGAGGAAACTCGAAGTCGTTTCACTTAGGCGTGCAGAGCACCTTTAAGAAAATATTCGTACACCTATGCATCGGATTAGGGTTAACCCGATCTGTATACTAGATTGCGACATCATGACCAGGCGCTTGCTTCATAGCCATATACATGCATACATACCACACATAAACTTACGAACATATTCGTACACCTACGCATTGGGTTAGGGTTAAAGGTGCTCTGCACGCCTAAGTGAAACGACTTTGAGTTTCCTCTAATCAAAATGACGAAACTCTGAGTCGAAACTCGCTCATGTACATGAGCAAATCGAGTTTAACCATAGCGGTTAGTTAGTAGCTGCAGAGCACCTTTAACCCGATCTGTATATAGTCCTTTACAAGATATTGTTTTACTTCTACTCGTTTGTGCACAAGTCAATCGTCCTTACATTCTTCCGGCCCGCCTGCATTGCCCAAACTGTTGCAATACTATTGCACGGCTATTGGGCATTATACGACCCCTCCTCGACCTTCCTTTGGTATGCCACACACCATATAAAATTGGTAATAACAATTTCGTGTCAAAGCCAATCTGTAGACTAGATTGCAATATAAGACAAGCTCTCTAACGCACATGATCGAGTAGGCGAAGAGGTAAAATCGGAGGTTTGGGTTAGGGGGTTAAGGGTCAACCCTAACCCTAACCGAATTTCGCTCAGGTGCCTGAGCACAGCGAATTAACTTAGAGCGGTTACTTAGTAGCTGCAGAGCACCTTTAGGGTTCAACCGATACCCCTATTTCTCGGGGTGTTAACCCGAGATTGCAACATAATACAAGCTCTCCAACGCACATGATCGAGTAGGCGAAGAGATAGAAGCCCGAAGAGCCAGACGTCAGGAAGGAGCGCCACCACCTGATTTCAAATACAAAAGAAAAGGGTTAACTCTACTTTCGGATCAGTTCCGTGTGCGTGTGTGCTCGTGTGCTCATTGTATATTAACGGTCTGCCCGGGTGAATCCGCAAGCCCGACGAGCCAGACGTCAGGAAGGAGCGCCACCACCTGATTTCAAATACAAAAGAAAAGGGTTAACCCTACTTTCGGATCAGTTCCGTGTGCGTGTGCGCTCGTGTGCTCGTTGCATATTAACGGTCTGCGCGGATTATAATAACCCGTAAGCCCGACGAGCCAGACGTCAGGAAGGAACGCCACCACCTGATTTCAAAAAAAAAAAACGGAAAGGGACGTTTTAGGGGGGTGGGGGTAGGGTGGAGGTTGGGGCGAGGGTTTGGCCTTTACACGATATTGTTATTACCAATATTGTATGGTGTGTGGCATACCAAATGCAGGTCGAGGGGGGGTCGTATATTGCCCAATAGCCGTGCAACAGTATTGCAACAGTGTGGGTAATGCAGGCGAGCCGAAAGAACGCAAGGACGATTGACTAGTGCACACACGATTAGAAGTGAAACATTATCTTGTAAAGGTCAAATGGGGGTGGGGGCGGTGTGCGTGTATGAGTGTGCTCCTCGAAGCTGACCCGTTGGGTTAACCCTAACCTAACCGTCAGAAAAGAGCGCCACCCCTGAAACTTATATACAAAACGCAAAGGCACGTGTTAGGAAGGTGGGGTTGGGCTTACGGGTTAGCCACGGGTTAAGGGGTAACCCTAAGGGTTAACCCCCTAACCCCCGAACGCTTCTTTTTTACCTTTTGGGTTAAGCCCTTAACCCTAACTCCTGGTGGGAGTGGGGTAGAGATGGGGCGTGAAGGTTGTGTGAGTGTGGGTGCGCTTCAACCAACGTCAGGAAGGAGTGCCACCACCTGATTTTTTATACAACACAGAAAGCCAAGTGTTAGGGGGGTGGGGTGCTGCTGACACTATCGCAGCTAACAAGTGTCATATGATTAATTCGTACCAGTGGCAGTCTTCGTTGCACAACTGGAAGTAGCAGAGGACGATCGATATCTATTTCGTCTTAATTTCCTTTTCTTTTCTGTTGGAAGTACGCGATTAGAACACGCACGAACACTCTACAACAGCAAATACGTTTTAGATTCTGTTCTCACCAGTGGTAGTCTTCTTTGCACAGCTGGAAGGAGCAGAGGACGATCGAGATTTCGGCGCAGTTTTGTAATGATTGGTTACCATTTGTGGTTAAAGTTAAAGGTGACCGTGAGATAACCGCGAACACACGAATATACTATCGCAGCAAACATGTTTCTATATTCGCACCAGTGGTAGTCTTCGTTGCAGAGTTGGAAATAGCAGAGGACGATCGGGATCTCGGCGCAGTTTTGTAATGATTAGTTACAAATGTTCGGTTTACATTGGGGCTTAACGGTTGGGTTGACCTGAAAAGGGTCAAACCGAGGAAGCTTTTTATTCTATCCTTACCAGTGGTAGTCTTCGTCGCACAGCTGGAAGTGGCAGAGCACGATCGATATCTATTTCGTCTTAACTTTTTTTTCTTTTCTGTTGGGAGTCGGCGATTATAACACACACGAACACTCTACAACAGCAAATACGTTTTATAGTGTATTCTCACCAGTGGTAGTCTTCGTTGAAGAGCTAGAAGGAGCAGAGGACGATTGAGTTTTTTTCTTTTTTTTCTTATGTTTTCAGTACAGTGCGTGATTAATACACACACACACTATCACAGACGGTTTATAATACAAAGGGGACACGAGCACACACGCACAGGGAACTGATCCGAAAGTGGCTTTGGGAGCCTACGGGGAGCTCCCTTGAATACATCTAGATGCACGGGGGCGGAGTCTACGCCGCGATCCTAGTGGCCGCCTTAGGCGCCGGCCCGCCGCCCCCCGAGTGCCGCTGGGGCCGCCGCCCCCATCGTGGGGCAACGGCATGGCAAACACGTTGCATATTGTAGACACACCATTGGTAGTCTTCGTTGCACAACTGGAAGGAGCAAAGCACGATCGATATCTATTTTGTCTTAACTTTTTTTTTCTTTTCTGTTTGGAGTACGCGATTAGAACACACACGAACACTCTACAAGAGCGAATACGTTTTAGATTCTATTCTCACCAGTGGTAGTCTTCGTTGCAGAGCTGGAACGAGCAGCGCAGGATCGAGATTTCGTCGCCGTTTTGTAACGATTCGTTTCTATTTTTACTACACATTGGGGGCGACTAACCGTCCGATTAACACGAACACACTATCGCAGCAAACAAGTTAAAACATGATTATATTCGTACCAGTGATAGTCCTCGTTGCACAACTGGAAGTAGCAGAGGACGATCATTTTTTTTGGTTTTTTTGTATTTATATTCGCTTGCTGGGCTACAGTACGTGATGAGAACACAAACAAACACACACACACTATCGAAAGAAAACAGTGTTCCTGTTCTATTCGCACCAATGGTAACCCTCGTTGCAGAGCTGGAAATAGCAGAGGACGATCGGGATCTCGGCGCAGTTTTGTAATGATGAGTTACAAATGTTTGCTTTACATTGGGGCTTAACGGTTGGGTTGACCTGAAAAGGGTTAAACCGAGGAAGCTTTTTCTTCGATCCTTACCAGTGGTAGTCCTCGTTGCAGAGCTGGAAATAGCAGAGGACGATCGAGACGCTTTCATTTGTAAGTAATTTGTTTTCTGTATTGGAGTACGTGATTAGAAGAGCACATACAAACACACGAACACAGTAAACACATGCCCCATTCTATTCTCACCAGTGGTAGTCCTTGTTGCAAAGCTGGAAGGAGCAGAGGACGATCGAGATATCGTTTTTTTTTATTTTTTTCTGTTGGGAGTACGTGATTGAAAAACACACAAACACACGATCGCAGCAAACACGCGTCTTGTTCCATTCGCACCAGTGGTAGTCTTCGTTGCAGAGCTGGAAATAGCAGAGCACGATCGAGATTTCGGCGCAGGTGATGACGAGGATGAGCAAAACCAGAGCGAGGAAGCCAAACACGTAGTAGAAGCGCTGAAAAAACAAGAAAGTTGTATCGGGTAGGTGTCTATGCACCAAGTCAAAGGTGCCCTGCAGCTACTAATGAACCGCTATGCGTGAATTTGCTTTGCTCAGGTACCTAAGCGAGTTTTCACTACGAGTCTCGTGGTTTTATTATAGGAAATTCGAAGTCGAATCACTTAGGCGCACAGGGCACGTTTGAAGTCAGACAGGAACAGAGGAGGCACGCCCAGAAAGGTAGAAAGGACGCGGGATGAGCAGAACCAGGGCGAGGAAGCCACACACGTAGTAGAAGCGCCAACACATGAAAAGAGGGTTAGATAGGGTTAGGGGTTAACCCCCCTATTCATATGCCTATCCATCGATAATGTGCATCTCGGGTTGACCCGAGTGGAAGCGTGCCCAGAAAGGAAATCAAAGACGAGGATGAACAGAACCAGGGCGAGGAAGCCGCACACGTAGTAGAAGCGCCGGGGGGGGCAAAGAGGGCTAGGGGTTGGCCTTCACACGATATTGCCATCACCAATAGTGTATGGTGCATGCCATAAAGGGGGGGGTCGGTGGGAGGGTGTATGTTGCGCAATGGTTGTGCAACCGTAATGCAATAGGGTAGGCTCTGCATGTGGAGGGGGCAATAAAAAGATGATTGACTCCCACAATACAGCTTTGAAGTAAAACAATATCTAGTGAAGGCTAAGCTAGGGGGGGGGTAGGGGTTAACCCTCCTATTCATGTATCTATCCATCTATAATATTCATAGGGTGAACCCGAGCAGCACCAGAGCGAGGAAGCCGAACACGTTGTAGAAGCGCTGAAAAAAAACGAAGATAATGACACAGTGTTGAAGGTGCCCTGTGCACCTAAGTGATTCGACCTCGAGTTTCCTATAACCAAACCGACGAAGACGCTTAGTCGAAACTCGCTCAGGTTCCTGAGCAAAGCGAATTTAACTATAGCGGTTCATTAGTAGCTGCAGGGCACCTTTAAGTAGGTAGCAACGCGTTCGCGCTCGGGTTAGGGTTTGAAAGTTAACCAAGTTAAGGTTAGCCCCTTAGCCGGGGGGGGGGGGGGGGGGGGGGTGTCGGGGGGGTTTTCTTGGGCCTGGTTGAGGTGGGAGAGGCGGGGGGGGGGGGGGGGGGGGGGGGGGGGGGTGTATCAGGTAGGTATCTATGTGCCTAGTTGAAGTTAGGCAGGATCAGAGGAAGCGCGCTCAGAAAGGACAAAAGGACTTAGGGTGAGAAGGACCGGAGCGAACAATATAAACATGTAAACTAGACGCGCTAACAAAAAATAAGAGGGCGCAGTTACATCTAGCTACCTGGTAGTTTAGTTTCAAACTCAGGATAACCCTTCGAGCTTGGGTGAACCCCGACTCAGATTAATCCGAACACCTAGTTTAAAGCTAAATTCGTCAAGTAGCTAGATGTAAACACACCCTCTGTTTATTTGCTAGCGCTTCCACTCGGGTTTACCCGATATATCTGTGTGTATTCGCATACATGCGCATTAATCCATGCAAATGTAGACACAGACCTGCAGCCAGACGGAGGTCATAATAAAGAAGACTTAAAAAAAGATGTATATTTTTATGTATATATATTTACAAATGTATATATATTTGTATATGCATACATGCGTATTGATCTAAGCATATGTACATACCTGCAGCCAGACGGAGGTCATAATGAATAAGAGCTCGATGAAGATGTGTACATATGTATGTATACACATATATATATATATTCATGTGTATTTACAAATATATCCATATGTATATATGCATTCATACCTGCAGCCAGGCCGAGGTCATAATGAAGAAAAGCTTGATGAAGATTGCTCCAAAGGGCAGAGACACCTATACATATATGTATATATATATATATATATATATTTATATATATATATATATACATATATATACATGTATATGTATATATATATTTACACATCTATGTATATGTATATATACATTCATACCGGCAGCCAAGCGGAGGTCATAATGAAGAAGAGCTCCATGAAGATGTGTATATATGTAAGGTATGCATACACATATATATATGTACATGTGTATTTGCAAATATATGCATATGTATATATACAAACATACCTGGAGCCAGACGGAGGTCATAATGAAGAAAAGCTCGATGAAGATGGCTCCAAAGGGCATATATGTATACATATATA
>Ga0105054_10011448_pt1 | contig 11065 bp, 10 predicted proteins | sample BON02_FD_78091 | JGI IMG/M metagenome (GOLD analysis project Ga0105054, IMG submission 78091) | Freshwater microbial communities from Lake Bonney liftoff mats and glacier meltwater in Antarctica - BON-02 (megahit assembly) | ecosystem: Environmental > Aquatic > Freshwater > Ice > Glacier... | reverse complement strand
AGTTTTGTAGGGCTCATCAAACCGTGTCACCTTTTGACAGGTCTCTTTTGGGATGCTGTGGACAGTTTCGCAGGTCTCTTTGACGGGTTTTACTACATATTGACTGGTGAAAGCACCAGTAAATCTAACAAATTCGGCAATTTTGCCGACGAAAATCTTAAACATGCCTTTTACACAAAAGAGCCCTATGATCTGCACTAAGAGACATGTATTGAATTAAAACCACCCAAACAAAAGGGTGTAATTTTGGAGGGGCTTGGAGGATGAATATCCATGTGTCACCCGGTTTCATCTCGAAACTTGAAAACAGTCACAACAGCTCACACACAGTCACAGTGCCACTGCGGAAGAGTGGCACACGGCTTGAGCAACACCGAGACCATTCACAACCTGGCGAACTCGGTTTGGACAAGAGTGTCTCGAGGTCTCTCTCACGAACTTGGAAAGGGTATTTTTGAGCATTTTGTGATGACCAACGACCACCAACGACTGACCAAACGAGGACCAGTCAGTCTCGAACATGGATCAATAGCATAGTTGACTATAAAACGAAGGACTTTCTCAATGACAAAGTAATTAGAGTCAACTCTTTGCGAAAAATGAGGTTCGAAAACGCTCCCTCGGGAAAAACATGAGGCCGATGAGAACTTGTACGAATTTGACATTCAAGCAAGGCAAGGAGGTAAGTGCGGGGTGTGTTGTGTCTGTCTACCTGACTACCTGACGCCCTCAAGCTGCTCGCGCCAGCTGTCATCACGTGAATGAGGTAGAAGAGCTCTCAGGATCCCTCGCATTGCGCGGTTTCAAAGATGCAGCAGCTCACTGCATCCCTGCTGCAATCACACAGAATCCAGCATGATGTCCAAATCAGCAGTGCTGTCCTTCGTGGCCGCTGCGTGTGCCTTTGGCACCGCAGATGCCTTTGCAGCCACTTCAGCAGCGCTTCAGATTAAGGGCCCATCCTTCACGTCGTCTGCGGCTGCACGACCCGTCCAGGTCTGATCACATATCTCTTTTCATGACGAGTTCCCCAAAATTTTGGTAAACACAACCTTCAGGATGTGCATTTCGAAGTCTGTGCAGCGTGTCAAGTACACAGTAAAAATTGAAATTCCGTGCACCGGTGACTCTGTCGTTTTAGAGACTAGCATTTGCGTGCGCGTAAATTATGGGCACTCTCCAGATGCAGTTCATAGTCGTTACTGGTTATTTCCTTTCTTTTATATTTGCACTCCAACTGCGACGCGGATATGGATCACGCCGACAATGTCCTGGTGACGTGATCATCGCTGCATTCTTCTATATTTTGGCCGCCCCCAGCGCACCCACACTGCTTCAAGCTGAACTCAATTACGACTGCTTCCAAAAATGTACATCGCACAGCCACGTCACAGTCACGTCACGTCATACACTAACACATCTGCCGATCTTCCCCTCTCCTGCTTCTCTTTCCCGCTCTCTTCTCTACAGGCCTCAACCGGTAGGAAGACTGGTGCTTTAGATTTGAACATGGGTAAGGTGTCTGCCAACGGCCCCTTCACGCCCGCGGTCATCGCGCTTCGTTCTGTTGTTGGCGAGAAGAAGTTTAACCAAATCCGCGGCAAGGGTATTACTCTTCACTCTCAGGTTTATCCTCATGTCTGGCTCTTGTCTGTGTTTCTGCCTAACTGCCTGCGCCTGCTCGCCTGCCTCCCTCCTGCCTTCACACTCTGCACAAGTAGGGGCTGAGGAGGGAGTGAGGTGTGTGTGTGCGAGGAAGGTGTGTGTATTCCGATAAAGGTTGTTGTACATTTTACAGAGATGGATAATGTGCAAGCAAAACGTACGTAAACATATTTGATAAGTGATGGTGTGTGTGGGAGTTGTATTTGATTGTGTGTGTTTGTGTAAGTGTACGTGAAAATTGTTCATGATGCAGCTGTGAGCTCGGTACCATTCACTTGTACGTGTGTGTCATACTGCTTATGTGTGTAGTTTTCTTTTGAGAGACAAGAACATGCCTAAATGTTTTCGTTTGCGTTTGCGTGTGCGTGTTAAAACAGGTGATTTCGGAATTTTGCATGTACTCTGGTGTTCCTACCGACAAGAAACAGGTATGCTGTGCTACACTTGCGCGCGTTCAGGCACACGTGGATTGACATTGATTGTCATGTGCTCCCTGCAAACACGCACGCAGAAAAAACCACTCTATCTCTCTGTAATACAGTCGCACGAACGCACACACACGCACAAACACACACACATACGCAAACGCATACACTCTGTCACATAGATTCACGTCCACGTGCTGCTGCACACATACGCAAAATGTATGCACACGGGACACATTCATGCTGCACACGAGACCCATTCATTTGCACGCGAGACATATTGATTGTGCGCATGAGACCCATTCCATCTCAGGATACCCATTCATTTGCTTAGGAGACCCAGCGCTATGCTCCTTCCTTTGTCGCACAAACACACACACACACAAGCACTCGGGAGACCCATTCGTTCTGCACATGTGCCACATTCATTCAGTGCTGTGCTCCTTCCTTTGTCGCACAAACACACACACACACACAAGCACACGGGAGACCCATTGAATCTCAGGATACCCATTCATTTGCACAAGAGACCCATTCGTTCTGCACCTGTGTCACATTCATTCGTTCTCCACATGTGCCACATTCATTCAGCGCTGTGCTCCATCCTTTGTCGCACACACACACACAAGGACTCGGGAGACCCATTCGTTCTGCACCTGTGCCACATTCCTTCATCGCTGCGCTCCTTCCTTTGTCGCACAAACATACACACACACAAGCACACGCACACGATACTGACTTGAAATTGGTGGGTGGACGCAGGGGTTGATCCGGCTTGCCAAGGCCAACGGCAACATTCTGGGCTTCCTCTCGTAAACACGCGCGCACGCACACACACACACACACACAGCGCACGCACACACATACACACACACACACACACACACACACACACATACACACACACATACACACACACGACTGCCGTTACGATTTTGTGTTGTGGGGTTGAATATGGAGCATTCGGGGAGGTGTGGATAGGGACAGAGTGGGATGTCATTGGAATGTGTGTTGCGATTGACTCACGCGCATGTGTGTTGACGAGATACACTCGCAAAGTCATGTGCTTGTTGACAATTCTTGAAAGCATGTGTATGCATTATATTGAGTCTCTCGCGTTACGTGGTGTTGCAGTGTACATGCAGTAGATATATACAGGAGTCACAAACTAGATATATTTGTATATAGTATCACATATACAGTAGTCACAAACTAGATATATTTGTATGTACTCTCACGAACTACGTAGAGAGACACATGGCGGCGGCGAGAGGAACAGGTATGTATCATGTCATGTTCGTGATGCGGCGCGACGACTCGTGAGCAGTTCAACGACGTGCCAAGTGATGTTGAGATGGTTTACAGACGTTGGGATAGTTTGTAGATGTTTGGTTGCAGGCAAAGTTGATTCAGAGTGCAACCAGTGTTGTGGTCTGTTACAGCCTGTTGCTGTCTGTTACCGTCAGAGTTCGTTCAAGAGTGGGAACAGCTGGCGCGCCCTCTAGACCAAGGGTTTGTATACCTCATTAGTTTCCTTTAAGGAGGAGCCCTTTCGCCATCATCACTCACTAGTGCATATATAGATGTGCGTCTATGCTTGCACGTGTGTTTGTATGTTTTTGTGTATGTGTGTGTGTGTGTGTGTGTGTGTGTATATATATACTAAATATATATCGAGAGGGTGTGGTCATGTCAGGAGTTGCTGATGACGTGGCTTTGCAGTTTTCGTTTACGTAGGAGCAGCACGTGGTTAACGCGATTAGAGTCTTTCGGTATATATATATACATGTATATACAATACGCACATGTATGTTTGACGTCTTGTGGGTTCGCTCGTTGGGTTTGGAAAACGGTTTAATTTACATGTATGTATGTGTGCATACACATATATAACCAGCGTAGGGGTGGGAATGATTTAATATAACAAAGAAACCCTGCGTTGTGACTCTGCGTCCTTTGTGCGTGGGACCAATCTGAGAGAGACCAGGAAGGCAGAGAGAGAGAGAGACACACACAGTAGATTTGAGAATCGGCAACACTACACAGCCCGTTCCCGAGAAGATGAGACTCGAAATGGTCATTGGAATGCAAAACGAAGTCCTAATTGGAATCAAGACACTATCATTTTACGTCTTTTTTCAAAAATTTAAATGAAAAGAGACCTAGAGCAATAGTTTCATGATGCCGATTAGGATTTCGTTTTGCATTCCGATGACCATTTCGAGTCTCATCTTCTCGGGAATGGGCTGTACCCGAAGCTCCGAGTCTTTGTGTGATTCTCAAGACTGCTCGAAGAGGGAAATCTTGTCACGATCGGCCGTGACTCCAGTTTTCCCTGGGGAAAACTGGAGTCACGGCCGACCGTGACAAGATTTTCCCTCCAAGAAAAAAAGACTCGGAGCTTCGGGTATAGTTGCAGCACTATACCCGTAGGTGCGAGTGTTTCTTTCTTTCTCGAGTCGATAGGCTGATCTAAAGAGTCGGATGCGTCTGATACATGTTCTTGTTACACCGTGAAGTGTGATAGTGTCACAGATAGATGTGTCTGGCACATGTCATGGTTACATCCGCACGTTGGTATCGTATGGGTTGGATACGATTAGTAGGCTCCTTAAAATCATAGGTCTCTTATGCAGAATATCGTCTCTTTAATAGGGCTCTTTTGCAAAAGAGACATATAATTTTAAGGAGCCTACTAATCGTAGCCACCCCATAACAAGAACATGTGTCAGACACATACTGTACATCTGAGTCCGTATACCTATCGACTCGAGAAAGAAAGAAAGATTCGGAGCTTCGGGTGTAGTGTCACGGTTGCCTGTGATTCTCAAAACTACTTCAAAACTGCTGCAGTAGACCTTATGGTGTCACTACGGCCCGGGAGGTGGTGGTGGATTTTTTTCAAAAGTAAAGCGATTAACTCCGAAGTGAATCGGAACACTGAAACGGTTATTCGCAGTTTTTTGGCAGCTGTTGGGGTGGGGGAATACGAATCGCCGTGACTATTTACGCCGGCGAAGGCATATTGCAACAAAACTAGTACTGATGCATATTTAGCTCTGGGCATAGGCTCTTAGAATCTGCAAGCAAGCTGGTCGATCGTGTGAGACTTTTTGAGCGTGTGGCAACAGCTTGGTGCTGAACACTTGGTACACCGCATTTTGTTACCCCATGTTCAGGATAATCTAATTTTTCATTGAGAGTAGAGTTTTTATTGAAAACTGATAGTGGGTATCCCAGGGATGCGGAAGTTACTTTATTCACCCTGGCAAACCCTGAGCACTGCATTCCCTTCGCTTTAACACCCATTGGTCAGCTCCACCATTGCATTTTCTGAGGCACAACTTTTGCAACCTTTGAAAAAACTTGGCCATCATGAGCCGAAAATTTGCAATGGTTTCACGGAAGCCCCATACGTGTCCAAGTCTAGACCACGCACTGAAGCATAAGCCACCAGTCTCCACTCAGGCTTACTTGAAGGCGTCGTGACTCCGAGTCACGTTTGACCGATGGCGTCCGTCATGGCATTGCATTTTCTTTTTGACCACGGGCCCACTGGCATTAGAATTCAGAAGTGAAACCCATGGACACTTGAGACTACCAGTCCGAGTCCCAGTCACGGTCATGGTTACGGTCATAGTCACGGTCAATCTTCTACTCAGGTTAAACCTGAGGGTGAACTCTCATCAGAATTTGCATTCGAGGTTGGGTTTTCAGGTTTGGTTTCAAAGTTTGGCGCTCAACTTTGACCCACTGGCAAAGATCCCATTTGAAATGCTCCACGGAGGAAAATGCCGAGTAGCTGGGTGGTTCTTGGCAACGCACCGTTTCACGGATCGTGAGTATTCAGATGGTAGAGGGAAAGGGTGGCCTTCAACTTCTCTCCACGCACCTCTACGGGAGTCCCTGTGATTGTGACTTCAGTTTTTCTGGTATTACAGTCGATTTCCATTGAAAGTGAAAATCGACCTGCATACGTCAGTTTTGGACGAGTTAAATTTGAAACACACGTGCACAGGAGCTGGATGGAGTGCAAATGGAAACAAGGGTGAACAGCAGCAGCGAGCAGTGAGAAACACGACGCGAATACCACAGGATTTGATTCATCATCCACGTTCATTTTGTTCGCATCATGACTCGTTTCGGGATCTTGCTGTGTTATAGATATTGCTGTTTCATCACACGCAACGTTTCCTACACCACTCTCATTTGTATCTATCCACACTCCGCGCTCAGATGTGTTCGCGCTATTTGAGCACAGCGAACACTCTACTCGCGAAGTCCTTTCAAATACTTTGCGATTGTCCAGATTATATCTGGGGGGGGGGGGAGGGTTGCGGGTAGGAGAACAGGTTCACCCGCATCCACTGGGTACATGTATATATACATATATATACATGCATATATATAGCTTATATATGTATATGAGGGGAGGAAGGGGGTCCAACCTCATCCCCTGGGTATATATGAATATATTTATGTATATACATGACATACATACATAAATATATATGTATGTACATATATACATAAAATAGACGTGAGTACAGCCGATCACAATGAAGGAGTGAGATGCATGCGTAAGCACTGACCGTAGAGTGTGCGCATACATATGTAAGTATGTATATACCACTATTGTGTTCGTGCATATATATATATATGCACATGTGTATATATGTGTAAATACATATGCATTTACATGAATATATATATGTATATAATGTATATATTTATGTGTGTATACGCAAGTATACATGTGAATAGATATATTACACATATTATTCATGCACGCCCACTGCCCGCCCATGCTGAACTTCACGTCCCCTTCTTGGTACTCTCAAAAAATGAGGGCACTTCAAAATTTTCCGAGCGGTAGCATACAACATCTTCTACGGACGTGATGACGAACCCACGCTCCTTCGAAAACTCAACAATCTGCCAACCAGATAGAAGCAAAAAAAAATTTAGTTGATTGGAGGGCTGGCATGTAATAGCAGAATAGCGTTGTGGAAATGAGTCGTGAGAAAAGTATATATTCAATATGATATACACATATTCATCTATATGTATGTATACATATGAATGTATATAAAGGTGTAAATATATGTATTTAAACACACACACACACCACACACACACACATACGTTCATGTATATATACGCATATATGCATATACATATTCGTGCACATATACTTGTTGTATGTATATGTGTACGTATAAATATATACATATTAACATACATATATAAATGTGTGAGTACATATTTACATATCTACATTTATACAGGCTCAAATTTTGAAATCTGTGCAAATCTCTACATCTTTACACAAACACACACATTTGCCAATAAGCACAGCACAAACTTGAAAGAAAAGTGTTACACATGAATGGGCGCGAAGAGAGGGGGAAGGAGAGAGATAGAGAAAGCAAGAGAGAGGAGCGAGAGAAACATGAAAGAGAAAGCAAGAGAGGTTCCGAGAGAAAGGGCGAGAGAGGAAAAAGGGGAGAGATAGCGCCAGAGAATGAGTTGTTGGTAATGGGGGTGAGAGCGACCAAACGTAAGATGGTGAAATGTGAGAGCGAGAGGAAAAGGATGCAAAATGGTAGAAAGAAATGACCAAAAAGAGCACGTGAATGAAAGACCAAGGTGAAAGAGGCACAGAGAGAGGGCACGCGCGCAGAATGAACGAGAGTGCATGAAATGCGACAGGAAAAGAATGCAAAATGGTAGAAAGAAATGACCAAAAAGAGCACGTGAGTGAAAGACCAAAAAGAAGAAAAAGATGCAGAGAGAGGGCACGCGCGCAGAATGAACGAAAGTGCATACACACGCACATGAGGACATATAAACGAGGAAGTCAGAAAAAGACCAGAACAAAGAGAAAGGGGCAGAGAAAGAGCACACGCAAGAAAGAAAGAGAGCGAGAAAGACAAAGAGCGAGAGCAAGCGATTGAGAGCAAGCGATTGAGAGCAAGAGCGCGAGCGGGTTCACGCCCTGCGCGCGTGCACGCAAAAAAAAAAAGAGAGAGCGAGAGAGAGAGAAACAGAGAAAGGGAGAGACCTGAGCCAAGGACATAGAATCGAGACGCTGTTCGTCGAGGAGAGGGCTCATGACAGCCACGGGCGCTTGGCGAGCCATCCTGGCAAGCTCCACTGCAGCGTCGCAGGGCGAGCGAGCGGGCGAGAGCAGCGCATCCTTCTTGCTGCGCACTGGCAATAGCCTCTGCGCTATACAGTCATCTTGAAGGTTGTTCCATGTCTTACACGCATGCGGCGCCGAGGTCTCGGAGGTGCGCTCGCGCGGGTCTGTGGTTGAGATCGTGTCTCTCTCCTTGAGCACTGCAGCAAGTGGCGGCGGCAGCATTTCGAGAACTGACGATGCCTTGGCATTCGTCGCAATGGCCGCTGCAGCAGCAAGACGGCGCAAATAGTCAACACGCACATCCAACACCCCCCGGGGTGCAGAGGGAGCCTCGCCCCCTTCATAGGTGGCGCTGCAGTCGGACCAGTGCGACTCAATGGCTTCCACAGACTCTTGTGCAAGAAGCACAGAGACAGAGTCTCCGAAACGATTCAGGAGTCCGAGAGAGCCAGTTGAAATCGCAGCAGCGCTCGCAACAAGCCAGCCCTTGTTGTGCGCTGAGCCGTCCACCATCAGCACCACAGACCCCGCTGCCACAGCCTTCGCTGCGGTTTCAACCGACTTCTTCCCAAAGCGCCAGTGCACATCTAAAGCGGCAGCCGCTAACTTGGCATCCCTGGCCTGTGATGACAGCGCAAGAGTGTCGAGCACGTCGTCGGCCACAGCGCTCTCCATGTCGGGCAGCGCGTGCGCCATACGCGCTGCCTTGGTGCGCAGGTACTTGGCGTTAAACTCATTCGAGGCAATCACGTGAGCTTTGGCGCCGACGATATTGACTCCCAGCTCTGTGAGCTGGCGAATTTTGAAGGGATTGTTTGTCATGAGGCGAATGCCCTTGATGCCCATGTCGTTGAGCATGAAGGGCACACACGCATAATCACGCTCATCGTCGCCGAAGCCAAGTGCTCGATTCGCGTCGACTGTGTCCAGCCCTCCATCCTGCAACTGGTAGGCAGCGATCTTGTTGGCCAACCCGATGCCGCGGCCTTCCTGGGGCATGTAGATCAAGGCGCCGCCGTGCTGATTGATGTAATCCAGCGCCAGCTCCAACTGCTCGCGACAGTCGCACCTCTTCGACCCGAGCACCTCGGACGTGTAGCACTGGTCGTGTACACGGACCACTGTCTTGGTGTTGCCACGTAGGTTGCCCTTGTAGATGATGACAGGATCCATCTCGTTCCATTCGAGAACATTTTCTCCGTCGCGCACTACCACCTTGGCGCCGCGGTAATTGTAAGCTCGCAAGCGGAAATTACCACGGTCTGTTGGGAGGTCGCACTCGGCTACAAATCGTGTGCTCCCTTCCGGGTAGTAGAAATCGTCGCCATCCGTCCGCGTGCCGCCGGAGAACGTGGAAGCAGAAAGTGCTGTGCAGAACTTGTGGCTCGCGAGGTCTTCGATAGGCAGCCTCAGAATCTCGTGAACCTCACGCCCGATGTGTGTCCGACGTCGTTCCGCGCCACGATGGCTCGGCAGCTGCGCTCTGAGGCCACCGCCAGCCAGGTCTCTGGCAATTGGTCGAAGCGTCCCAAGCGGACTCAACCTCTGCTGCAAAAATTTAAGGCTTGTTGTGTCGCGCAGATGCGCATGACTTAATCCTCCGGCGGGCATGAATGCCGCCACCCCTCCGTCGCCCTCAGCCGTGCTGCACAGTCCAAGCACAACGGCGAGCGTCGCTGAGAGCAGGGTCAAGTGACAGCGTCGAGGTGCTCCCGGTATCCGATGCGTCCGATGCGACCTGGAGGCCGTTGCGGGCGAGGAATTTCCACACGATCGCTCTCCACACAACCGTGGTGCGCGATGCGCACCACCCCCGCTACACTGCCCACCACTAACCAGGCTCACCTCTTCCTCAGACCTCACCGAATGGGCCAGGCTCGCCTTCTCCTCAGATCGCACCGAATGGGCGTTAGCATTTGTCATCGCGCTCTTCTTTGGTGGTCCTGAACGTGAGCCGTCCCACGTTCCAACGCCGGTGACTGACAACCTGGCACCCCGTGACATTTGGTGTCTTTAAATCACGCTTCTACTCTTTGTCCGTCGTCTCTGTCAGATTTATCCGATAGGGTGCAACGTTTGCGCGAGCACAAGGCTCACGCACTGGTGCTGCAAAAAAATCGCACAGACCACCGCCACCCTTGTGATAATGCAATGACGTGGCAATCGCACGTGACAATGGCTCCGAGTCGCTCTCGCAGTCTATTTGCTTGCGGAGTTTACAGCAACACTCGTCGCATGCACGGCAGGAACGGGTTCAAGTAAATGTGACGTCCAAGTGAAGAACAATCTGGACCATGGGAGATTTTTTCTGATTTAAGGGAATTCGGACTCGTTTGATAAATACATTATTGATACTAAAAAAAAGTTGACTAGTACAGAATCCATTGAGGACCATCATTTAAGGGATGTTCTGTAATATAAGACCATCTTAAAAAGTGATTGGATGGTCCTCATATATCCCTAGGAGATTCGAGAGATTAATCAGTGTGTACCGGGCAATAAAAACATCAGCGCGTTTCACCTCCCGACCCGAGGCCCGAGGGTCGGGAGTCGAGGCTGTTTTTCGATGTCTTGGAGTTGACCTTTTTTAGGAATTCACACGCCGTGTGGCAAAGGGCTGGGGTCCTTGGACACGTGAGCGACAGTACGCCTCTCGTGATAACATACCGCAGCATTGGGGCGAGAGAACGCACTCCAGGACCCAAGCCCAACTGCGCTTACACCGCTCGTCTCCGGCCGCTGCCGAGCTTCTTCTCCCGACCCAAGGGATTTTACATTGGAGGCGACCTCCCGACCCGCGCTCCCGATCCTCGGAGCCTGTTCTCCCTTT
>Ga0105054_10011442_pt1 | contig 11069 bp, 9 predicted proteins | sample BON02_FD_78091 | JGI IMG/M metagenome (GOLD analysis project Ga0105054, IMG submission 78091) | Freshwater microbial communities from Lake Bonney liftoff mats and glacier meltwater in Antarctica - BON-02 (megahit assembly) | ecosystem: Environmental > Aquatic > Freshwater > Ice > Glacier... | reverse complement strand
CGTAGAAGCTTTAGCCGATAGCAGCGTAAACATTCGAGTAAGAGGCTGGAGTGCCACTGGTGATTACTGGGGTATTTTAGGTGATTTCAATGAGAAGGTTAAGAAAGCCTTTGATGCCGCTAGTGTTGGCATTCCCTTCCCGCAAATGGACCTTCACTTGGTAGAAGACAAGACCAAATAAATTATTCAATTCTCGAAAGCGGCCTAAATAGGCCGCTTTTTTTTTACTTCAACCACCTAAGGTTGATGAATTTACCTTAAATTTCTAGCATTAATTAATACCTAAATTTCTGGATCAAGTAAATACCTACCTCCACAAAGTAGTAGCATTAGTTGTAAAATATGGTGGCCGCGTAGCCTTAGCCATTATCGTCCTAATTCTTGGTCTAGCCTTAATCAAAAGAATTAGTCGCGCTCTTGATAGCACCATGGTAAAAAGAAATTTAGACCCCTCACCGCGTCCATTTGTGGGGACTTTGCTAAATGCTATGATGAAAATTATGCTGGTTATTTCTATTGCCAGCACGGTAGGTATCGAAATAACTTCCTTTGTAGCCATTCTTGGTGCCGCTGATCTTGCCATTGGTTTTGCCCTGCAAGGAAGCTTAAGTAATTTTGCCGGAGGGGCTTTAATTCTTACCCTTAAGCCCTATAAAGTAGGCGACCTGATCGAGTTTAGCGGTAAAACTGGCTTTGTACGAGAGATTGAAATTTTTGTAACTAAAATTGAAACCTTCGAACATATTATCCACATTATCCCTAATAACCAAATTTCTTCGGGCACACTTACCAACTACAGTGAGATGCCTACCAAAAGGCAAGATTGGGTGTTCGGCATCAGCTATGGAGCTAAGATAGATTTAGCCAAAGAAACCTTATTGCGCATTGCCTTAAAAGAGGTACGTGTGTTGCAATACCCGACTCCACAGCTATTAGTTTCTGACTTAGCCGACAGCTCGGCAAATATTACCGTCCGTGTGTGGGTAAAAAATAAAGTCGCCCCGGCCGGCAGCACTATTATCGCCGAAAAAGTTAAAAAAACCTTCGGCGCGATGGGCGTTGGCATACCATTCCCACAATTAGATCTGCACTTTGTAGAAGACAAAACGAAATAAGAAACCCCATCTTTAAAGGAGCCTCCTGGGGCTCCTTTTTATTGCATGGCAGTGCTTAGCTTTGCATTTATGATTAGCCAAGAAACCATTCAGAAAATTCTCGACACTGTTCTTATCGAAGAGGTTATTGGCGACTTCGTAACTTTAAAAAAAGCAGGCAGTAACTATAAGGGGCTCAGTCCCTTTAGTAATGAAAAGTCACCCTCCTTTATGGTGTCTCCAGCTAAGCAAATCTTTAAAGATTTTAGTAGTGGTAAGGGGGGCAGTGCGGTAACCTTTTTAATGGAACACGAGCAGTACACTTATCCAGAAGCCTTGCGCTTTTTGGCGAAGAAGTACAATATTGAAGTGGAAGAAACGGCCCAAAGCACGGAGGTAATTGCCGCGCGAGAAGAAAGGGAAAGTCTATTTTTAGTGAATGATTTTGCCAATAAATACTTTCAAAACCAGCTTTGGGAAGACCCTAAGGGACGGAGTATTGGACTTAGCTATTTTCAGGAACGGGGCTTTAGCGACGAAACTATTAAAACCTTCCAGCTCGGCTATAGCCAAGATGGTTATCAGATTTTTACTGATTACGCGCTAAAAAACGCCCATAGCCTCGAGTTTTTAGCCAATGTGGGCCTCACTAAGGTAGATGGCGATAGAAAACTAGACCGGTTTAGAGGCCGCGTTATGTTCCCCATACTTTCGCATACCGGCCGGGTACTGGGCTTCGGCGGGCGTATTCTGACTAAAGATTCTAAAGCTGCGAAGTATCTAAATAGTCCCGAGAGTATAATTTACTATAAGAGTAAAATTCTTTACGGAATTTTTCATGCCAAAGGTTTTATCGCTAAGGCAGATGAGTGCTTTTTAGTAGAAGGATATACCGACGTTATTAGTCTTTTTCAGGCCAATGTAAAAAACGTGGTTGCCAGCTCGGGTACCGCCCTTACGGTAGATCAGATATTATTAATAAAACGTTTCACTAAAAACATAACCCTCCTTTACGATGGAGACCCAGCAGGGATAAAGGCCAGTTTAAGAGGAATCGATCTTATTTTAGAGCAAGGAATGAATGTGCGTGTGATTCTTTTCCCCGATGGCGAAGATCCCGATTCTTATTCTAAGCGCGTATCGGCCCTAGAATTAAAAACTTATCTCTCCGAAGAGCGCACCAACTTTTTACGCTTTAAAGCCAAGCTTTTGCTAGATGAGGTGGGTGATGACCCCTTAGAAAAAGCCAAGGCTGCCCGGGAAATGGTGCAAAGTATTGCTCTCATGCCCGATGAATTAGATCGTACCGCTTTTATCCAAGAGACCGCGCGTATTCTCGCCATGGAAGAGCGTATTCTTTTTAGCGAATTAGGTCAAATACGTTCGCGTAATATTACGAAAGCAGACGAGCAATCGCGTCGCGAACAACGTCAAGTTTCTGGCGAAGCGGAAACACCGACCATGCATGTGGTAGAGTCCGCTGCTCCAGTGGTAACTTCCATGCTTTACCCCCAAGAACTGGCCCTCTGCTCACTGTTACTAAACCACGGGGAAAAAGAAATCGTTTTCGAAGAAGCCGATGAAGAAAATGAAAACCCGCCCGCCGAAAGTATTGCCTCCTATATTTTAGCAGAACTGGTTAGCGATAGCTTAGAAATGGAAAACCCTCATTTTAAGCTAGTTTTTCAGCATTTCTTAGATGTTTACAATAATGAAGAGCAGCGCATTGCAAAAGCAGAAGAATTTTTAAGGGGCGGCAATAAAGACCTCATGCACAAAGTAGTAGACCTAATTTCTGAAGAACCAGCCCTCCACGATTGGAAGCGTAAAAAAATATTCCCGCCCGAGCCAGATGCGCATCTACGAGAATTTACCATGGAAGCGGTACTGCGTTTTAAGGAAAAAAAGATCTCCAGCCTGATTAAAGGAGTGCAAAAAAAATTACAGAGCGGAGAAAAGGTAGACCTGAGCGATTTAGAAACCGTGAAAAACCTTACCATGCTAAGGGTAGAAATTAATAAGAAGCTGAATAGAATAATTTAGGCCTTTTTTACAGACCTAAGCAATTATCCGCGCGGTAAAATATTGTGCTCTCTTCCCTTACAAATGAAAAAGGCTTTAGTCCCGATATACGCAAATTTTTAAAACCCTTTTCCTTCGCTAGGCCAAAAGCCGCTTGATATTCCTCGCGATCTGAATCATCTAATATCAATACCCCATTAGGTTCTAAAGCTTCAAAACTGGCGGCCGCACAGGCTACTCTATCGCGCCCATCAACTAAAACCACGTTATATTTCTGGCCTGTATTAACCGCCCCTTTAATGTAATCTTCGCCCAAGGTTTGAAAGATTAGACTGGCGTTTTTAACTGGCGCCAAAAGCTCTTCAACTTGCTTTCGCCAAGCGGTATCGTATTCAATAGACACCACCTTTTTTATACGTTGGGCAAACCAAATACTAGAAAACCCCGCCCCGTATTCAAATAAACTAAGCTCTTTCGTTAGCCTTTCGTGTAATAACTCTACCACTGCATAGTTCATCCAAGGAATAGGTTTACCATCCGTATCTATTGGTTCAATATGCTGATGACTTTTAATAAAACCCGTCTGATTTAAGTAGGAGTTTTTGCGGCTAATGAGCTTATAGCTTACCCAAATTTTTCGCAGTGCTAAATAAAATGCTGATTTCTTCAAAGTATAATCTTAGAGTAGTTCTAATCGGCAAAGTACTACCTTAGCCTCAAAATTTATAATTGCAGGCAAAGCTAACCCAAAATATTAGCTATTTATCCCTCTCACAAGTAGCTAACTACATTTTTCCCCTCATTACTATACCCTATATTACTAGAACCTTAGGCCCTGGTAATTATGCTATTGTAGAATTCGCCGCAGTTATAATGCTTTATTTCACGGCTATTGTTGACTATGGTTTTATTAGCAGTGCCACCCGCCAAATTGCCGCCGATTCAGAAAACCCTCAGCACCTTTCCAAAGTTTTTTCAGGTGTAATGCAAGCGCGTGTCTTATTGTTTTTAGCAGCTATGTCGGCCTTTATAATCCTTTTAGTTTTCATTCCTAAATTTCGCGAAAACACTCTTATCCTTGCTCTTAGCGCACCCATGGTTTTAGGGATGACCCTCTACCCCAGTTTCCTTTTCTTCGGCACCCAAAAAGCGGGAGTAATTGCCATTACCAATGTTTTAGTAAAAGGATTAAGCACGGCCCTAATCTTTATTATTATTCGCAATGAAGGCGACTTTTTATGGGTCAATTTAATAAACGGTATTTCGCAAGTAGGCATCAGTATAATTACCATCTACTATGCTTTTAAGCTCTTTCCCAATTTAAAAATATTGCCTTGGAGTAATGTTTTGATACGCTTTGAACTGAAAGAATCCTTCTATTTATTCATTTCTAATTTCTCCACTCGAGTTTATGGCTTTTTAAGTATTCCCATGGGGATTTTTCTTCTCAGTCCTCAGCAATTAGGCCTATTTGCCGCCGCTTCTAAATTATTAAATGTTGCACAAAGCGTGCTATTTCAGCCACTACACGGAGCGCTATTTCCATACCTATCGCAGGCCTATGCCCAAGGAATTAGGGTTTATAAACAGCAGCATAAAAAAAGTTTAATCCTTTTGGTATTGGCCACCGGGTTAGCCAGCTTAATTTTGATAGTGCTTGCCGAATTTATAATTAAACTTCTTTTTTCGGAGGTTTACCTAGCAGCGGCTCCCTTATTAGCCATTATGGCCCCCATGCTGCTAGTGGGAGCCTTTGCGCACATGTACCTGCAACAAGGATTAATAATATTAAAAGAAGATAAAGCCTATATGTGGGTCTTAATCTGCACGGGCTTGAGCAGTATTGTCTTAAATTATTTGTTAATTTCTAATTTCGGTATTCGCGGCGCCGCTTACGCTAGATTGGCAAGCGAGGTTCTTCTCACAATACTAGCAAGTGCTCTATTTTACCGAAAGTTAAAGCTTCAATAATGCCTCAGTTAAGCGTAATAATGACCGTTAAAAATGGCTTTCCTTATCTTGAGGAAACCATTAATTCCGTCTTAAACTCAAGCTATCAAGATTTCGAATTCATTATACTCGATGATGGCAGTACCGATGGAACCGCCGAGTATCTACTAACGCTAAAGCAAGCACATATAAAAGTTTTTTTGCAGAGTAATACCGGCGTAGCTAAAGCCAAAAACCGCGCTATTTCGTTCAGCGAAGGTGAATTTATCGCCATTATCGATGCCGATGATATTTGCGCTGTGCAGCGTCTTGAAAATCAAGTAGCTTTTTTAAAAGAAAATAGTGAATACTCCTTAGTGGGTGGCTTTGTAGATATTATTGATAAAGACGGATCTTATTTATATACCGAAGGCAAACCCATAACTGATGCTGACATTCGCCAGCATCAGGAGGATCGCAATCCTTGGACCCACAGCTCGGTAATGTTTACCCGTAAAGCCTTTAACCAAGTAGGAGGTTATTATGAGCCGGTAAAACAGTATGTAGTAGATTATGTGCTTCTTTACCAACTCTCCCGCTTTGGAAAAGTGCATCAGCTTTCCGAAGTAGTTGTTAGCTATCGTATTGTTCCTACCGCCTTATCTGCGAAAGCAAATAGTAAAGAATTTGATGAAATATGCATGCGTGCCGTAAAAACTGGCTCCATGAATAAAGCCGATTTAGAGCGGATGGAGAAATTAAAAAATGTAGAGGCTCGTACGCCCGATTTTAAATTAAGCATGTATCACTTGTATATAGGCCGGTCATTTTTATTTCATAATTACCAGCCCAAGCAAGCTAAAAAGCATTTAAAAGCCTGCTTAAAAGTAAATCCCCAGCTAAAAATTGCGCGCTACTATTTAGTGATGACACGCTTTTTACCCGCTTTCATTATAAAAATGATCTACCGAGCCCTCAGTCCTAATGCCGGTTTAACTTTTGTTCGCCCATGAAAAAGGACTTTGATATCATTGCCATCACCACCGGCCATAGTGAAAAGCTCTTGCTTAATCTATTAGCAAGTATCGCTCTCCACAAAGGCAATTGTAAAATTGGTGTTATCCTTATTAAACAAGGTGAGTCTTGGTTAAACCGAGATTATGCGGAACTAATTACAGCATGCCTACATAGCCCAAAAAAGATTGCCCTTTCCACTGCGAGAAATAAAGGTTTAGAACACCTTTTTAATTGTGAATACCTAGCCAAGCATATCATTTTCCCCGATGATGATAGTACCTTTGACGGGAACTTTTTTAAAGTTTACCAAGAATCTGTGCAGGCCAACATGGCCTATTTGGCCAAAATACGCACGGCCGATACGAAGAAAGACTATCGCAAATATCCCACTAGTAGCATAATTGGCAAGCAAGAGTTGCTGCCTTTTGTAGCCAGCGTTAGCTTGGTGATACCTTATTCTTGGCTTAAAAAAGTGGGCCACTTTGACGAAGAATTAGGAGCAGGGGCAAAATATGGCAGCTCCGAAGACTTAGACTATTTTTTACGCTTGAGCGAGCACGGCGATTTCCACTTTTTACCCACACTTTACAATTTACATCCCTCTCGCTTTGGGAAATACAATAAACTAAGCGCCCACCAAATACGGCAAAGGTTTAGAACCTACACCGATGGATTTTTGCACGTTTACTTTAAGCATAGTATTGACTCTCAACTGGGTTTGTTTGCAGAAAGAGCCCTAGCAGGAGCAGTGCTTTCCCTGTTAAAACTGAATTTCACGCTAGTCGCTGAGTACTTTTCACTTTATCAATATCGCAAAAAGCGCATCCGAGAGTTAAAAGCCTTACACCATTCTAATAATTTATCATGAGCCTAGACCTATTAATCTCCGTGGTACTTTATAATAATTCCGTCGCGGAAATTGACACCTTAATTTCAAGCTGCAATAGCCCTGATTTAAAAGTTAAATTGGTGTTTGTTGACAATGCCCCAAATACTCAAAAGTATAATTTCCACGCCAGTCCTAAATGGGTTAGCTATCTGCCCCTAGAGCAAAATATCGGCTTTGGAGCGGCTCACAATAAAGTTATACTGGGCTTGGAGCAAGCGCGCTTTTATCTAATATTAAATCCTGACATCGAGTTCCATCCTACCGTCCTTCACAAACTCGCCCTATACCTATCTCAAAACACCGAGGTTAAGTTACTGATGCCTAAAATTATATGGCCATCTGGCGAAGACCAAGGATTGCGAAAACTCCTACCGCACCCCAGCGATTTACTGTTGAGGCGATTTTTGCCGGGCCCATTAAAAAAACTGTTTCAAAGTAGAGAAAAGCACTATCAATTACAACATTTAGATTCTAACAAGCCGATGTTCGTCCCCGTACTTAGTGGTTGTTTTATGTTTTGCCCGCATAATGTTTTAAGAAAAGTGGGGGGCTTCGACCCCAGGTTTTTCCTTTATTTAGAAGATGTTGATTTAGCACGAAGACTAGGGAGAGAAGGCTTAAACCGCTATTGGCCAGAGCAGAGCGTGATTCACCATTATCAAAAAAGCTCTTACCGCAGCATAAAACCTTTAATGCTTCACTTACAATCGGCCTGGCGCTATTTCGCTAAATACGGCTGGTTTTTTGACGAGGAACGGCAACGCGTTAATAGATTAGCCATTGAGCAACGTCAGGGATAGCTCCTTTTAATTTGTACTTTTACACCGTATGGAGAATTACCAGACATACCTTTATGGGGCGGCCTTTCTAACGGCATTTTTCATCACCTACTTTTCCATTCCTGCAATAATTAGGCTTTCCCTGGTAAAAAAATTATACGACCGTCCCGACGAACGGAAGAAGCACGGTCAGCGTATTTCCCCCCTCGGGGGCATTGGGATTTTTGGAGGCTTACTTCTCTCCTTTGTTTTTTACACGGCCCACCTTGCCAATAGCACCCTTAACTCCGTTTTAGTTGGCCTATTTATTCTATTTATAACTGGTGTTAAAGATGATCTTTATCCGCTGGTACCTTATAAAAAACTTCTCGGACAGCTGCTTGCAATTGCCGTTGTTATATTACAAGGTGATATTCGCTTGGTGCAACTTTATGGTATCTTCAATATTTACGAATTACCATACTGGGCCAGTGTTGCGATAAGCACCGTTTTCTTTATTACTATTATCAATTCCTTCAATTTTATTGATGGTATTAACGGTTTAAGCTCCCTACTGGGCACGGTGGTTAGTCTAGTCTACGCCCTATTATTCACCTATTTAAGTCAACCTCTTTTTATCACCTTAGCGCTTTGTATCGCTGGTTCGCAGATAGCATTTTTACCTTATAATCTACTTAAAGCAAAAATTTTTATGGGTGATAATGGCTCCATGACCATGGGCTTTTTCGCCGCCTTAATGAGCATTTACTTCCTACAAACTAATGCCTTAAGTGATCATCAAATTCTAGAGCACATTGATGCAGTACTATTTGCTTTTTCAATTTTAATTGTGCCCATATTAGATAGCGGACGAGTTATTTTTATTCGGGTATTCATAAAGCACGTTTCTCCCTTAAAGGCAGACCGGAACCATCTTCACCATGTACTCTTAGACATTGGCTTAAGCCATTTAAAAGCGACCTTTATTCTGGTAGGGGCCAACCTCTTTTTTATAGCAATAACTTGGTTTTTAAACCCTTATTTTCGCGCATCCGCACTATTTGGCGTCATCACCCTCACTGCCTTATTACTTTCTCAGATTCCTTTCATTATAAAGCAACGCCAAAAACAAGCACGTGTTTACCACCCTCAAACAAAAACTTAAGCTCGAAAGCGTATTTTTTTTCTTGCTGCTTTTTGTGCTAGCCACGCTTTCCTTTGGCATTGCTGCTGTCACAAATTTAAGCTTGATGATTTTGGCTTTAGTGGGCCTTTTCACGATAAAAAAAACTGAGTGGCGGCAAACTATTAAAGACCCGATAACGCTAAGCTTTTGGGCCTTTTTTATTATTTATCTGGTTTCTTTAAGCTACTCCTGTAATGTTGACAGCGGTTGGCGAAATTTAGAAACAAAAATGAGTTTCCTTATTGCCGCTCCAATACTAAGAGTCTATCAAGCGAGACTTAGTAATGAAGAGCTAGTTAAACTACTTAAAGCTTTTATTTTAGGGGTTTTAGCAGCGCTTGTGTTTCTTTTAGTTTACGCCAGTATTAGAAGTTATTCTGCCAGCTCCTTTAGTTATCTCTCAGCAGGAGGAACTTACCAAAGGTATTTCTTTCTTTATGAAAGCTTTTCCGAGGCTATTATGCACCCTAGCTACCTATCCTTATACGTAGGCATGGCCTTTTTAGCCTGCCTCTATTTAGGAATGGTCTCACACTGGAATAAAAAACAGGTCTTGCCAATAATCGCTATTTTCAGTATCGGCCTTTTATTGCTGCAAGGGAGAATGACCATAATTGCGCTCTTTTTGAGTTTGGGCCTTTGGCTGCTGGTCTACGTTTTTCAAAGAAGGAGCTGGCAGCCAATAATAGTTACCGGGCTCGCAGTATTAATATTATCAGTAATCGCTTTTAAGGTCGCCCCAAAAAGCTTAAGCGATCGTTACCTAGCTTTTCCCGATTTCTCCTATAACATTAGCGGCAGTGATTTTAATAGTGCTACTTATCGCTTAGCAGAATGGAAGTGCGCCTGGGATGGCATTACCAACGCTCCCATACTTGGCTACGGCATTGGCTGTGGCCAAACCGAGCTTTTTAAACGGTATGAAAAATTTGAGTTTTGGGAGGGACTAGAACGTCAGTACAATGCCCATAACCAGTATTTAGAAACCATGTTAAGCGCCGGAACGCTTGGACTGGGTGCTTTGCTATTCATGTTAAGCGCCATCTTTTATACTGCTCTTAAAAGTGGGAACTATTTTGCGCTATATGCACTACTCTTTTTCTCTTTATGCTTGGTTACAGAAAGCATGTTAGAAAGAGCATGGGCGGTGATTCTTTTTAATGTGTTCTTCCCCTTATTTACGAATCTCCGTCAGAAGTAAGCTCACCTCTTTTATCCTTACTTAAAGCCTTATCGGGTATAGCTATCATGATAAAGAAAAGTGCATAGAAAAAACTAAAAAACAACACCCCCGCTTGTCGTTGCAGCATGCTTTCGGTAAAAAAACTTAAGGCACAAATGAGAAGGAAAAATCCCGCTTCTGCCTTGTAAGGGTGCCGACTGATTTTAAAGAGTGGGTAAACAAATAAGGCTATCAAGATAATAAAGGCAAAAACGCCATTAGCAGCAAAAGTTTGCAAGTAAGAGTTATGGTAATTATAGCGCATCTCGTAGAGCTGATAAGTTTGGTGGCCGTCCCAAAATATTGCATCAACATCCTCTAGCTTAGCATTTAAGGAGATATCTTCTACGCCAGTACCCACGCCAAACCAAAAATTCTCACCGATCACATCTAGCCCCGAGCGCCAAAGAAATTTACGCGGATTAGTCTGTTTATTTTCCACCATTCGGTCGTACGAACGCAACTCGTTGTAAGTATCCACTAAGCGACTTCTACTGCCCGGAAAAAGTAATAAGAGCGTAATAAAAACAAAAGAGAATGCTAATAAGCTAACCATGGCCTTGCCTTGGCCCCATCGCTTGCGCAGATAAGCATGTAAGATGATGATATTGATCAAGATAAAAATCAGATACTGTATCCGCACCGAAAGAAGAATGATACCCGTAAACAAGAGTAGTAGCGCCAGAATATTGAGAGCTATCGACTTATAAACTGGCTGATTGTGAACCAAACGATGTAGAAGTAAGGCATAAGAGAAGCTTAAATAAAGCCCCATATAATGAGGAGGAACTTGAACCACGCTTAGTAATTCTGCGAAGTAAAACACTTCACCTTGAGCACCATTGCTATAACGATAAACTGCAAATAGCAAAGAGACGATAAGCAACACAACATTAGAGCTGATAAAGACCTTAAAAAGCAGATTGAGACTTTGCTTCCGCAAGCCAATTGT
>Ga0105054_10011441_pt1 | contig 11070 bp, 11 predicted proteins | sample BON02_FD_78091 | JGI IMG/M metagenome (GOLD analysis project Ga0105054, IMG submission 78091) | Freshwater microbial communities from Lake Bonney liftoff mats and glacier meltwater in Antarctica - BON-02 (megahit assembly) | ecosystem: Environmental > Aquatic > Freshwater > Ice > Glacier... | reverse complement strand
GGAACGCGTTTGCAGGCGACATAGCTGTCAAGTCGAGGGATGCAATTAAATTACATCAGGAGAAATATAATGCGAATTCAGTGATTCCACATAATGTTCTTGCTTCTGATTACCTCACGGATTTCCATCAGGCTCTTTTCTTTCAACAAGATACTCTTGTTTATTAAGAAATTAGCATTTGATGGCTTTTTATCCACTACTACTAGTAGTGATTTAAAAAATCGATTTTTTGTTGTGTTTAAAAATAATTATCGTTTTGGTTCTAGCAAAGTAGGTGCTTGTAATTCAACGACTGATGTTTGTTCTTTAGCTTTGCGACGAACTCGCTTCTGTTGTTGTAAATAAGCTTTTTTAACTGGAGTAACTGGATTTGGTTCGAAATCCTCCATCAGCATTGAACCAAGATTTTTCACAGCATTAAACAAAGAACCACCTGATTGAACAATGCCATCAATGAGAAATGCACCTGCTGGTTTAGATTTATCGCCAGGACTTTTATGTTGCGAGGCAAACCAAGAAGATTTTTTTGAACTTTCTTCATCGTTTGCATTTTCAATTTTGTTTGGCACTTTATTTTCTTTGCTAGGACCAGGTGCTTTTTTTAGCAGGTTGTTTTCCTTTTTCAATCGTTTACACATAGTACGTAGAGCTGCAACTTCTTTCGCGTGTATCTCTTTTGACGCAGTCATCGTATCGTTCAATATTTCAACCTGCGACTCCAAAACCTTGACCTTGTTCTGTAATAGCACCAGAGACTCCCGTTCCCTACAATCTCTTAGAACCTTTAGAAATTGTTTCCGCGTTATTATACATCGACAATAAGCTTGGAGTTTGATCAATGATTGTTTATCGGTGATGTATCTGTGTCGATCGACCCTCATTCTGTAGGTTGCTTGCAGCTTGGTAACAAATCGAGCCAAACAGAGCTGTTGAAGTTGGCGTTTTGCCAGAGATACCCGAACCGTTGATTGGATTTTTAAAATAGAACACTGTTTGATTCTCAAATTTCTTGTCGCTATTGACATTCGCATAACTGATTGGATTTGTGTGACATTTTCAATCATGATAAGGAAGCGAATCCTGCAGTGGTGCTTTCTCCAGTGTTTCTGGCATCTCAAAGCATATTTAAAGGTCTTCGAATTGTATTCATGATCCGCTTCTTCCATGATAGAAGCCAGAAAATATGTTTTGGTTTTCCCTACTGTATAGCTTTTCTTGGAGGAAACTAAATAACTAACAGTTTCGCTAATCAATTCGGTTGTTACTGCTTTCAAGGACCCAAAAGCACCCCATCGTTGAAGTACTGCACGATGAGTGAGTCTATCAGGAAAACCTGCCCGCGATATTCGCAAGGCTTCCATGACTCCTGAACATTTGAGCTGTTCTGAAACAGCCTGAGAGTCAAACGAGTTACAACAGGCCAGACTATTTGGCTTGATGCATCGAATGAACTGAAGATCCGTGGCCGTCAATGTAGTCACCAGATTATTGAGCTGATTCTTAAATTGAACAGCCAACCCATTGGAACTATTGGCAGAAGGCATTATGAATTCCAGGATTGCTTTCAACAATTCATGGGTGCATTCGTTCTGGAGGAATTCATGGGCATCCCTATGAAGCGAATCTACATTCTTGATCAAAAAACGCTGGCAATTGTATGTCACGGGCATGGCAAAATGCGACACTGTGAAAGAATGATGGCAAAATTTATGAGGCTGTAAAATCTTAGTGACCACAATGGACTCGTTCTGAGAAATGAGTTTTGATACTAAATTGCTTGGTTTGCCTTTCGGACGTGTGCACTCTTCGTGGAGCAAGGAGAAAACGCTTTTGGTTTTACCTTCCAAGAGCTGAAGGACTTTTTCACCGTCATTGTATTTAATAACGTTCCATTCAATGCCTTCCTCAAGATACTCCTGTTGGACATTTTTCAATACTGATTCATTGAAGAGCTGCTGAAGTCGTTCATTTGCATAATTGATGCAGAGTTGCTCTAAACAATTCGTATCAAACGATTCAAATCCAAAAATATCCAACACCCCAATAGCGTTGTCTCCTTTTTGTTTAGAACCGATGATTAGGTTTATCTGTGACACAAGCCAATCAAATACCCCACAGTATAATGCCTTAGCAATAGAATCGCAATTCGCAATTGCCTGATTACGATCCAATTGTATTTTGAAAGTTTCACTCCCAACAGTCATTGTCTTCTCACACAAAACTGCTTCCAGAATGAGCGAGTTATTCACACCAAGCAATTCACAAACAGTTTTCAAATCAGCATCTTTTTCAATACAACTCTGGTCGTCACCTTTATCTTTAAACTCAATCTCGCCTAACAAAAGCACGCATGAAAGAATTTGTAATAACGGACCTAGAGTAGACTCCGCGTTAATTCCTATTGATGCCAAAGCCTTCAAAGTCACGTGTCCTGTATCATGGGATTCTGCCGCAGTATCAGGGAAGTTCAGATACCTGAATTTTGAATCCCCATTCAAATAATTGTCGCCCTGTAATGTACCTCGTAACATTTGATAGAAAATGTGATAATTCGCTTCTTCTTTGGATTGTGTTACTATCCTGCTTTTTTCAAGAAGATAGGTATCAACCGAAGCTCCAATAATTTGTCCAGTGGCGGAATAACTGAGGTTAATGAATTTGCCAAATCTGGAACTATTATCATTCCGACTTGTTTTTGCATTTCCAAAAGCTTCTAGAATCAATCCCGAATTGGAAATTTGTTCCAGGATGTTTTCTTTCTTGGCGGACATGTTGGCAAGGTGATCAATCACGATCTTTGTTGACTCTGTCTTCCCGGCACCAGATTCTCCAGACACCAGGATTGATTGAGGATTCTTCTTTATGTTTTGAAACGCCTTGGCTGATATTTTGTAGATATGGGGAGCAAGTTTGGTGTTTCCCACCTTTGCATAAGATTCCTGCAATTCCTTCGTATAAAGGTCAGCGTACCGCTTAAACGGGTTTACCACCATCACCATGCCACATGCGTCTGTATAAGGCAACTTGTTTGAAAATCGGCTTTCCAGGGTTCTCAAAATGCTTGCTTCGTGAAGGAAACTCAAATTGCTAAGTTCAGAAACGTCCTCCGAAATACATCGCTGACGCAGTTTGTCGGAGTTTTTGAGCTTGATGACGATGCCGTTTCTCTTAATACAGATGGCGTTCGGTCGGCAGTCTGAAACAATTGCATCCAGCCATTCGTGGTCATCGCTGAGCCAGAATACTAGATCTCCAACTTCAAACATCAGAATACTTGTTTTATTATTATTAGGAGGGATGACAATTTTGAATCTCACTTTTTTAACTGTCATACGAAGGGGGGCTCGCTTTTTCGTTCGCGCCTCAACCACTTTGCTTACTGTAAACAATACGATTAAATATATCCGTTGATAGTGTAAACATTCAAGATGCAAGAGACCAGGAGGTTCGACCATGTATATGGTAAGTAGCTTGTTCAAGCTGTATAATAAACGTCTAACACCAATAAAAGATCCGACTTATACCACCTCCAGCAGTCGTGATTATTCGAGATTGAACCAGAGTTCGATGACTCGATGCGTTGAGAAGATTCCCAATAAGCATAATTTGTTTTCCGAGATTCCTGCATTATACAGACCCCATGAGTATCGTGTGACTACAAAAGCCGATCTTCCTAAACACATTGACATGAATTTTCGCCCTTCGCAACCGAATACAAGTAGCGACGTTTCAGGATCCCATCGAGCCAAGTTTTTTAGAAGACCTATCGTACCGGTGCTGAATGGACTGCCACCATCGATACTTATGGCTAAGATACCAAACCAACCAGCTTTGGAATCAAAGGTTGAGTACGAAGGCCCGATTCGAACGCAAGGTACACAGACCAAAATGAGAGAATCGGAGGCTCAAACAGTTCCTTACACTCCAGACTATATTATTCCTCAAGGAGCGGATCCTTGCCCTGAAATACTTACTTTGTCTCACCTGAAATACGGGGAGTCCCTTCCTGCTACCATGCAAGAAGTGGAGCATATCGAGAGGGCGCGGTACAAGAAGGAATTCCTGTCTAACTTACCGCCCATAACCGATGAGGCTTCGTTTAACTTGAGAAGAAAACTTATGACAGAACATGAGTTGAGAGAATTGCGATTAAAGGAGAAGGACATCGAAGTTGTCCAAATGGAGCACTTGCGTTTGATCAAGAACGCGTTACATGATAGAGAGGCTGAGCGTGAATTTGTGAGTCAACAGCGACTTGAGTCAGTGAAGCAGATCAAGCTGGATGAAAAGGACGCTCGTATTTTAGAAATTCAACACGAAAGAATTAAAACATTGAGGAAACTGACGAAGAAGAGAGAAACGGTGGAGCCTGAGACCAGGGATATTATTCACGAATACAGCAACTTCGCCTCCAAGATGTACGCTCCTATCACCAGAGACGGCAATTTGAAACAAGATAGCTTGGTGCGCGAGGAAAGTGCTTATCCAGTTGTCCTCTCTAGTTATGATGGAATCCAGTATCTTGAGACAGTGATGAAACCGAAATTGCTAAAATCAAAAATTTCAAGACCTTGCACTAAAAAGTCCCAGAGTACCAAGAATCTTTTAACCCAGTTAAACTTCATGGATAAACTCACTAAAGAACGTAAAATGAAAGAATCGAAAACCGAAGAGCCGATTGAAGAAGAAGAGTCCGAAGTACCATTATGGCGAAAACGCGCGGAGAAATTGATTCGACCTCCTACACCTCGAGTAGCACCTTCAACAGTAGATTTGGTTCTGGAGACTGCCATTAACATGATGCAAAGATTGATTCGAGGTCGTGCTGTTCAAAACATGATGTTTGAAGGGAAAATGAAGCGTCTGGATTTGATTCGGGAACTACGAACAGAAGAATTATTGGAATCGAATCGAGATGAAATCTCATTGGAGTCCAAGAGAATGGAAGAAAGCACTGCGGATGCAGAATCAAATAACGGAGCATGGGGTGCGATACAAGGAGAAGTAATTGGAGGCACGTTAGACCTATTAGCAAAGGAGTGGACCAGGATGATGCAAGAGAAATGTATCGGTACATTTGTATCCGAAGCTGAAAACAAACGTAAAAGGAGAGAATCCATTCAAAGCGGGACTCGTCAAGCCGAGGAGCTTCAACGACAGAGGGAAGATATAGTTTACGGGCAGTTGATGGATGTACACCATAAAACTGTTGATTCCTATTTTGACGAGATACTAGCTGATAGTATGGACTCGGTTGCTACGGAAGTTGCACTCCAATATATCCACTCAGACATTAATGCCCCCCTCGACTCTGTAAGAGATATAGTGTCACATTTCTTGATTCCAAATGTTAATCGTGAAACGAAGAGAGAGGAATCAGAGATAGCAGAAAAGAGATTTCTGGCTGCTGCCCATGCCAATATATACCAAGCAATTAAATATGTGGATGAATCTAAACATGGTGAATAAGGAAAACATAATTGCATTTTCATTTTCAATTATTTTTAAGCATAGATCTTACAATTTTTAGGTATGCATTCCATTCTGAAGCATTTCGATTTAATAAGTACATGTGATTGGCGGCGTGATTTTGAAAATATGTTTGCAGTTGAAAACTGTGAACATTTTGATGACTACTGTTTACCAACCGATGGAGGGATGCCGAATCGTAATTGATAATTCCATCATTTTCATGATAAACAATAAGTAGAGGGGATTCTTGGGAAAGAACTTGGAGATCCACATCAATATTGTATTTTAATGCCCATAAAACGAGAGGAATGATCGTGGAGACAATACAAGAAAAAAACATCGAAGCTGGCAAGAATAGGTTCCTGTTTATTCCGCCTAGAAAATAAAGCAAACCTGCCACAATTAAACCAATAATGGCAGCAGGCAATCGACTTCCGAACATCCATAAAGCCACATCGTCTAATGACGCAAAAGACCTGTCATGTATTACCCGAACCTGAGGAAATATTTCTTTAACCTTCAAACCCACTGCACCTCCTAAACTCCATCCGTGCAAAAGCAGCTCGGAAGGCGATACTTGGTATTTACTCTCCATGTACTTGATAACATCCAAAGTGTCATCCACGAGCTCGGCCGACCTTAAAAATCGACCACGCGACCTCCCGACTCCACGGTAGTTGAACGTCGCAACTCGTTTCACGCCAAGCGCAGTTCCATAAGCAACCAGAAAATCAGAAAGTTCCTCATATTGAACTCCATTGGGGCAAAGAAATAGCTTTCATAAAACAGTCAGCTTGAAAAAAAACAGCTTAAAAGACCTACCAGAGTGAATGAATTCAAATCAGATTCAGAAGATGCCAATGTTTCAAAAGTGGCGAAGCTAATAGTGTGTCCTACAAAGTCAAGACTCCATTTGTTCATGTTATTCTCAGATTGACCCATGAATTGGGCAGGTAATATAAGCGCACCAATAAGATAATCAGCTGTTAAGAGAAACACAGCCAATTTGCAAATAGTCATTATGGTGCCATTGTGAGCGCCATAAAGAAAGGATGCAATAATAATGCATGTCAACGTCACCCACAATCCAGCCAACATAATTATTTTCAGGATTAGTTAATACAGGGATAGCATAGGTAGTACCGGTATCCTGAGGTATAGTACTAATTAATTATTTACAAGCTCCAAATTAAATCGTAGATCTTAAACCCTTAATGCCATTGAAATCGTTGGTACAATTATACCTTCAGGATAACCGAATCGTGGATATCAGACCCCTGGTACACCTAGTAGAATTAGAAGTATTAGTTCTTGCAATCAATGCTATCAAATTCATTCCGCCAGCGTTCACAGTGCTTGTTAACTTACGGAGTTTACTCATTTGCTGCCAACATGAAGCTATGGAAGATATACATTCCTTGCCACCAGGACTACGCAAGTTGGATCTTTCCTAAACCGGAATCAGGAATATTGGTTTTTTGAAACCGCTCATACATTTAGTAGCGCTGAAATAGGGAGATAATCAAATTCATGATATTCGGCATTTGTCATCACTGGCACATATGGTAAAGCTGGATCTGGGAGATAACCAAATTCATGATATTCAGTATTTGGCTCCATTGATAATTTTAGAGCAGCTATATTTGGATAAGAACCAAATCGAAGATATTCAACATTTAGCCTCGTTGGTACTTTTGGAGAAACTGTAACTGGGAGACAACTATATTCAAGATATCCAACATTTGGTAAACCTTGTATGTTTATCGCTGCTGGATCTTTCAGATAATCGAATTGAAGATATTCATCCTTTGGCAACTTTCACTGGTCTATCGATCATCGATCTTGGAAGTAATGTTATCAAAGATTTGAAACCTCTAACAAATATGTCTGGCTTAAGGATCTTGAGTTTAGAGAACAATTTAGTGGCGGAATTTTGGGAAGGGACGAATTTCAAAGAAATGGAATTCGTCAATTTGCTCGGAAATCCTTTTAAGACTGACAGTAGAAACAAAGTTCAAAATCGACAAGTCATACGAAGACGACTCAAATATATATGTGTGAACAATAACCATGGTGCAGTTTCTGGTATTGTATATGGCACTTCGCCGTTGCCAGTCGAAATCGCGAATCTCGTGGAAGAATACGCTTCAGGCGGTGTACTTTTTTTGTCATGGAATAAAAGAAGGGAAATACAGAATCTGCATAAAATACAATCAGGAATGCTGAGATGTCTTCATCTATAAATGAGGTTTGGTCACCTTTGAAATGAACGAAAGAGTGCACCTTGTAATTGCGAATTCTATCGTTTAGCCTTTAGAGAGTGTCTATTTTAGTAAATTATATTTACTAAAGAAATAAATTCACTAAATTAATTCAGATTTCAAGATCGGAAACTGGTACAAAGTGCATCGACGGATTCTTCCTATCGATAAACCCATCAGCTTGCTCAAATGCTTGAAGATCTTCGACATATCTCACTAGTTTATTATTTTCCCAGATCCCCTTTGCATTTTTACCTGTACTCGACCACGAAATTGCCCCCTTGCCGTGTTTCTTGTTCTCCACCCAATACCCGTTGTAAGTAACTGAATTGCCCAAGGTACTCGTCACACACGATCCTTCACCATCTCGTTTATTCTTTCGCCACTCTCCTTCATATCTAATGTTCTTCTTTCTATCTACAAACTCTCCTACTCCGTGCTTGTTTCCCGATTTCCAATCTCCTGATCCGTTAAGTTTTTGCCATTTGCAACTTGGATCTACTTACCCTTATAATAAGCTCCATTGGAGTAAGTTTTAGTCCCAAACCCATGCGGGACCCCATTCTGACAGCTCCCTGTATATAGTGCGTTCCGATACTGGATACGATGGATGGAGTCTTGAGGCTTTCGCCCCGTTTCGAGTACACGCTTCCTCGTGTCACACTCACTCATCATAACCGCGCCTGCGATACGTCCCCCTTTCCTGTTTTTTTTTAAAAAAGTACACTTGTATGTTTGAAATGTTTGATATTAAATTTGGGCAATTCAATGGCAAATATCCAGTGAAATCTGATAAATCTACTGATAGTCTAATGGACATAATTCTTTTGAAAGGTGTGCAAATCATGAACTCCGCCTTCTCTCTGTGCAGCAGCAGATCGAATTTCAAATCTCAACCTACCTTCATTCAAATATTGGTGTACAATCGATATAGATTTCGCACCAAGATCTTGAAATCCATGTCTGATACTTTGTGCTTGATAAGGAATGAATTTCCTTACTGATCCTTTATCCACAACTGAACCAGAGGCACCTGTGGAGATAACTGGCATATGAAGCTCTGAATTATGGCTAGTCTTAAGAGAATCATGCGATTGATTTCCTCTATATTTCTTCAATCTCATACCATCCTGAAAATAATAATCTCCAGGAGATTCTTCAGTGCCGGCCAGCAGAGACCCCATCATAATCACACTTGCCCCCAATGACAGTGCCTTGATAGCACATCCGGAATTAGCAATACCTCCATCCGCGATCACGGGTACATTATACTTGGAAGCTATACGACTCGTGTGGTATACAGCAGACATCTGCGGACGACCAATCGCCTTTATCAATTGCCCTGTTGCGATGCTTGCCACTCCCATACCAACCCTGATACCGTCAACACCAGCAGCAACTAGCCTTTCGACATGGGACGCAGTGACACCATTACCCCCAATGACTTCAAGATTTGGATAGGTGGCCTTGGCAAATTTAATCAGTTCAATCTCGTTGTTCTGGTCAAGTTGTCGAGCTTCGAAAGCGACGACATCTACACCGGCCTCCACTAGAGCTGCAAGTCTTTCCTTGGCTTCAGGAATACTACCTACACCTACACTCGCACCACACAATAGCTGCTCATTAGCATCAAGACTTGCGTGAGGGAAGTCACGGTTCTTAAGAAGGTCCTTTCTTGAGACAAGTGATATTAAATTATCAGATTCGTCCACAACTGGTATTTTGCCTTTCTTACTCTCCCGGATCATGTTTTGCGCCTGCTCTAATGAACACCCTTCGCCGAGGGTCACAAGCTCACTTCTGGGTGTCATAACATCTCCCAATAGCTTGCTTCGATCCTCTAGAAAATCGATATCCCGGGACGTCACCATACCCAGTAACTTACTTCTAGAGGTTCCTTTCTCAGTCACTGCGAATGCGGTAAATCCGTTTTCAAGAATAACTTTATCCACTTGAGATAACGTTGTAGAAACGCTCATACACATTGGATCTGTAATAAAACCGCATTTAAACCTTTTGACCAAGCGCACTTGTTCTGCTTGTTCTTCGACGGAGTTGGACCTGTGAATGAATCCTATTCCACCATGAACCGCCATAGAAATGGCCATAGTGTGATCCGTAACGGTGTCCATAGGCGAAGAGGCGATAGGCAACTTGAGTTTGATTCGTCTGGTGAGGTTGGTTTCTAAAGACACGTCGCTGACGGGAAAGTCAATGCTCCCGGGAAGCATGATGATATCGTCGAAGGTAAATCCTCTTCCAGCTGACAAGGAATTGAAAAGTTCATGAGCACTTAGACCATCTTGTTCATCCAAAGGAAGTTCGAACTCCATCTATCTGTCGTGTTAATCAAAACTAGTGGAGAGAAAAAAAAATATTTTTGTCGTGGATGGAATTCCGAGTGTGAGTGATGTTTAATTGAAATTGGTTGACTCCTTTATTAATTATTAATATTCAGCGAGTGGGCTGAAGGAGAACTCAATACCAAAATGGTCACGGCTTTACTGCTCGGCGCATGGATTAGTTTACATGGTAGAGCTGTTTCAATGCCATTCACTGTTCTTGGTTGGAATCAGTTAGAGAATATCGCGTCAGTTGAAGTACCGAGTGATAGGTGAGTATAACAACATGATTTTGATAAGTGATTCATTTTTTCTATATAAGGGAAAAAGATATCTTAGAAGCCTTCGCAATGCATGCTCTCTTCAATGGAAAGCCTTGTAGAGTGACAAGAATTTAATGTATGAAGCCCTCCAACATTGAATTTTAAAATGCATGATTCTGGATTATGCATCTATGGTTTTTTCATTTTCTGTGCACTTCTTCACCTTAGAAACAAGTTGACTTGCTTTTCTCCCCTCGTTTTTGAAAAGTTGGATAATTAAATAAATTATAATAGAAATACATCGTCTTCATGGTGCATTAACTCTCGGTATGTGGCCGGAGTATCGATAACCTTATCCAGCTCTGTCTTTACATGCTTACATAGTTCGCTTTTGAGCCAGAACTTGAGATGCTTTCGCGACTCCCACTATGAATAATGTCAACACAAATGTATCTATTAATTAATGATCACGTACCTCAGTCACTACAACGAAACGTTCATGCTCGTGAGTATCAATGAGGGTTTCGATGTTCAATAGTCCCGGCCATCCCTTCATCTTGTCTTCCATCCCGGTCATCAGCTCCTTAACCTTGACCTCTTTCAAAGGAGGTATCACTCTCTCTGAGATTCGAATCACTTTCCCCAGATGCACCATAGTCACCTTGGCTCTACTCAAAGCCATTCTCAATCACAAATAGTCAAAGTAAAGAGAATAGGCGGTACGGTCCCCGC
>Ga0105054_10011440_pt1 | contig 11070 bp, 13 predicted proteins | sample BON02_FD_78091 | JGI IMG/M metagenome (GOLD analysis project Ga0105054, IMG submission 78091) | Freshwater microbial communities from Lake Bonney liftoff mats and glacier meltwater in Antarctica - BON-02 (megahit assembly) | ecosystem: Environmental > Aquatic > Freshwater > Ice > Glacier... | reverse complement strand
GTACCGTCTACATGCTTAGTCAACTATTGGATTGTCGACCGAAAACCGCTGGTTGACACACCTACTTTCGGCTTATCTGCTTAATTTCGCACCTGCTTAGCAGCATCGCAAGCACTAGTCTTTTCTTATCGACACCCCAATATCAACCCCGAAAAGACACAGGGTTGCGGGATTATTTTAAGTTTATCCTTCTTTTTCTAAATCAGTTAAATATGGAGGAGGTACTAAAGACTGATAAATACAAAAAACGGGACTATCCCAGGGAGGTGGAAACCAATACCATTGTATTGGAAAAGGCAGAGGTAAAAATGCTCATCCATCATGACCCTAAAAATTTGAGATTGTCCAGGGTAAAAGACCTGTTTATGTTGTTAATTTATACAGGATTGAGATTTGGTGATGGGGTACGAATTTCCAATAGGTGGGTGGGTAATGGGATGCTGCATATCCATACCCAAAAGACGGATGAAAAGATCACCATTCCACTACATCCCAATTTGAAGGAGATACTTGAGAAATATGGGTACAACCTATCGAGCCTGGCCATATCCAATCAAAAGTTTAATAAATACGTAAAGGAGCTTTGCCAGGATGCAGGGATCAATGCAGATGTAGAGGTAATCAAATACCAGCATGGCATCAGGAAATACCATGTTTTCCCCAAGCACAAGCTGATAGCAAGCCATACGTGTAGGAGAACCTTTATTACCAATTCCATCCTGGAAGGGATTCAATTGTCAGTAATTCAACGAATTACAGGCCACAAAAAGTTGGTAACTCTTCAAAAATATGTCGATATTGCTGAAGGAATAAAGGTGGAGGAGATGGAGAAATTGAGTAGGTATTTTGAATAATTAATCTGGGATGAATTTTATCAGGATTCTCCCAGTTTAATTTGTCCTTTGTAATAAAACATAAGTATGCTTAATTTCTTAAAATCTAGGTATAATTAATAGTCAGATGTATTGATGATTCCTAATCTATAAAGAAACTTTAATACAATCTAATAAAATACTAGTTTCAAATAAATTGTCATTATAGCTATTTTACTAACATAAATAATTTTATCATGTCTACTTTGTTGTATTTGGGAGGGTTTTTTGTCATTCTTCTAATTTTGAAATTTGTTTATGATTCGTATTTAACAGATAACACAGAGAGAGAATGGCAAAAATATAAGTATTTGAATCCAGAAAAAGCAAAAAAAATTGAGGGCGTGGGTGTGAAATTTGATTCAAGGGAGGTTGATAAATCTTTTGATGAAATTGATAAAGAGAATTCAATGAAAAGATTAGCAGAAAAATACAGCTGCGAAGTATGGGAAGTTAAAGATAAAGTATTGAAGGAAGTTAGTGAAAATAAACTTGATGATCTTACCTATGCTGAATTCAAAGATTTTTTTAAAGAACAAATAGAAAAAGAGAGTAGGACATACCAAATTAAGCCTATTAATACTTCGTCAGAACAAATTTCTTTTTGGATTGAGGATTACTTATTTTCAAATAAATGGGAAAAAAATTCCGAAATTAAAAGTACTCCTGAAACATTCCTGCATTTTCTTTCTAAGCACGGAATAGACGTAAAACAAGATTTCGTTGGTTTAGATGAATTTTATAATTATCTAATAGAAAATATTGAGGAGGATTTAGATGATACTTCTGAATCTATCTACGAATATCTTGCCGAAAATTTTAGCGAAATTAATGATGAAGTAAAAAAAAGAATAATATTTATAGGGTTAAAACTTCCTAGCGATCCCTTTGTAAGAGGAACTCTAGTTCATGTGGTGACGGATATATTAAAAGCCGAGTTTTTTAAATCCGATGATTTACAGATATTGAAAAAACCTGAAATCTGGATTAAGGAGTGTTTAGTGTTATTGGATCATAAAGATAAAAATAACTACCAAATTCTTGCAGATCTATATAATCAATTGAACAACATCACTTCATTCAACGGAAATCAAGATGGTGCATTTATTTATTCTATGCGATCCACTCAATTTAAAATTTTACATGATAAAAATTCAAAATAATTCTGTTAATAGGTTTAAAAACCCAAATGTCTTAGGATGAAATTCACACAAAAAGATAAAAGAGAAGCGTTAAAGCAGCTCCGTGAAGAATGGGATTCTTTCAGACCTCCAAAAGAGATTGATGAAAGGATATTTTACCATTATTGTGAGGATAAAGGTCCTGATGCTATTATCAAAGCCATTCAGGAGGATTTTGGATTGAAGAATTGCTATGCCGGAAAATGCTGGTGGTACTCTACCAATCAGGCAGATTTCAGACCTGTAGCCAAAAGAATCGGGATGAACTTCAATTGTGGAGCCTGCACTGAGGATTGTGTTCCTGAAAGGTTTAAAGAGAAATCTAGTTAAGAATATTTTACCTAAATTGTATTTTCACTTTGTTCAGGTAATTCCCTTACCATGCTCCAAGAACTGATCAAAAACCTTCAATCCTCCTTAAAATCCCAATCAGGGACTGGCCCAGCAGAATCTGTTGGTAGACATTCCCTGGACCATGGTGGATGGAGATTTGATTTTGAAACGCTTTTGTTTAGTATTAAAATATTTAAATATTTCAGATTATCGGAAGTTTAATAGAAATGAGTAATTATATAATACTTTATTGGAAAATTATTGATCTAAAAAAAATTGAAAAATGGATGCTTTCTTGACTTTTATCGGAATTATTGCACTTTTATTTGTGGCTAAATTCATTTATGACTCTTACTTGACCAACAATACAGAAAAGGTTTTTGAAGAATACCAAAATAACAACCCCGAAGCGGCTGCTAGAATTGAAAGAAATAAAGGTTTTGACCTTAGTACTAAACCCAAAACGAGGTCAAAAGATAAGGAAGATAGTCTTTTAAGGATGGCAAGGAATATGGGATGTACGCCAGATGAAGTAAAAGAAGGGTATATCGAGGATTTGAAAAGCCAAAACCTTGATCAAAATAAATATTCAATGATGATTCAAATCCTAAAAGAGAAGAAATATGAAGAATCAAAATTATTGAATATTGACCCAGATGATACTTCCTCAGCTTATATGGAAAAGTGGACAAAAGAATATTTTAATAAAATTGATAATTTTCGAGAAACTAAATATGATTACGATAAAAACATTGAAAATGAAGAAGCATATTTCCTTAATGAAAAAGGGGAAGATAAACTATCTAAAGGGTCCTATAATGAGGCAATTGAGCTTTTTAGTTCTGCAATTCAATTACAACCTCAAGTAATATTTTTTCACAATAGGGCGGAGGGTTTTTATAAAAGTGGACAAAAGGAATTTGCTAAAGCGGATTATCTTGAAGTAGTAAAGCTTGAACCTGATAAAAATTACCGAAATGTGTTTTCTAAATTAACAAGAATTTATATGGAGGAGAATGATTTTGAAACTGCATTAATATACATTGATAAGGTTATTCAATTTTCCCCAGAAAGAAAGATTGCTCTTTATAATCGGGCGGTGGCACATTTAAACTTGGGAGACAGGGAAAGCGCAATAGAAGATCTAAAGCTGCTTGTTAAAGTTTTACCAAATTATGTAAATTCTTATATCCTTTTAGGGGACATTTATTTGAAGGAACAAAACCTAAATGGAGCACAGGAATGTATTGATGCCATTAATTTACGTGAATTTTATGAACCAAACTTTAATGTAAATGAAAAACAGGCAATGGCCATATCGCATCTTAAATTCAAATATTACGACAGCAAATTAGGAAATAATAAATAGGATTTATTCATAAAAGAAATCAAAATTTATTTACCAATAAATTAGCATAAGAATGTAGCTCTGGAATTACTCAAAAGCTAATCAATAATAAAATCAAAACCAGAAAGAAGACGAATTTAGTACAAAGTAAAAAGTTCTCAGAGATGCTTGATGGAGCCGTAAAGAACTATCAAAATAACCTGATCACCTCAGCCCAGGTAATTGAGGAGCTGATCAAACTGGCTAAAGAAATCAAGGAAGCTGACAGAAAAGGAGAAGAATTAGGTCTGGATTTTAGGGAGTATGCATTTTATACTGCCCTAGAAATCAATGACAGTGCAGTGAATGTATTAGGGGATGAAATTCCTAGGCACATAGCCAGAGAGTTGGTAGATACCGTCAGAAACAATACAAGCATAGACTGGACAGTCAGAGAGAATGTACAAGCTAAAATGCGCATAGCAGTCAAGCGTATACCCAGAAAACATGGCTACCCGCCAGACATGCAGGAAAAGGCCACAGAGACAGTACTAGAACAAGCCAAAATGATGGCAAATTTAATGGATAATGAAACTAAAACGTACCATTCACCACCAAGAGGAGAATTGGGAATAGCTGCTGAAGATTGATACTATGTATGATTTAACAAAAATACCGAAGGAGGAAAGTACCATTTATTTGGAGGAAGGCCAATTTCTAGGAGATGTAAAGACTAAATTCAATGACTTCAAAAAGGGATTGCCTGAAGGTATACTGAATAAACAATACACAGGTATAGGTGCTACAACGGTTGAGTTTAAGAGTGAACGGAAGTCCATTATAGTTTTCCCTTACCGTAAGATAGCTCAAGAGAAATTCCATAAATGGGAAAATTCAAAAAAAGTATTTTATGTGGGTACAAACGAAAATAATAAATCAAATTCTATTGAAGATATTGCCTATTTTGTAAAGGAAAATAGAGACGAGGATTTGAAGTTTTGCGTAGTAGCTGACAGTATAGATAAAGTTGTAAAAGGTATTGAAAAAGCTGAATTAGACCCTTATGGAGATGATTTTTTTCTAGTACTTGATGAAGTTGAGATTCTACAGCTACAATCTGGATTTAGGGGAAGATTACCTTTATGTTTTGACTATTTTAAAAAGTTTAAGAGGAAATGTTTGGTGTCTGCAACATTGCTGGACTTCTCCGACAAAGAAATCCAAAAACTACCTGTTTACCATGTAGAAAAAGTATTACTTGATAAAGAGATTGGACATATCAAATATAAAGAAAAAATAGATTTTAAGCAGTATAAATCAAATTTCCCGCATATAGAGGTTGCTCAAGATATACTATCCTTTTATAAAAAAGACCCGAATTATAGTAATTATAAATTTTTTATAGGTCTTAATTCCAAAGAAGCAATTAAGCAGTTTATTGAAGAAATTGAAAAAGTTAGTCCCGAAATAACAATTTCAGTGATCGTATCTGAACAAAGTTCAGATGACTTTTTTGATAAGTATACAAAGCCAAAAATTGTAAAAGGAAAACTACCTTGTCAGATCAATTTAAGTACATGCATCGCATGGAGTGGGATTGATATAGAAGAACAGTTTTTTTCTGTAGCTATTTCTCTTAATAATAAAGTCCATCATTCTTTCAGTATTGAGAACTTAATACAATTTTTTGGTAGATGTAGACTTCCTAGAGGTCAACAACTTTCAAAAACATTTGTAGTTGGTAAAGAGGTAGGGCTAAGATATATAAAACCAGATGGAGATTATATTGAAAGGATTGATAATTTAGAGTCTCTGATAAAATTTGTTGATAAAACAATAAAATCTAAAGCTGATAAAAATTTTTTATACAGCTCTTTAATGTCAGATAAGTACAATCTTATTTATTCAGATATTAAAAACAAACCTAAAGCCAATTGGCTCTTAAAAGATTTAGAAATATATACCTTAAACGTAGTAGATGATTATAAGGATATTGAATATGGACTTTTGAAAAAGCTTCAAGAAAGGTATACCATTGATAAAAAACCAACTTTATTCAAAGAAATTGAGATTTACGAAAAATCATCCGACGAAAAATTAGAGGAAAGGTTAGAAATACTTATATCAAATTTTGAGCATGATTATCCTAATTCCAAATTGATTAATCATGTGCGGAAAAACCGAATGCCAACACTAAGGCTGGCAGCTTTTTGGTACTTGTTTGGGAGAAAGGTTTTAAAGAATGATGAAGATGGACTGAAACTGGCTAAATATTATTCTGGTTTTGAAAATTATTTACCTACAAATTCATTACTACATATTACTAAAATAACATTGGATAGTATTTATCTATACCAATTTGAAAAACAATTATGGGAAGATTTGATAAATCAAATGAAGGCCTTATGTAAAGTAGGTAAAAAGAAAAATACAAAAGAATTTATTAGCATATTCAAGAGTTTAAGATTCTCTAATTATTTTCCTTCATTAATTTTTTCAAAAAACCAAGCTTCTTCTATTGGATTATTCATAAAGTTTATTCTAGGTGTTTCCAGGTCTGGTAAAAGTGGAGGCAGTGATACTTTTATGATTGAAGATGGTATAGCCTATATTCCAATGATCTATACCAATTATCCAAGTTTGGAATTACATTTGGGTAAAGTTTCAAAATTTCCAAAAGAAAAAGTAGGAGTTTCATTTGGTAAAGTTTCTATTCATAATATTCTTCAAGAAGATTTTATTAAATTATAAATAATTTACTGGTGGGCATTAACTTTTTATAGATTAGATTTAATGGCCACCTTATTTTAATGCCTTTATTTACCTATAGAAGATAATGATATTTATACGGTGTATTTTAGAATATTTCCACCAAATCAAAATAATGATGAGAAATTTTATTAGATTTTTTTTGATTCTAACATTAATCCTGATTTCTTGTAAAACAGAAGAATCGTTTTCTACTTATACACTTAATACTTCCACATCTCCAATTGAAGGGGGCAAGATCAACATTTCCCCCCAATCCAACATTTATAAAGAAGGGGATATTGTAACCTTAAGGCCTGAGCCCAATGAACATTGGATATTCCAAAATTGGGAAGGTGATGGAAGTGGGAATTCCAATCCATTAGAAATTATAATGTATTCTGATAAATCAGTTGTAGGAGTATTTTCAAATAGGGATTATCCACTAAGTTTAACGATCGAAGGCGAGGGCATCGTAGAAGAAAAAATTATAACTAATTATTCAGGTAGATAATACCCGTACGGTACTACTGTTGAACTCAACCCAATTCCCAAAGATGGATGGGAATTTGAAAGTTGGGGAGGAGATTTAACTGGAACTGAAACACCCAAAATAATCATAGTTGATAAAGAAAAAAAAGTTACCGTTAAATTCTCAAAATTTTTTCTGGAACAAAATGGAGTTACTTGTCTTTGTCCTAATTCTAGGCCTGGTGAAAAAGGAGTAATCAACGGAATTGTATACGAATCAGTCGATAACCAGCTTCTTGTTCAAAGAAGAGACGAAGGTGTTGATATGACGAAACTTTGCACTTCTTTAGTGACGGATATGAGTAAATTATTTTTTGATAGTGACTTTAACCAACCAATTGGAAGTTGGGACGTAAGTAATGTTTCTAATATGAATTTTTTGTTTGCTCAGTCTCAATTTAATCAACCCATTGGGGATTGGGATGTGGGGAAGGTAACATCTATGACCGAGATGTTTCAAGGTACGAAATTTAACCAACCTATAGGGAAATGGAATGTTGAAAATGTTGAAAATTTCGATTTAATGTTTGCATACACCCACTTCAATATGCCAATCGATGAGTGGAATGTAAGTAGTGGAAGGAATATGAGTAAAATGTTTTACGTTTCAAAATTTAATCAACCAATAGAAAATTGGGATGTAAATAAAGTGGCCTACATGAATTCAATGTTTGCGAGGTCTCAATTTAATCAACCCATTGGGAGCTGGAATGTTAGCAGTGTTATTAATATGGAAGCAATGTTTTGGAATTCTCCTTTTAATCAATCTATTACAAATTGGGAGGTGAGCAATGTGACTAACATGAGTTTCATGTTTTTTAATACCATATTCAACCAATATATTGGAGATTGGAATGTTAGTAATGTATCGAGTATGTATCAAATGTTTATGAATTCATTTTTTAACCAACCAATTGGAACTTGGGATGTTAGTAATGTTAAACAAATGTTTATGATGTTTTCTGGTTCTCAGTTTAACCAAAACATTTCAAAATGGTGTGTTTCAAAAATTATTTCTGACCCCGGAGAATTTGCTAAAAACAGCCCTCTTACAGAAGAAAATATGCCAGATTGGGGAACTTGCCCAAACTGAAGTAAACAAGACCTATTAATTTTTAATATTTGTGTTTTCATTTTTTTTATAGGCAAATGAATACACCAGCACTTAAATAACCCCCCCGTTAAAGTTTTTTTTGGGATACACCCCTAGCTGTTTTTCCTAAGGAGACTGTTATTGGGTAAACTATTTTTTCTTTAGTACACACCTATATTCCTATACAAAAAGTTTCAACATTAGTACTTCATTACTCTACTATACTCCTGGATCAGGATGTATTGATAAACCAACGTCTAATTCCAAATCAAAATCTTGGTATACGCATTCAGGCAGGTGGACATTTCACCTGCTTTTTTGCTTTGTACCGCTAAATAAATTTCTAACCATATAAGTAACATAGCACTTATGGAAAACCTAAATTTTAGAAAGGCTGCCAGACGGCAAGCCAAAATTAAAATTGGACTTTTGGGATGTAGTGGATCTGGGAAGTCGTATTCAAGCTTATTGCTAGCCCATGGCTTAGTTGGAGACTGGTCTAAAATTGCAGTGATAGACAGTGAAAACAGTTCTGCTGATCTGTATGCTCATTTAGGGGATTACAATGTAGTTCCTGTCACAGCTCCTTTTACCCCTGAAAAGTATTTGGAGGCTATACATCTTTGTTTACAGTACAAAATGGAAGCCATAGTCATTGACAGCATGTCACACGAATGGGAATACCTGGTAGATGCTCATTCTAAAATGCCAGGCAATACTTTCCAAAACTGGGGTAAAATTACTCCAAGACACAATGCCTTTGTCAATGGCATACTTCAGGCGCCTGTACATATTATAGGTACAATCAGATCAAAGCAGGACTATGTTATGTCAGAGAAGAATGGCAAACAGGTTCCTGAAAAAGTTGGGCTTAAAGGCATCACCAGAGATGGTATGGACTATGAAATGACCATTGTATTTGATATTGACACCAGGCATATGGCTAAAGTTTCAAAGGATAGGACTAATCTTTTTGTCAATAAACCAGATTTTCAAATTTCAGCAGAAACTGGAAAGGCAATTAAAGACTGGTGTAATATTAACCAGGCTCCTCAGGATGTACAGCCTTTAGAGGATATTAGCCAGCAAATTAGCTCCTGTAAAACACTGGAAGGACTGTACCAATTATTCAATGAGCAGCCCGAATTCCAGGAGAGCCATAAGGAAAAGTTTATCCTGCAAAAAGAAAAAATAGAGTTTAACCAAAAATTACATTCAAATGGAAAATTTTCAAATTCAACGAACAGCCATTAATCCAAATTCTGAAGTAAACCATACTCAGTCTGGATTTATTGAAGCAAATACAGTTCCCATTGAGCTGAGAGAAATCAGGGATAAGCACATTATCCCTGTTTTTTTGAAGGACAATGAACCCACTATTTCTCAGGTTGAGTTTGTGGAGGTGCTCACAGAAGCAGCCAGGGAGGTATTTGGTATTAGTGCCTTGCCAAATCCTCAGCTTAGGGTGTCCCATCCTATTAAAGGTAGAGTGTATGAAGCCAGGCACAAAAAGGCCAATGATTTGATGGACAACGAAAAGACCATCTACTACGAAAGACTGGCAGTATTAATTACCATTCCAGGCTTTACTGATGAAATCAATGGAAACACTTTGGAACTTAACGTGGGAGGTGTTAAGGCTTATAACCTTGATAATATGAATAGTACAAAAGGATCAAAAGAACACTTCAAATTCTTTGTTGGCTTTAAAAATATGGTCTGTACCAATCTCTGTATTTCTACAGATGGTGCCAAATTAGACTTTCAAGCCAGATCTTTGGACGAATTGTATGCAGGTGCATTGAACCTTTTTAGGAACTACAATGCCGAGTATCACATGAATGCTATTAATGGGTTAACAAACTATTCATTAACTGAAAAACAATTTGCCCAGATAGTGGGAAAATCCAGGCTGTACCAATACTTACCAAAAGAGGAGAAACAGCAAATTCCGGAATTGTTGATCAATGACACCATGATTTCCAAAGTAGCAGATTGTTATTACTCTGACAAGAACTTTAACAGGTCAGTGAATGGAGAAATTGATTTGTGGAGGTTTTATAACCTGCTGACAGGAGCTGTGAAATCTTCCTACATTGACCGTTTTCTAGAAAGGGGGGTAAATAGCCATGATTTTACCTTACAAATCAAAGAAGCCCTTGATCATGGGTCTGGTAATTTCTGGTACCTCAATTAATTATTCACACATTAGAAGCCTGCCAATTTGGGGGGCTTTTTTTCTTTAAAAAATATACACCATGATTAATACAGTAAATGAAATCAACATAAGTTATAGCCCCAATAAGGAGTATTTGGAAGGCTGTAGTATTTCCAGTTCCCAGGATTCCTTTGACCTATTGTATTCCCTTTTCCATCAGGATACCATTTATTTGAGGGAAGAGTTTATTATACTCTACCTAAATAGAGGGAACAAGGTATTGGGCTATTGTAAGGCCTTTACAGGAGGAGTTTCAGGAGTTATATGTGATCCTAAGATTATCCTTGCCATAGCTCTAAAAGGGCTGGCATCAGCCATCATATTGGCTCACAATCACCCTTCTGGAAATAGGAGACCTTCAGAACAGGACAAGAATTTAACCAAAAAGGTAAAGTTGGCTGCCAATGAAATGGATATTCAGCTTTTGGATCATCTGATCATTACTCCAAATGGAGGTTACTTTAGCTTTGCAGATGAGGGGATGATTTAATTCTTATACATAAGTATAGAAAAATAGGAATGCATGATTATATTTAATCATAAAATAAATGTTTAACCAGGCAAACCCACTGAATAGCCACCAAGTAAAACCTAAAAATAAAAAACCCCTTGTAAATCAAACAGATACAAGGGGAATTTAATTGTAATTGTGGAGCTGGCGGGAGTCGAACCCGCGTCCAGATAGGGAAACACCGTACCGTCTACATGCTTAGTCAACTATTGGATTGTCGACCGAAAACCGCTGGTTGACACACCTACTTTCGGCT
>Ga0105054_10011434_pt1 | contig 11072 bp, 9 predicted proteins | sample BON02_FD_78091 | JGI IMG/M metagenome (GOLD analysis project Ga0105054, IMG submission 78091) | Freshwater microbial communities from Lake Bonney liftoff mats and glacier meltwater in Antarctica - BON-02 (megahit assembly) | ecosystem: Environmental > Aquatic > Freshwater > Ice > Glacier... | reverse complement strand
TCTCTCTCTCTCTGTGTTTGTGTTTGTGTTTGTGTTTGTGTTTGTGTAGAGGTTCCTTATGGAAGTGATGCAGCAACACACACACACATAAACACATACGCACACACACACACACACACACACACACGCACACACACACTGGTAGAGAGCGCACGCGCGCAGGCAGGCCATATGTAAAATCATCCATGATCATATGTGTGATCTGACTCGATGAGATTGTGAGTCAAGTCGTATACATAAATGAGTCATGAGTCATGTGTGTGAAATTACTCATTTGTATATTTGACATGTCTCTGGACATGCTTGTGACATGAGTCATGACATGTGTTGCAGTGTGATTGTGTGTGTGTGTGTGTGTGTGTGTGTGAGTGTCTCACACAAAATCACCAAGTAATGAAATCTGAACTGACCATTTTCGCACTCGTATGATATGATCTTTCGAATACATGCGTGGATTTGTATTTTATTTGATACTCCACACGCTGCAGCCCCCGCACAAGTACTAGATCTGGCCACGTGATTCGTTCAAGTGTGTTGCAGTGTGTTGCAGTGTGTTGCAGTGTGTTGCAATGTGTTGCAGTATGTTGCAGTGTGTTGTAGAGTCTTGCTACTTGGTTTGCTGCAGTGTGTTTGCAGTGTGATGCAGTGTGTTGCAGCGTCTTGATATGTAATTCGCATCCTGACGTCGCATTCGTCTTGCACTGTTTTGCAGTGCGTTGCAATGTGTTGCAGTGACATGGCCACATGATTTGCATTCACTATTCCGACATCACATGAATGTTGCAGTGTGTTGCAGTGATCTGGCCACGTAATTCGCATTCACTGTTCTGACTTGATATGCATGCACGGATTGCTCTTGGGTTCGTGTATTACAGACAACAAGCTGCAGCCACACACTAGATCTTGCCACAGCCGCCGTTCCAGAGGAGAGTCGTCGCCCCAAAAAACAGAAAGCGACTTGCCGTACGAACCCGTCGTGGAATTCCCTTGCTTAGCCTCCCCGGAATATGTATCTTCACGTGTGTTGCAGCGTGTTGCAGGGTGTGGTGTTGTAGCCTGCCCGGACTATGCATCTCCGCGTTCGTATTTATGAGCACATTTGTATATTTATTCACGTATGCATGGACACACGATCACACGCACACACACGCACAAACAACATACATACACATCGCGCACACAACACACACACACCGTGCACACAACGCACACGCAACGCACACACACAAACACACAAACACACAAACACACACAAACAAACAGAGCGCACATCTCCTCTCAAATTCGATCCAGTCTGCGCCCTCATCTCCAGCACCGGCCAAAGGTAGAGAAACAACTCACACAAACATCATTGACCGTGTTCCAGAGTCTCCAAACGCCTCTGAACTTTGGGGGTTTAGGAGAGTGGGTTAAGCTCAGGGGATAACCTAAGGACGAAAACAGCGTCATCTAGAGTATAGACAGAGCTGCTGGCATCACCTTGGCAAAGATACGGTACGCGCGAGATTTTGAGGATCTCAAAGCCAGCTGGCTGTAGGACTAGCGAGCTGCAGTAAAACACATGCACAACACACAAATGTGAGAAGTGCCCGTGTTCGAATGGCAGTGGCTCTCAAGCAGGTTTCATATTGAGCTGTGAATACAGATGTACCTCAGATCTTTTACTACCTGGTAACCCTGGTAAATTGCAGCGTGGTGTAGTGTGTTGCAGAGTGTGGCAGGGTGCTGCAGCTAAATTGTGGACGTACCTGAGCTCTTTTACTGCCTCTTCCCATTGTGCGCGCGGGTTCAGCTGCACACACACACACCACATCGACACAAATACACACATACGCACATACACGCGCGCACACACGCACACACGCACACACACACATACACACACACACATACACACACACACATACATACACACCCCCCAACACACACACACACACACACACAAACACACACATGCGCGCGCGCATTCACACACATACACACACACACACGTACACACACACACACAAAAGTCGAGGTTGTTTGCTGTGGTGCTGCTTCGTTCGTGCTGACAGAATGCTTGATGCATGTTTGCGAGAGAGTGTGTGTATAAAGGTGTGAGAGGTTGTTGATAGGCGGAGAGTGCGCGGGAGTTTTTGTGGCGGGGTTGGGTTGGAGGAGTATGATACCGAGACCTTGGTTATGATCAATCGTAGCCGTTGCTCAATGGACTAAACGCCCAATGAATACCGCAAGATGGAATCAGATCTGATTCTGTCTTGCAGTGTTCATTGGGCGTTTAGCCCCGTGAGCAACGGCTACGAAGAAGAGAGCAGGAGAGCAGGGGGAGTGAGACACATCCATAGGAATATGAAATACATGCAGCACGTATACATATGTTAGGATTGTTCATTCATTTATTTTCCAACATCAGCAATAGTGGTAGTAATTGGAAGGGGTTGTTGGGGAGGGAGTGTCAGCAGGTACAGATCTGTATCTTGTATTCACACATTTGCAACTATCCAAACTCACGCTCGTACACGCATGGGGGTGCATAGACAGGCTCTTCCACAAATGGCTGTTCAAAAACTAGGGGTATGTCATGGTATCGTGCTTGGACTTGAAACAAAATTGGTACACAAATTACCGCTAGATGCTGTTCGGGGCGCTTACGGCGGCCCATGCCACCGCACTCAACCCATGGTGAAAACGGAAGAACAACAGCGAGAAGGACACGGCCACTTCGCGGCTCGGTGAGACGGCGTAGATCAGCAAGTAAATCCAAGGGGCAACTGCAGCGATCGAGAACATTGAGACATGCCACCACATCAAAGTGTCGGCTGCCGAGTGTAGAGAGATCGGCCGTGCGCTCGCATGCTATGCCGCGTTTGCGGATTGCGCGCACGCACGGCAGCGAGACCTCAGTCGCCAACACTTCGCCAAAAAGTGGCGCCAGCTCTGCAGTCACCTGGCCGTCTCCTGCACCCACATCGAGCAGACGCAGTGGTCTGGCGGCAGGAGACTCTTGGCTGCTAACCGAGGAGGGTGGAGAAAGGTCCAGAAGAAGAGCGGCGCTATCGATATCTAGAACGTGCATCCTGTGCTTTATGTAATAAGTGGGTTTCGTTTCGGCAAAGGAAGGGGAAGCTTTGAATCTCGAGGAAAGAAGTGCACCTGTACATGGAGAGTGCTGCATTCGCGTCTGCATTTGATACAAACCAGCCTACGCGTTTTTTTGCAACCACGACCAAGGTCATTTGACTCTGACTCCCTGCTCAATTCAGCGATGCATGCAAATTTTTCCTCAAGCATGCACACATCCTACCAGCAACTGCGCGCGCCCACGAAGCGGGGATGGAGTGCGGCGGGTGTGAGTGCAAAAAATCCAACGTCCTCTTGCTCGCTGATAGCTCCACAAACACTGACGCCAGCTCTGGTCCAAGGCGTTCTTTGCAGCAGCTGTAACGTAGGGCCTGTTGCAGCGCAGGAAGCGATACCCCCTCCTCCATGGCTTGTTCCAGGGGTGAGGGCATGCTCAGCTGCGTGGCCTTCGTCACCCACGCCTTCGGCATTTGTGATTTTGTTCGAGGCTAGCCGCGGGGCTGGCTTGAGAAAGAGCCGAGATGCTTGGGTCCTTGATTTGAGGAATCGACGAGCACCAAGCTCAAGCCCTTGTCACAAGCACTTCGAAGCTAATGAAAGGACTTGCACTTTTGCCGCGTACCGCGCGAACTTGCTGACCTCGAAATGTTTTTTCCTCAGCAAGCCTTGTCCACGAACCTCCGATAATTGGGGGGGGTACGAGGACCGGAGGTTCTCGTCCAATAAAGGTCAAATTGAAAAGATTTTTCGTCGTGCTTTTGCATCCCCTGAAATATTTCGATATGGGGTGGCTACGGTTAGTAGGATCCATAAAACCGGTCAACCGAAAAATTGAAAAATCGTTAAAATTTCTCAAAATCGGTCGCCAGAACCGACAAACGGAGGAGAAACGTGGCTAGGGGATGGAGAGTTTGTCCTAGACACCATACGTTCACGTGTGAGGATCATCCTGACGAAGAGGTGTGTCCCTATGTTCGCGGCCATCCGCGCCCGCTCTGGCGCGCGGTTTCTGTATTTGTGCACTTTTTTTGCGCCCCTGCAGCTCTTGGGGATTGGCTGTACTAGGGGGAGAAATACTCCCCCTAGTACAGCCAATCACACTTGGGGTGACATTTTTGAACACTCACCGGTAAAAGTAGCCAAAAAAGAAGTTTACTTCAGCGTACCAGTTAGCAAACATTCAAATATTTGGTACTGGTTAAGGCACCTCAATTTCCATGGACCACTTCTGAAAGTGGTCCATGGATTTCAGATTTTTGGGGGGCAAATACCTGAAATAACTTGAAAGGAGAAATAATGGTTAATTTGACCTTACATTTTCACATTTTGAGTGGGGGCCGTGACGATTTTGCGAAGCTAAATCGCAACGCTTCGGTAGCAAATCTAATCCAGATTAGGCCAGCTACTTTTCCGCCGTAGAGTGTTGAAAGCTCAAAGCTTCAAGCTCAAAGCTCGAACGTCTTTTTTGCCACGTTTAAGTGAAAAAAGACGTTCGAGCTTTAAGCTTTGAGCTTTGAAACAGCATTCGAAAATGTCACCCCAATTGGGTTTGGCTGTAGTTAAGGAGATTGATTGTGGGGATTGATTATACCGAGGATACATGCCAGCCCACCAACATTGTGATGAGGTGATCTGTTTTACCCACTTGTAGGAGATCTGCTTGTGTCTGCCATAAACTAGGTAATGCTCTGGTCCTCCGGTCCGGGACAGGTTCTTGGGTCCTAAGTGGTTAATCGGATGCTCGCCATCCAAATAGTCAAGTGATTAGGTTGGGTCTTCGAAACCCAAAGAAAGAAAGAAAGAAAGAATACGGTACGGTGGACCACTGATGATTGAATCTTTTGCCCCTATACCTACCCTACATTTACTATATTACAATGATGTCTCAACCTCGACGTTTCCCCAAGGTGCGAATCTCTCTTCTGTATATATGTGGTCTAGGTTGCTGTCGCGTTTTGTGTGTATATACGATCCTAACTGCCACGTGAACCTGACAAGTGAATGTCGTGGAGTCCTGTTGGTTACTTCGTATATGTGCCCTCTAAGAACCCAAGTTTAGATGACAGCAGATTGCCCACTCGGTCGGGCACCTCCTGCTCAGGTCAGGTACCGTTCTAGTTGGTATTAGATTGACACGGTACGTCCACCGGACACAACTTGTTTATCTTACTTAAGATGTCAGGGACATTATTGATGTCTGGTGTTAAAACCTGACAACAGCCTTGACTCTGTCGATCTCCTGTCGCTTTGGTTTGGGTGTTGTAGCCCCCCATTGCAGTGGGATTGTAATAGGTGCACTGTGACTAAAGTCCTAAAAGTCCTCCAAGATGGGATTGCCTTTCGATTCAATCGGGATTCTGCGGACTGCCTCCGTACTGCGCACCACTTGTATGCGTTCCTGATGTAATTGGCTAGCTGCGTGGTGGCATAACAAACTAAAAACCAAAAAGATGTGGGGTGGAGCGGACATAGTCACGCAGTAGTTTTGACTCGCTCCTACGTAAAATGAGCACACAGTAGCTTTCGTGAATGATCTAAAAATAGCATTTTGATTCTGGCAAAACCCGTGACTTCAAACATCGAGTACTTACATCTATATTTGAGCACATCGAGCTTCCAGAAAAGCTACTAGACTATTTTTTACGAAGTAATTAAAGCAACTTCAAAAAAACTGATTGCGTGTCGGCTACACAAACATACCACGATGCCCACGAACATGATCGGTTCCATTTGTCAATTGCGGGAGTGCCATTTGATTCGTGCCAGGAACTGAACAGTCACCTTATTACTGTGCACCACTCGTATGTATTTTCAACTTTTCGGGAGCCTTAGCAGTGTGGAGGCTTTACAAAAACAAAAACAAAAAGAGCTGAGGATGATCTTAATGAAAAGACATGCACAATTTTGTTTATCGTCCCCCCTTCATCTTAGGTCTGTAGTCCTCTCTTGGTCCGCGATCTTATGGTTTGAATTCACATCTTCTCTTGTATTATACTGACCACTTTAAAACAACAACAAACAAACCAAAAAAAAAAAAAACTCCAGGTCATCTGGATCTTCGGCCACACGCGGCAACATCCTGCCCCAAGGTGCGGTACTACGATTCCGCTGGGTCATGTTCCGCCAATACCGAGCAGCGCATAAGGACATCTCCTCCTCCGTTGTTGTTTCTCGTTCCCGTGTTTGTGCTCGTGGTCGTGGTCGTGGTTGTGGTCGTGATTGTCTATTGCTCGTGTTGGTGCTTAATTTATTTATTCATTCATTTATGTATTTCATTGATTTATTTATTGAAGGCAACAAAACGACAAGTTCATTGATTTATTCATATCGTTGATTTATTTATTCCAGACAACAAGGCGACATCTTCATTGATTTATTTATATCATTGATTGATTGCATTGACTTATTTATCTCATTGATTTATGTCATTAATTTGTTTCATACATTGATTGATTGATTTCATTGATTTGTTTATTTTATCGATTTAAGCATTCCTACAAGAAAATACATAAATGCAGTGATGGCTGACTCGCGCACCTCGCAGAGACGGCTCGACACAAGTTGGCTCGACACGAGACAGCTCGACACAGGACGGATCGACACGAGACGGCTCGACACGAGACGGCTCGACACGAGACGGCTCGGTTTCCGACCGGCACCCACCCTCGTGGACACCAACAGTGAAGAGACACCTGTGGCCTCACCGCGCAAGCTTGAGTGCGCATGCATGTTCCAGACCTCAAAAGCCTGCTCTGTTCTTGCCACAAAAGCGTTTGAGCTCGGATAAGTGGTCAATGCCGAGCACCAAACCAAGTGCAAACTGGTCTCCCTCGCTGACGACAGGAAGAGCCTGCTGGAAACGTATTGTTGCCTGGCCTCGAACACCAGAAATGGAGATCGAGGACAAGTAAAGCGAATACGAGACGATAAGCTCTCTTCCGCTGGTACCTCGCCGACAGCATAGGAGCACCTGCTGTCAACGTATCGCCCCCTGGCCTCGAGCACCAGTAATGGAGCTCGAGGACAGGTCAAGCGAGTACAAGATAAGCTTCCTTCCGCCAATACTGAGCAGCTCATGGGGACATCTCCTCCTCCGTTCTCATTTCTCGTTCCCGTGTCCTGCTCGTGATCACGACTCCACGTGAAACTAACTCATTCCCAGTTCCATGGTCTACTCGCCGCAAGATCTGGCCAGAGGAAAGTCGGGAAGTTGAAATAACCTCACAAACTGCAAGCGCGCAGTGAGAGGTATAAATTCAGAGTAGGTGGGATTTGGTTAAAAAGTGACCCGGCTGGTTTCGATTTTAGCACGTTGAATTCTATGAATTTGCTCAATGGGTTGCTGTGTCACTCGGAATGGGAAGAGGGATTTCTGGCACCCGTCACGCAAACCTCCGAGGCTCTGTGGGCCCCCTTGATGTGTTTTCAATGATTGGTCGCCCTGTCTTCGTGCGGTACCTGATTTGTTAAGTGTGTAACATCAGCCTCCGAGTCTAGCAGAGAGTCATCAAATGGTAGTAGTTCTGTCTGTCTCAATAAGTCACTCCTTCACAATCTAGTAACTCATCCGAGTCCATGAAGTTTCCTAGTAGCGAATTGTCGAAATTAGTTCATTGGTACATATCAAATGAGTTTCTACAGTTTAGTAAATCATCCATAAGTTTCCTATTAACAAATTCTCAAAATTAGTTCATGGGTACTTATCAAATAAATTTCTAGAGGTGAGCGCCAGGGATGAGAATAGATTGGGTTTTGTAAATATTGACTTGCTCAGTAAGCGTAAGTTTCCTCAGCGTGGATCCTGACTCCACAACAAAAGAGCTAACGTGAAGAACACTTTTCTTTATCTCGATTCTATTTAGCTCGATCTAACGTTCATTGTCATATGATTGTAATAATTAAATCCCCGGCATCATGGGGGCCACAGGTTAGTAAACCTGTGGTAAGCCATCCTCCAGTGTCAAAGCCTTGAAAGGGTCACACGTTGAGGTCCTCGTTTTTACCTCCACAATCGCACACCTCTCACACTCTCTTCCTCCCCCCTCCCCCTGCAAAGGGCCGTGACCTCAAAGGGCCGTGACTCCGGGAGAACTGAGCGAGAGATGGCCAACTTAACCCTGAAGGCAAGTTTTCTCTGCAAAAAAGGCTCACTTCAGACAGTACAGAAAAGATAGTCAACTCCGTTTTGTACCAGGATCTCAAATAAAAATTTCTGAGTGGAAGACCATCAATTTGCTCAAGACCATCAAACCCCACAATTTCGAATGACCATGTGGGGGCCATGACGAATTTGTAGTAGGACCTACCCATGATAGGTCTTACCTAGCCCCGAACTACCCTAGATAGGTCCTACCTAGCCCCAAAATGTTCAAGTGTATATTTTAGGGGACAAGTTTTGCATGGACGGAGGATCCGGCCTAACCGGTACGCCGGTGGCAGGACCAATTTCACGAGGTTTTGTTTTAGTTTAGTTTTATTACTTTGGCTTAAAAAGAGCCATCAGGCAGGAATAGGTCAAACCTCAAGGTGGGGTCGGGTATTTGTCGGACAAATGCGGATTCTCAGTGGAATCCAGTCTACAAGGCATTTCATCGCGTTCGTTGTTGTGGAAACGAAACAATTCGTTGCTAGTGATGTAAACGTGATCTTGACGCGGCAAACTTGCTGCCAGCGCTCGAGCAGGGCTGCGGAAGGCAAACGCCAAGCGCTTGCATTTGATTTTTCGAGACGAACTTTGGTATATATTATTAGAATCAAAATGTAGAAGCTTCTTAAGAGGCCCCGATCTAGGTCTGTGCACAACTTCGGGACTGGCAAAAAGAATGCGGCTGCGCAGCGCCGACTTCAGATTAAAAAATATGTTTGGCAGCAAAATTTGTCGTAAGTCGCCAATGCGCAGCTGCATTCTTTTTGCCAGTCCCAACTCGGAAGTTGTACACAAAAATGCTAGCACTTGGCGTTTGCCTGGCGCAGCCCTGCTGGGGCGCTGTCCGCAGGTTTGCCGCGTCAAGTTCATGTTTACAGTACTACCGACGAATTGTTTCGTTTGTACGACTACAAATTCAATGAAATGCGTTGTAAATTGTATTCCACTGAGAATCCGCATTCGTTCGAGACATACACAAACCTACCTTAAACCCAAATCTGCAAGCTCGATTCTGCAAGGTCTATCCTGCGGATTTTGTCGGTTGTAATTTGCTTTTATTTTTTTTTTTGTTCCTAGTTTTCAGAATTGGTTATGTTACAAACAGGGTCGGGCGTGTTTCTGGCAAGGCGTTTGCCTTGTTTTTGCTTGATGGGAAAACCCCTCAGGCATTCTGCAGCGGAAAAACGATCTTGAATTCGGTTTTTGGAAATCACGAGTTTACTGGGATTACTTTTAAAAACTCGCACGAAAAATGGCGAATACAGATTTCTGTGATGGGTGAGCTTTGTGGCCAAGCGTGAGTGCGACCCATAGACAAACTAGATGAGGGCTACACCAACGTAAATGATCGAATGATGCTTGTGCGACACCGCAGCGGCGAGTGCGTCATGAGCTAGCGTGGATTTGGACGGATTTTTTGAGCGAACAGCGTCGGGCGACGGGTTTGGTCGAGACAGCAGGAGGGGTGACCAGAGCGAGCGGAAAACGACAGCCTGCACGATGCTCGCGCAAGACTCAAGATAAGTTCGCAATAGCTTCCATGGCAAAGAAGCTTCTGTACCGTTGCATATGCGCGCACGCACGAGTGCATATGCATATTTTGCGGAGAGTGTGAAATACAGTTCGACAGGTGTTGTGAGCACTGAGTGCATGTGCAGATTTGTACGCTAAGCAGGTGTTGTAAAAATCAGCGTACGCATTTGCTTACACGCTCGCAACAAGATGTGCATATGCGCTCATGTATGTGCATTTTGTTCATTTAGCGTTGGGAAACGAGGATGGGGGGGTTCAGCTAGTCTATGAAAGCACCTGTTGCTTGGCGTGGGGAGTTGTTTTTGACAGAAGGAAAGATAGGGGTGTTGTCAGTGTCTGCTCTATTTTTAACGCGGGTGGGAGTGTATGTGGGTGTATGTGTGTGTAGACGCACACGCACACACACGGCAAAGATGCGGTACTCGGATGTGAGCCCAGGAGTCGGGATGAGACGCCTGGAGGGACCGAAGAATCCAGATGGACTTAATCTCGACATACATATATTCGTATATGTGTACGAAGTACACATGTGTATGTATATGCTAGAAGGCGGGATGAGATCTTGGACTAACTGCTTTTTCCTTTAACATATTTTTTCTTCCGAAAAAGAAAAGCAAAAGATGTGAACACAACCCATCGATAATCTCAAATCTAAAATATAAGATTTGAGCGCATAGGCCTTCAATAATCAACGGTAAGAAACCACTATTTATAGTAATAAACGCAATCATCATCATTTGGCAACCGACAAAATCGGCAGGATAAAACTTGCAGAATCGAACTTGTAGATTTGTGCTTGAATTTCCACCTATAAAATCGGTCCTGCCACCGGCGAAACTTTTAAATTTCCACCTCGCAAAATCAATCCTGCTACCGGCGTGAACACCCGGCTATCTTCTGGCACTTCTGCAGGAACTTTTGCAGTGTCCTCGGGCCCTTGCATAAATTACCATGCGAAGCAGGTACGAACAACATCCCTGACATGTTTTTGGTACCAGATCAAAAAAAGAGTTGGAAAATTGGTCCCCGGTCTCAAACCTAAAACCAATTTCGCCGCTGAATCGGGCCAAATCAGGAAAAATCGGACATTTTCAAACCTTCGAGGTTTGAACCTTTGTACCAGCCATATTTTGGTTTTTGGTTGTTTGAATGGTCAAGATGTGGTCGGATCGTAAAGAAAAGTAGCAGGAAAGATTCCTTGTACCAAGATTACTCTGTATTACTTACGTCGGCACCTCCATCGTGTCGTCGGCAGCCGTCGGCATTTGTGCCCGAAATCGCCCGAAACATTTGAAAGCAAGCTGGGTCTATT
>Ga0105054_10011433_pt1 | contig 11073 bp, 10 predicted proteins | sample BON02_FD_78091 | JGI IMG/M metagenome (GOLD analysis project Ga0105054, IMG submission 78091) | Freshwater microbial communities from Lake Bonney liftoff mats and glacier meltwater in Antarctica - BON-02 (megahit assembly) | ecosystem: Environmental > Aquatic > Freshwater > Ice > Glacier... | reverse complement strand
TATATATAAATATATATTTATATGTATATGTTAACACATGTATATATATACACACATATATATTATTTATATGTATATACATAAGTTACATATATACATATGTATGTTCATATGTATATGTACATATGTATATTTACGTATGTACATATATATGTGTACACACATCTATGCATGTATGTATATATGTGTATTTTGATACATATACATATATCTATATATACACATGTATATATATGATTATTTGTGAGTATATATCAAAAATCAATTTTAAAGATGGTTTAAATGTGCAAAATAAAAAGTAGCACTTACCAACACCACCATGGAAAAAAACAAGCGCGATCACCACTTACCGAGAGGGGGACTAGCAGCACAAACGGGTCGCTCAGTGGGTCGGGCGACTGGTAGATGGCCAGCAGGTTCGCAATACACACCGCGAGTACGCTTCCCCACTTGCTCCACACGGGAATGTGTGGGAATACAGATGTGAGGGTGTTGTTGCGCCGCTCCTGAGCTCGTCGCTGCTCCACACAGTCAGATTTTTCTGGCTCCTCAACCAGTGCACCGACCGGCACGGCGAATGAGCGGCGCAGCGACCGGCTCGGCGACTTTGTCCTTGCCATCATGGATTTTTTTTTTATGTTTTTGTCATGGACAAGGTTTAAAAAAACACCTTTAACATGTTCTCTACAATTTTGGGACGAATTTTCGAAAGTTGGACCCGGCGCACGGTGACATGTCAATCTTGTCCATCGCAACGTGCAGAGTGCATGCCATCAACCACGCTTCCTGTTGTCCCCACCATCGCTGTTGAAGCGTATTCCAACTTTTTATTTTCGTTTTTGGTATTGTTTTTCACACTGACCTCCGATGGAATTATGACACGGTCGGTGTGTGCAGGCTACAGCGAGACCATTCTCGTTGGCGCAAACTGACATGATATCCAGAGCCGACTGCCTCGATCGTATCTCAATTGTGATCACCGCCACGTTCTGAGCAGCAGCGACAGGACAGCGTGTGACGCATTAGAGAAGACGCAATCACTGCGCATCTGAGACGCTCATCAAGCGGCGATCAATATCCTGCAGACTCGCACCGCAGCTGTAGCAAACGTCTTGCATTTGTGTCGAGTGTCCCAACCATGTACCAACCATGGGGACAGATACAGAACAGACCACCAGGTGTACCAGCAAGCCCCGCGAAGAATCCAGCGAACTATGCTGTACAGCACCAAAGGTACACGCGCACGCACGCTGGCACGCAACCGTTTAAAATGATGAACCTATGTGTCAATCGATGAATCTCTCGCGCTTACTTTCCCCCTCTTTTTTTGTCCCGCACGCTCCTCTTTCTTTTGATGTGTCAAGGACAAATCAAACCACCGGCCAAGGAACGCCAACTCGATATGTCAACGGCGGTTTGCAGCAAGCAAACATGCCACAGCAATCTCGTGGCACGCTGCAGGTGATTTTGATACTGATTTTGATACTGCTTCTCATAATTTTTGGTATTCAATTGAGGATGACAACTCGCTACCAATGATGCGCAGAGGCATCTCTGCGCCTCAAGCCACCACGAGACAGAAATAGGGCATCGTGCTGAAAATATGCCAGATAGTCGGGGCGCGCGGCAAGCGGAGGGGCTTTAGCCCCGCAGCCGCCGTGCGCCGCTCGCAATCAGCCAGAGTTTACACGGAAAGTTTCCAGAACACCTTTTTTTTGGTTTTTTTTTAACAGATTCGGGCACGACTTCGGCGTGCCCGCATGTGTTCAAAAAAACCCAAAATGAAAAGGTGTTCTGGAAACTTTCCGTGTAAACTTTGGCTGAGTGCGAGTGGCGCGCGGCGGCTCCGGGGCTAAAGCCTGCCGCGCGCGCACTGACGTTCAGTATCTACTAGCACGATTGTTTGACATATTTTTGGTAATCCTCAGCAAAACTTTGCGAATGGTGCGGCGGGTGGAGGTGGAGCGTCTGCACAGAGAAATACAACAAAGGAAGAGATGCCGGCGGTGGAGGATGAAGCAGGACATTACCAAGTTTCTGTGGGTGCCACGATTGATCGGGGTGAGCCCTTCCACAACGGTCGTTATACCATTGTGAAGCTGTTGGGTTCTGGCACGTATGGGAAGGTAGTGGAAGCGGAAGACAACAAGTATAATAAGACGCACGTAGCAATTAAGTTGGTGCGCCGCGAGCCACCCTTGTACCGGGTGTCAGCTCAAAACGAAATCGCCATTCTTCGAGACCTTGATGGCCGCTGTGGTAACTTGAAGCTGCTGCGTGAATTTGACCACCAGGGCCATGTGTGAGTCCTCCTATTTCCCGGCGTTCTGATTGTGTGGATGTGTTTTTGCTCATTGTGTGGATGTGTTTTTGCTATTGTTCATCTCGGGGGCGCGCGACATCGGAGTATTTTAGCGTGACGCTGCTGCGCGCCCACTGGATCGGACCATTGACCTGAGGAATTAGAGTAGCGTCATCTGAAAAACCCATTTGGGAGATTCCACGACCTCAGTTTGATCACGCTACACTATTTTCGAGTCCATGGCCTTGAACTTGAAGATTCAAAACGCAATTTTGACAAAACCATACACTGTCATTTTGATTGACAGCTTGTGTTAGACTTCAATTCTATAGATTTCCTTTCACAACCCTGCAATTCCAATGCAGAACCCTAGAATCCCAATATGTAGCATCTTGGATGTGTATGTGTATGCGCGCGTGTATAAATCATGTACCATTTTGAATTTGTGTGGTTATGTGTGTTTGTGTTTGTGTCTGTATCTGTGTCAGGGTGGATGCCAGTGTCTGTGTTTGTGTGTGTATTGTGTAAGTGGAATGTCCGAAACTTTTGACACCAACTTGGATGTGTTCATTCAAGTATACAAGTGTGTGTATTTGTATGCGTGCGTGCGTGTGTAAGTGTTTTTTTTTGTTTGTGTTTGTGTATGTATGTGCGGGTGTGTGTATGTTTGCACAGATGCATGTCGTTTGAGCTGCTGGGCGACCATTTGAGTGACGTGCTCAAGCAGAACGGCAAGCCTTTCAAAATGGAGAGCATTCGCGACGTTTCGTTTCAGCTGTTGCAGGCGATCGCATATGTGCACAGCAAAAATATTATCCATACAGATCTTAAGGTGTGTGTATAGATATATGCATACAGGAAACATATTATCCATGTATATCTTGAAGAAATGTATAAAGGGGGGGAGAGCTGCCAAATTTTATTCGCTACCCTATTGACAAAACAAAACTGAATCTGCAGATTACAAAGCATTGAAATACCGAAGAATCCGATTTGAATCTCATATGTATATATGTATGTATATATATGCAAATGTACATAAATTTATATTCATGTACACAAATACACAAAAAACATACATACACATGTATGAATAACATTTATAATCATATACATATAATGTGTAAGATATGGGCGTGTGTGTATTTGTGTATGTATACATGTTCATTGATTTATGCACATACATACGTTTATTCACCTATGCATGTTTATTCATGTAATCCGACATACCCGCACAAGTTCACGTGTGCGTGTGCGTGTGCGTGTGTGTGAGAGAGATGTCACATAAACAACACATCCGTATTGCATACGCCAAGGAAATCAGGCTAAAACTGTTGTAATCCTACCCCCCCCACACACACACACCCGTCCCTTCTTCCTCTCTTCCTCTATCTCACGCGCGCTTTCTCCCTCGCGCGCTTTCCTTCTCACACGCGCGTGCCCTCTCGTGCAAACTTTTTCTCTCTCTAAACTTATCAGGCTGAAAACATCTTGCTCATGAGCAATCCAGCGGGGGCACTCTCAGTGAAAGTAGCTGATTTTGGATCTGCCATCTATTCCTCTGCTTGGCACCCACCTCTTGTTGGCACAATGCACTATCGTTCGCCCGAAGCGGTGTGTATATAGAGTAATGTTCGTACTGTATGTAATATGCCGTTGTTGTTTGTAAATCATTACAAATATATACATTACTGCAGTTTGGCGCATCAGCGGCACGGTGCACCACCGTTCGCCTGAAGCGGTGTTCATATACTGTATTCTATACACTGTATTGTTTGGGGTACTCGGATCCGCTGGTGTGCACGAGAAAGATGTATATGTATATATACATATATGCTGTGGTATATTCGGTGGGTATTTTGTTGTTGTAGATTATGTTGAGGATCTCTTGATCGGCAGGTGCTACGGGCAGGGTGCTCAGAACTGTTGGTGTGCATGTGTGAGAGAGATATATATACATTTTTACACACTGTGGTAGGTCTGGTTGGGCATTTTGTTGTTGTTGATTGTGTTGAGAGGTTCTCTCAATTAGCAGGTAGTACAAGCAGAGTGGTCGGATCCGTTAGTGTCGGCATGCTAGAGTTTTATATACATGTGTATACTGTGGTATGTTCGGTGGGTCACTGTGTTGTTGTTGAAATCTTGAGGTTTGTTCGTGGGTTTTACAGGTGGTACAGGCGGGGTGGTCGGAACCGTTGGATGTGTGGGCTATTGCTTGCCTCATTATTGAGGTGTTTCTATTGTTTAGGTTACTTAGTTTAGTTTCGATAGTATAATTTGCATTGATGGATTTGAATGGATGTTTGTGCAATCTCTTGTCTCGTTATCGAGGTACATGTATGTGTTGGTTTAGTTCATTCAGATTGGGTGAGTATTTTATATGTGTATACATATACATACACTCCTACATATATATGTGCAGTTGTGTACGGACGCACATGTATTCGAGTTGCTGCACGACAAGAGCATTTGTGCATGTATGTATACGTACAAGTATATATACATATATGTTTTCACGCATATATCAATACATACCTATATATGTGTGTACATGTATATATAAAAACACATACATATGCAGCTGTGTGCAAACGCACATGTATTCGAGGTGCGTTTACATATGTTAGTACATATATATATATGTATATATATATATGTATGGATATGAATGTAAGCGTAAAAATAAATATGTATATACATGCATGTATGTATGCGTATATATCGCATATATCGCTTTGTGTATATATATGTATGTTTTATATATCGCTTTGTGTATATATATGTATGTAATATATCGCTTTGTGTATATATATGTATGTAAGTGTAAAAATAAATATGTATATACATGCATGTATGTATGTGTATATATCGCATATATCGCTTTGTGTATATATATGTGTATATATCGCTTTACAAAGATGTGTATATACACATATAATATATATGTATATATATGTATATATCTATATGTAAGTGTAAAAATACACATACATATACATGTATGTATGTATGTGTATATATCGATTTACAAAGATGTGCACTTATATATATAATATGTATCCATATACATGAACATATATAATATACATATATTGTGATATATATATATACATATATATATATATATGTCTATACATATATATATATATACATGTATATTTATATGTGTATATACATATATATATATATGTATGTTTTATGCATATATATATATATGTATATATAGTACAAATACACATATTTATGTATATTCATATGTGCAGTTATGTATGGGCTGAGGGGTATTCAGGTTTGGCTCATGATGACCTACTATTGTATGTACACACAAATTTATATGCATATATACATTCATATACATATATAGATCATATATATGCCTATACATATGTACATACATTTATGTATGTATTATATATATATAAACATACATGTATGTATATATTCATATATATGTATATATGTGTACACATATATACATATATATACATACATATATATATATGTATATATATATATATATATGTATATATATATTTATATATATATATATATACATATATATGTATATATATGTGCATATTTGTATATATATGTATGTACATGTACATATATGCATATACATATATACATATACATGTATCTATATACTTACATGCAGTTGTGTACGGGCGCACATGTTTTCGAGTTGGCGCATGACGATGTACATTTAAGAATGATGCAAAAACTTCTTGGGCCCATTCCCCAGGTTGTATATATACATATACATACTCTTACATTTCAATATACATTCATCCTACACGAGTCACCAACGATTTCTACGCGTGTATTTATGTCTCTGCATCTGTCTCTTTGTACCTATCTCTCTGTCTGCATCTCGCTGTTGCTACGTCTGTCCCTCTATCCACATATAGCTCTCAGTCTCTATAAATTGATCTCACCCTTTCTCTACGTGTATTTCCCTATCTCTCTATATATCACTCTCTCTTTCTATCCATCTATGTAGATACTCAAATACCACGCACAACATCAATCTCTCTACATCAATTTGTCTAGATCTCCTCATATCGATTCGGCCACATGTATCTGTCTATTTTTTTATGTCTATCTCTCTTTCTATCCATCTATGTACATATTTAAATACCACACACAACATCAATCTCTCTACACGAATTTCTCTAGATCTCCTCATATGGATTCGGCCACATGTATCTGTCTATATCTCTATATCTATCTCTCTTCCTTTCCATCTATCTACATATTCAGATACCACGCAGAACATCAATCTCTCCACATGAATTTCTCTAGATCTCCTCATATCGATTCGTCAACATGTCTACATCTCTAAGTCTATTTCTTTTTCAATCCATCTATCTACAAATTCAAGTACCACGCACAACATCAATCTCTCCACATACATTTCTCTAGATCTCCTCATATCGATTCGTCAACACGTATCTGTCTATATCTCTATACATCTCTCTCTTTCTGTCCATCTATCTACATATTTAAATACCACGCACAACATCAATCTCTCTACATGAATTTCCCTAGATCTTCTCATATGGATTTGGCCACATATATATATCTATATCTCTACGTCTATCTCTCTACACCGATTCTTCTACATTTCCAGCCTATTGCACGTAAAGTGTCATTTAATCTCAATCTCCAATCTCAATCTCTTTGGTCTCTTTTCAACGGAACGTGGTAAAAGAGACCTGGAGCACTAAATCATCGATTAAGATTTGAGAATGAAGAAATGACACTCCAAAGGCAATAGGCTGTATATGTCTCTCTAAATCTACCTCTCGGTCTCTCTGAAATTTCCTCTCGGTCTGACTACCTCTATTTCACGAACTCTCTGCAAATATCTTCCTATGTATGCATCTTTCCACATCTATCTCTCTCTCTCCATCCATCCATCAACATATCCAAATACCACGCACGATATCAACAACCTCTTTGTCTCTTTAAAGTTTCCTCTCAGTCCCTCTACCTCTGTCCCACTATTTCTGTGCATGTATCTTCCGATCTTGTTATCTCTGTACATCTATCTCTCTCTCTATCCATCCATCTACATATCTAAACCCCACACACATAATCAATTTCCCTCCATCAATTTCTCCAGATCTCTCTCCCTTGATTCTGCTACATGTATCTGTCTGTATCTCTGCTCCTATCTCTCTTTCTCTCTGAAGTTTCCTCTCGGTCTCCCTCAATCTATTCCACTGTTTTGGTACATATACCTCCCTATCTTATAACCCCTGTACATCTATCTCTCTTTCTCTATCCATCCACCTACATATCTAAACACCACACACAACATCAATATCTCTTCATCAATTCCTCTAGATCTCTCTATATCGATTCTGCTACACGTATCTGTCTATATCTCTACATGTATCCCTCCACAAAGATGTTCCCACACGTGTGTGTCTGTCTCTTTATACTCATCTCTCTGTCTTTTAGCAATTTCCCTCGGTCTCTCCGCATAAACCTCTCAATTACTCTACCTAAATCTACATATATGCATATGTGCGTGTATACTCATATAGATATTTGTAGAGCTACACAAACATACACACATATAATGCACGCATTCTTCGATTTATCGCACGTTCCCTTTACGTGAATTTCCGTATCTTTCTACATCTATCTCCCTATCTCATTACATCTATGTCACAATCTTTCTGCACCGCCCGACCCAATCAATCATGTATGTTCCCTTACAGGTAAATAGATCTCAAAAATGTATTTTACTTATTGTCCAGTACAAATCTATAAAATCATGTTCCGGAGATTTTTATTCTCCAGAATCTGATCCTCCGCACAATATGATGCGGTACTGGGTTTACTACTCAACCCAGTTGTGTTTTGGATTTCCACCTGACAGAATCTGTCAGGTGGAAATTATTTGTATTGGCGGTGTACCAGTTTTGAAAAGGCATTTCGGCGGGGCCGGCCCTTAAATATTTTAGATGATTCATAGGGGCGGGCGGAGTATCTCTCGACCTGTTTCTTCATATCTTTCTACATCTATCTCCCTACCTCACTACACCTATGCAATAACCTTTCTGTATCTCTTTTTCTTTCTACATTTATCTCTCCATCTCATCACATCTATACCACGATTTTTCTACAGGTATCTCTCTATCTCTCGCAATCCTCATCTCTCTCAATCCATCTCTCTACCCGCATCTCACTATCTCTCCACCTCTATCTCTCTATCGTACCATATCCACATCACCATTTTCCTACAGGTATCTCTCTATCTCTCGAAATGCTCTTCTCTCTCAATCCACCTTTCTACGTGTCCTTTTCTATCTCCTCACATTTATTTCTCGATCCATCGACATTGTGCTCCTCCGTTCGTGATGTTATAATCAAACACATACGAAGCCATCAGATATTCCGACACCCTTCATATCTGAAAAATATGCAGGGTGTTGTGTGAAAGGTATATAGAGTGCTGGAAGATCCGATCTTTCTGGAAAATATGTTTCTATATGTGTTATCATCACCCCACGAACAGGCCTCCAAATACGACGAGAAAGGTCTGGTTTGTAAAAACAGACGAGATCTCTTTTGCAAATGAGGCTATTTTCAGTGAGGGTTGTTCCGCAAAAGAGGCATCGGGGCCATTGCCAGTGTATACGACAATTTCTTGCCACTAATGGTATACGGGTATGCGTTGTGTGTTTGTGTCTTGCAGGACTAATGAGGTGTGTGTCTGTGTCTGTGTCTGTGTCTGTGTCTTTGCGTCTGCGTCAGTGTCTGCATCTGTGTCTGCGTCTGCATCTGCGTCTATGTTTGTGTCTGTGTCTGTGTGTTTGCATGTGTGTGTGCGTGTGCTGTAGGATCTGCTGCGCAAGGGCTACGCCAACCGAAACCAGTACAACACCACGTTATTACAGCGCAGTGCTGATGGCAACGTGCGCTTGGCGCCCATGCGTAACGAGGGCCACGCCATGGTCGCCAAGGTGCGTGTCCGTGTATGTGTGTGGTGTGTGTATACACACGTGTGTGCATACACGTTTGTGTGTTTATACATGTGCGGCACGACAATAACGCCATGGTCGCCAAAGTGTGTTTACATGTGTGTGCGTGTGCATGCATTCTTGGTATTGGGTGTGTACATACACCTGTGTGGGTATACATGTGTGTATAGACCTTATGTGGGTATACACGTGTGTGTGTGTGTGTGTATTCATTCATCCATCCCCACACGAAATGAGGGTCACGCCATCGTCACTAATGTGTGTGTGTGGGGGGGTGTATATATACATACATAAAACATTGGGTGTGTATGTATACATACTCATACATATACATCCAATTGTATGTACACACTATGTGTGTATGTGTACTTATACACATGCATTGCATTGCATGCACAAACTCAAATGTATTGGTTCACGTTCAGGCGCCAAAAACTTGAGCATTTCGTCTCAGACCCGGTGCCGTTAAGTTAAAAGTAAATGTTATAAATGTAGGTGTATACATGTACATACATGTATGCACACACACATTGAATTATATGTACATATGTGTGTATTGAATTTTGTGTTGCATCTTATCTTTATTGGTTTACATTCTGGTGCGGTAACTGTCGCGTATGACACAGGGTGGCGTAGAATTATAGGATGCCTTGTCTTTATAGGTCATTTTCCGCAAACAAGCCCTATAATTTGTGGCTAGTTTGCGGAAAATGACCTGCAACTTAAGGCATCCTACGGGTCTTCGGCATCCTGTATCATCACCGACCCAGTGCTGCTAGACTTGTTGAAACGGATCTTGTGTGTGTGTGTGTGTGTGTGTGTGTGTGTATATTTACGCATGTATATATATACGCATGTATATATATATGCATGTGTATATATACATATATAAAATTATCTCTGTACACTCATACGTATTGGTGCACATTCAGGTGCGGAAACTCGAATGATTCATTCCCGACTTAGCACTGTTGAACTTGTTGAAGCAGATTTTGAATGTGGGTGTATATATATATATATGTATTTATGTGTATACACATATATTGAATTGTTTGTGATACATATGTATTGAATGGGGTATTTTATTTCTATGTTTTGGTGCACATTCAGATGCGGAAACTCGAACAAATCATTCCCGACCCTGTGCTGTTGGATTTGTTGAAGGAGATGTTGGTCTATGAGCCCTCCGCCCGCATCACCGCCCAGAAAGCTATGTGAGTGTGTGTGTGTATATATATACATGTACCCGTACAAACATACTTGTGCACAGTGACACATACAGCACGCAATCATCGAGTTGCACGAGGCGTCTTTGGTCATGAATAGTCATGTGTACATATCTGTATTTATATATGTATTCTGCAGATATGCGCAAGTACATGTACACATGTAGGCCTATGTACATATACGTACATGTACACGTATACATTTTTGTGCATTCTTTGAATCAGTAGATTCGTCACCAGACGTGTACAGTCACGTATACTCATATGTACATGTGTATATGCATACATACATATATTCATGTTTACATATATACATATAGACAGATACGCATGTGTACTCATCTACATGTATATACATGTATACACATGTTTACATCAACACATGAAAACGTGTACACAAGATGCAAGCCTTCTTCGAATGATGCCTTACTAGACATAGAAAGTCAAATGTACATATTTACGTGTATATACATATGTACACATACACATACATACACACACAAATACACTCAGATACGTATATCTACATATACACATAAATATACTC
>Ga0105054_10011432_pt1 | contig 11074 bp, 9 predicted proteins | sample BON02_FD_78091 | JGI IMG/M metagenome (GOLD analysis project Ga0105054, IMG submission 78091) | Freshwater microbial communities from Lake Bonney liftoff mats and glacier meltwater in Antarctica - BON-02 (megahit assembly) | ecosystem: Environmental > Aquatic > Freshwater > Ice > Glacier... | reverse complement strand
TTTGCAAATTCAGGCAAACAATTGGGTTGGGCGACGGTAACTCTCAAGGGATCCATTGAATCGCAGGATTCCACAGGAGAGCGCAGAGGGAGCAGAGAATCGCATTATTCCTTCGTGACTCCTTTGCGCTCTCTGCGCCCTCCTGTTTCAAATGCGATTTGTGTTTTAACTCTCAAGGAATTCATTGATTCGTGATAGTCCTGTACCTCAGTTGTTTGTGCCACGCAAAACCTTGCGCAACAATTCTCGGGTCATCAAAAAACAACCGCAATTCCCAATTTTCAACAGCCCAGCCTCCGGGGCAGCCTGTTCCAAGGCAGGGAGCCCTGGAACGAGACCAACGTCCTGCGAAATGACAATGTGGCCGTCGGACGCCCACCAGTTCGCCTCGGATGTGTTATTCTTTTCCGGATGATGATTCGCAAAATCGTACCGGAGAAACAAATCATGGTTCGTCGTTTGTTTTGTTGTCTGTTAGTCGCAATCCTGGGATTTGAATTGTCTGCGGCAAGTGCGGCTGATTTAGCGACAGTTCTGGAGCCGCTGATTAGCGGACATCAAGGGAAGGTTGCTGTCGTCATTCGACATCTCGATACTGGCGAACAGTTTGCCTGGCGAGCAGATGAAGTGCAGCCGACGGCGAGTCTCATAAAACTACCGGTGATGGTAACTGCCTATCGGATGGCAGATGCGGGGCAGTTGGATTTAACAAAATCACTCACCCTGGCCGAGAGCGATAAGGTTCCGGGTTCCGGCATTTTGACAGATCAGTTTTCGGCCGGTGTGTCGCTGTCGCTGCGTGATGCGATCCGGCTGATGATTCGCTACTCCGACAACACTGCGACGAATCTTGTCGTCGATCAAGTCGGTTTACCGACGACCACAACAACGATGGAGTCGCTTGGATTTCCGCAAACGGGACTGAATTCAAAGGTCTATCGAGGCGACACATCAATCTCGCCGGAGCGAAGTCGCCTGTATGGACTTGGCAGCACCACAGCCCGAGAGACCGTAGAGCTGCTCGAAAAACTTCACGCAGGAACAATCGCTTCGAAGGAGTCCTGCGAAGCAATGGTCGGGCACCTGTTGTCATGTGACGACAAAGTGTTGCTGCGTGAACTTCCAAATGGAACGAAGGTCGCTCATAAATCGGGAGCCGTTTCAAACAGTCGTTGCAACGCAGGTATCGTCTATGGTCCAAAGGGGCCATTTGCAATTTGTGTGCTGACGACGGACAACAAAGATCGAAGCTGGGACGACAATAATGCAGCTCAGGTTTTCATCGGACACGTTGCCAAAATCGCATTTGATCACTTCAATCCTGACTGGGACCGCAATCCGACCAGCGAACCTTTAGAACTTCGAATTGGAGCATTTGGAACTCGGGTGGAGTTTCTGCAGCGAACGTTGAATGCTCGATCACAGCCTTCGCCAAATCTCGGAGTCGATGGAGATTTTGGACCCGCCACGGAATCTGCCGTTAAGCATTTTCAGGGGTTGAAGGGACAAGTTACAACGGGAATTGCCGATGCCGCTGTGTGGCAGGCTTTGGGGCCGATTGTGGAAGAATTGCCCGTGCCTGAACCGGACGTTGTGAACGCTGAAATACTTCCGAGAGAACCGATGGATTCTCTGGATGGTCCGCCATGTGTCACATGCAAAGCCTGGATTGTCGTCAATGCCGACGATGGTACATCCGTCGGAGGATTTGAGGCGGAGTCTCCGCTTCAGATTGCGAGTACAACCAAGATGATGACCGCATGGTTGGTGACGCAGTTAGCCGATCAGCAACCCACAGTGCTGGATGAAACGTTAACGATGTCCACGCGATCCGACGAGACTCGTGGTTCAACGGCTGATATACGTTCGGGCGAAATGCTGACAATTCGTGAAGCGTTGTATGGGTTAATGTTGCCGTCCGGGAATGATATGAGTGTCGCTCTGGCTGAACATTTCGGAACGAGACTGTCTCCCGCTCTGAAGGCTGACAATGCCGCGACAACAAACAGTGACGCCAATGCAACCGAAGCAGTCACCGATCCGTTGACTCAGTTTGTCGCCGCGATGAACGCTGAGGCCGCTCGTCTTGGGATGACAAAGACGCAATTCAACAATCCTCACGGACTATCCAGCGACACTCATCTCTCGACGGCCTTCGACCTTGCGGTTCTGGCTCGCACAGCGATGAAGAGCGAATTGTTCCGGCACTACACTTCAACTCGTCAACGAGGCGCGACGGTTACGGGGCCAGGCGGGTATTCACGAAATGTCATGTGGAAGAACACGAACCAATTGCTCGCCATTGATGGATACGACGGCGTCAAGACAGGCACGACAGACCTCGCTGGCGCGTGTCTTGTTTCCACAGCCGAGCGGGATGGTCGCCGTTTGATAGTAGTCGTGCTTGGTTCCGCTGCGTCCGAAGCTCGCTATGCCGACAGTCGGAATCTTTATCGCTGGGCATGGCAAATGTTAGAACCTTTGGCTGGAAAGTGATGTTTGAAGTCAGCGCGTTTGGAGATCAGATGAATTGCAAATTGTGTTTCTATACTTTACGCGGTCGTCACTGATATGAAATGGCGAGCGGTGGGTGTTAGCCCACCGAGTTATAGTGATGTGGCTCGAAGGGCTCACGCGACTCCGCTCGCCGGCGATCATTTCATGCCGCTCGACTAAATTGAACTCTCCGAATCACTTTGTTGTTTTTTGTGATCAACAAATACGCTTGCAGGTTCGTCCAGACATGCCTGCACTGCAACCGGATCCGCAAACCGTGCTGCAAGCAGCGTCTGAGCCAATTCCGGTGACAGGCAGTCAGAAAACTTCAAACCAGAAATCGCTTGTTCGTCGATCAGGGGGACGATCAATTCCGGAGCTGTATTTCGAAGCGTCTCGATTGCTTCGAGCACCTTTGGAGCGTCGGTTGTCAGGTCGAATGTGAGGGCCATCGCGTCACCCTTAACGCTGTCGCCAAGAGCCTTCTGAAGTGCGTTGGAGAGGGCCAGATTTGCCAGCGTCCCCGCGAAATTGAACCATTGCAACTTCCCATCACTCACAAGCAGCGTTGTCTGATTTTCTGTCACCCATACATTCTCTGCCCGAATCTCGGCCATATGATCGACGGCCCGCTGACTCCATTGAGGCAATTGCACGGTCGAGCTGAGTAAACTACGAATCGATCGAGCCAGGATAGCAGAAATCGGACGCCCGCTTCCCATCCACTTGGCTGTCCCTTTGACTGTGATCGGCTCGACATACGCCACACGGCGTTTCCACTCAATGTGATTGACTTGCCACGAGTTACCTCCCAGCAGAAGCATCCTTGGCCCTTGGGGCTTCGCCAGAAATATCACTTCATCCACGGAACCGATATGATGGCGACCATGCATGATTTCAAAGACCGGAGGCACCAGGAACACCGTGAAGAGCTCCAGGTAATTCTTCCGTCCATAGTCCTTTTCTCCCCGTTGACCAAACCACAGCACTCCATTGTCATCCCACATCAGGTCCTGCTCGACCATCCACCGCAACATCGATTCCAGAACCTCGGGCTCGATGTCTGTAAACGCGGGAACCCGATTCAGCCACTCCCGAATCGCCTGACGGGTGATGCCTCTTTGCTGAAGCGCCAACGCCATCACCTGCTGAGCCAGAATATGCAGCGGTTGCTTCGGCGGTGTGACGGATTCTACGTAGCCCTGTTCCCATAATTTGATCAGTCCGGAAACCTGGAGGAGAGCACTATCTGTCGTCGCGAGAAACAGACAATTCCGTTCGACACCGGCTCGGCGTCCTGTCCGCCCCATGCGTTGCAGAAATCCTGCCACGGATCCAGGTGAATCGATCTGAATGACTCTGTCCAGGTCGCCGACGTCGATCCCCAGCTCCAGCACACTTGTCGCCACGATCACGCAATCGTTCCCGGTAGCGAACGCCTCCTCAGCGGCGAGACGCTGCTCCTGACTGAGCGAACTGTGAGTTACGAACGTACGGACTCCGAGATCTTTTAACGCTGTCCCAAGCTCTTCCACTTTCGACCGGGCATCAACAAACACGAGTCGTTTTTGTCCTCGATGCAATCGCGAGATCACGATGGCCGCATTTTGCAATGAGCCAACGTAGTCCACATCAACTCGTGCGGATAACATCGCCTGATCCTGCGGCGCATACACGCGACGGATACCGGTGCAGGATCCTGCCAGCCATTCGCAAAGTTGCTGCGGGTTGCCGACAGTTGCCGACAAGCCAATGCGTTGCAGTTCATGGCCCGCGAATTTCGTGATCCGGCTCAGCACCGATAGCAGATGCCAGCCACGGTCATCCCCCGCGAACGCATGGATCTCGTCCACAATAACCATTTTAAGATTGGCGAACAGTCGCCGATGGTCAACCCGATCCGACAGCAGCATGACCTCCAGTGATTCCGGCGTCGTCAGCAGACTGTTCGGATGATCTCGGAGCACTTTATTCCGATCAGACTGTGACACATCTCCATGCCAGACCGCAGATTTCAAACCCAGCAATCGGCTGTAGTGCTGCAGTCGGATGTCCAGATTGTTTAGCAACGCTTTCAGCGGGCACACGTACAACACACTCAGCCCTGGCCATTGTTCGCTCAGGATACGTGACGCGGCCGGGAAATATGCCGCCTCGGTCTTACCGCCTGCCGTCGGTGCGAGAATCACCATGTGCTTGCCGGAGAGGACTTCCGGAATCACTTCATCCTGAAATGGCCGCAGCGATTTCCAGCCGAGGCTGTTCACAATGTGATATTGCACGGCAGGGTGCAACAAATCGAAACCGCTCACAGTTCCAACTCGATTTCATCAACGTTCTCAGCCCCCATCGCCACACGTTCGATCGTCGTTAACTCTCGATCCGTAATTGTGAGTTGATAGTTTTGGCGAGGATCAAAGTCTGGATACAGATCAATGCGATCCAAGACATCGGCCACCAGTTTCTTCAGAAAAATTCGCGGAGCAACGCCGACTTTGCCTCCCAGATGGCCAGTGACTGCGTCCGCCAGCGTTCTGATGTAATTGTCATCACAACGCTGTCGGATGCGATCGGCCGACTTGCAGTGCAGACAGTAGATGTCGCGGATTCGGCAACCCACAAGGAACAGTCGATTCAGATCAAACGGTGAAAGGCGAATTTGGACGGCACGAGGATTATCAAATCGAGCGTCCGTCTGAAAATCCACATGCAGACGCTGAGCCAGAGGTTCCAGCCGTGCAACCCCCTGTGGCCCATCAAAGAACGATGTTGTGCCGGTGATCAGCAGGTACAGACCGGGAAATCGTCCGGCATCAATTTCATCCAGCATTTGTCGCAGCGCATTTAGACTCTTGTCGCGCACATCGCTGCGAACTCGCTGAATAGTCTCAACTTCATCCAGCACAACCAGCAATCCAGCCTGCCCGGAATCGCGAAGAACAGCCAAAATCCCCTGCAGGAAATTCATGGCCCCAAAGTGATCGATGTCTCCTTTGACACCGGCAAACCGTTTGGCCGCCGCAGCGACATTGGGCTGACCTGACAACCAGTTCAGAATCGAATCGGCAGCGGCGAAATCTCCGGCAGCCTGAGCATTGCGGTAACCTCGCAAGGCCGTACTAAACATCGGAGCTGTCTGGCTGATCATCGACAGTCGCTTATCCATCAGTTCATTGGTGCGTTCCAACAAAGCCTTTTCATCGGTCGCTAAAACATTACCTTCGGCAAGGACATCTTCTTCCAGCGTGAAGAACCAACCATCGATCAAGTTGCGAAATCCGCCGGACTCACCACCGGGCGTCATCATTCGCTCCGTGAGCCGACGATAAACCGTTTCCAGTCGATGCAACGGAGTCTCGGTTTCCGACACCTGGACTTCAGCAGTGACAAAACCCAACTGACGAGCCCGCTCCGCCAGCCAGCGGGCGAAGAAGGTTTTACCGCAGCCGTACTCACCACGAACTGCCTTGAAGTGGCTGCCCCCGGATTGAACCTTTCTCAATTCTTCATCCATGTGCGCCTGCAGGTGATCGATTCCCACCGCAAACGCGTCCAGGCGACTGCCAGGAACAGTCCCCTTGCGGAGGGCGTCCAGGATTTCGTCGCGGCGTTGAGGACTGATATCCATTATCGAAGGGCCTTTGTTCCCGCTTTGCACGTGAGTCTGGCGAAAGTCTGCATGTTCATTCTGGGGCAGCACAGTAAACACCCTGAGTGTTGTCGATGCAAATGCTTCCGGTTCAATTACCGCAAGCAAAGTGGCACGATACGGTTATTGGCAAGAATAGCCGAACATTCGGTATTGGCGGTTGATCCCCCTGTTTCCACGCCACAATGACAGAATTCGATGTATTCTCAAAGAGTCGCGGTGCATAGAATCTTAAATGGAGTTGCTTGAAGAACGGATGCAAGTTTGGCAACTTGTGCTGAAGTTGACGGTTGTGCGGACAATGAATCAGGCCAATGACTCGCCTCGTTTGAAACCCCACTGAAGTGTGGCGGAACGGGACGATAGACTTCATGGCGGCTGTTTTCGCAGCACATTGAATTGGGTGTGATGATCGGGCAGGTGCGAGTATGACCGTTTTTGAATCCGCTAGACAAGCTGTCGATGCGTACTCAGAAAATGCTGAAGCATGGAAACCAGACCACGATCTGGCCATGGCCTGTGGGCAGCTTGAGGATTTGCTGCTGTCTGGTATTCAGTCGCTGCGTGAGATTACGGCCTATCATCAGGGCTGGCAGGAACAGGTGTTGTCCGGTCAGCAGGAACCCGATCTGGCAATGGACCAGGCAATTTGGGACATGTACGCTTGGTGGCTGCGACCATGCACACGCGTCAAGCGGGAACTCCGGTTTTTCGCACGGCAGGGCTTTACCGTGGAACATGCTGCCGAGTTCAGGGATTGCCTTGAGAATCTGCAGGTTGATCGCCGGGGCATGGTCCGGCCGACGACGCCCATTCGGCCAATCACTGCTGACCATGTGCAACGTTTAGCATCATCCAGCATCGACACATCCAGATACGACGATTGAGATTCGTGTGGTTGGAAAAGCAGCCCTGACCGTCGGTGCGATCGTGTATGTGGAAAACGTACAGCCGCCTCAGGGTGGCCAGGGAAAGGATCGCCGAGTTGTCATCCTCCGTGCTCCGACTGCTGACGATGACACTTTCACATTCGCCGTCATCGCCACACTTCGCGGTTCAGACCCAGCAAAAGACGAAGTCAGAATTCCGCACAAGCCGATTCACGGCGGTGATGCCCAGACAAGCCTGACGGCCCCATCGGTTGCCGTTTGCCGGTGGGTTCAGGACGCGGACATCACACGAGTACAGAGCGTCAAAGGCAAATGCCCCAGCATCACGCTAGGGGAGATCGTACGCAAGGTTGACGCTTTAGCACGACCATCAGCGGACGGTTGATCCATACGCACGCAGGCTGAATTCATTTCAAAGCTGAACCGCCCCGTCGAACAGGTCAATAGTTGGCTGAAACGATTTTCCAATCGGCGTTCTTAGTCTGATATGCCCAACGGTTGCAGGCATCGCTCCGTGGAATCTGGCGACTTCTTTGATCGTTCTCCGGACTTCACTCATTCTTTTCGGCGGACTCTTCGTAGACGGCCATACAGAACAGTACACGTCATTGGTGCGTGACTTTAATCGCTCGACATCACTCTCTGCCGGTAAAGGTTTTCTTCCACAGGAGTATGGTGTCAACATCGCGAACGGTGATGGCAACAGTAGTTCAGACCACATTTCCGGATGATCACCATTATCCGAACCATGATGAGCCACCTTGATCGCATTTGCCTTCTGTGGTCCCCGGTGCTGTGAGGAAAGAACGGCATTCCAGCCTCTTTGTGGATCGGACAAATGTTCCAGATCGCCGCCGAGGATGGCGGAGAATCCAGGAGAATCAATTCTCAGGACGATAGAAGAATCGTTGGGAGTGAACCGAGGAAGCCTGCGAGGATGATCAACAGCTTTGGGCATCAGTTCTTGAAACCTCGCAAAGGCATCCGTAATCGTTTGTGACGAAGGGCTGAGTGCTGTGACAGACGCTGCACCATTGTGTCACGACAACGAGTTTAACATCGGACTCAACGTCAACTCCCATTTGATTGAGGTAGTTAACAGCGATAGGCTCCGTCCGACCCACATTCATGCAACTGTCAACGACCATCCATTGGCGGTTACCGAGATGCACGACAATGCATTCGCCGATCCCTGGGCCGAACAGAGAGATTTCCAGTTCATCAATCTGCGGAGCAAGTTTCCGCGAGCCAGAAGCTTCCAAACGCCTTCTCCGCTTCTTTCTTTGCCGCTGCGATTGATCGTCGAGTCCAGACGGGAAGTCGCTGAAAACGAATCTCGGAAACTCGTGTGATGACACCACGGTCACTGGTCTTGATACCGATACTCCAATAGAAGCACGCCCCAGATCGAATCAATGGCTGATCGTCCGGATGAATCTCAGCCGTCGGCAACTCCACCAGTTCCAGAGGATAGTCGGGTTCCGAAGGAACTTTCAACTCTGCCCAAAAACTGTCCGTATCGGTTTCAGTCACAATGCCTTCCCAACGTTGCAAAACCTGCACGTTGACACGTGGAAGGCTTTGGGGATGCAGGTGCATAAGCAGGATTTCAGACAGCGGGTACTTCCTGTCGCCACGCATAGTGGTCGAACCAATCAATTGTTGTCGTTGATCGACCGACAAGACAGAAGTTACATTTTCTGCGGTATGACTAAATCGAACGAATTCCAGCAAGTGGTTCCACTCTGTAGGGGTTCCACGGTTTTCAATCAACGGCACCGAGGTATCGTTTGACTTCGGGCTTCGTATCACAGTGCTCAAGGTAAAACTCCTGCGGACTATAAAAGTCCCTGACGTTGGGCCTCCATCCAGACGAACGGGGATCGAGATTTCAGAAACACATCATCATACCTCCCCTGGCTATATTCCTGATAATGCCGGGCTCGCATTTCGCAAATCGCAGGTTTATTCAGTCCCAGACGATCAGCCAGTTTGAAACGTCGCCGCGTCTGACGAACTCGCGACGGACTAATTCCACTCTTGGATTCTTGTCATCCTGCACAAAATCGAGATCGAACCAGGCGTCCTGATTCGAATCAAAGACCGGTTCCACCGATGCCAGCACAAGCGGCGAGTGCGTCGCCGCAATGATCTGCACATTGGTCACCTTCGTGAGCACCTGCATCACACTCATTAGCGCGCGGATAATCTGCCGTTGCCAGCGTGGATGCAAATGCGCCTCGACTTCATCAATCAGGAAAATGACTTGCGTCGCAGTCTCCTGGCCGAGAATCTCGCTGGCCTTCTTGTGCTCCTCCCAACTCCACACCAGCAGGTACGCGAGTGCAATGACGCGTTTCATGCCAGCCGACGCTTCCAGCACCGGAACGGCTTGGCCATATGGCATCTGCAGCGTTGGAATGTCCCGAGGATCATCGAGGCCGATGCGGGTCAGCTCACCCGGAGACATCTGGTCAAGCTCTGATGCCGAAAGTGCCGCAAGGACGGCACACAGACTCTGGAATGCCTGCCCTTTTTCCTTCTGCCATCCTGCCCAGTCGCTAATCAGTCCGTTGCATTGGAGCTTGCCATCGGCATCATGCAGGCCATCCCAAACTTCGCGAGGACTAAACACGTAAGCGGGCGGGCGATCCTGAACATCGACGTTTCCCTTCTTGCGCCAGTAATTGCGAGCCGGATCCCAGACAGAAAAGCTGCCATCCACCTGGGCATAAAGGACCAGGCCGGGATTCGCAGGTCGACCAGCCGTTCCCGTCCAGCTTTGCAGTTTTCGATCATAATGACTGACGTAAGACACGGGCTTTGTGACACCCGTAAATGTAAATTGAATCTCCGCTTTCCTGCCAGCTACCGGACGCGCAGGCAGACCCCCGCCGGTGATCGTACCAGTCGCATTGATCGCACCGAAGCCGCTGCCAGCTACTGGACGCGCAGGCAGACCTCCGGTGATTTTTCGATTGATCTCCGATGGCCAGCGGCGGGTCAGCACCCACCAGGCGATGTCCAGCAGGAAACTCTTGCCGAGTCCATTGTCACCGGTGAGCAGGTTAAGGCGACTTCCGAACTCCAGATGCAGGGATGGTGATGGTCCCACATTGGAAAGATTCAGTTCCTTGAGCATTTGCGTTCCCTGTGACTGTTCATTGTTCTCGCGCCATCGATTTGTAAAGACTAAGCACCCATGCACAAGTTATCGAGCATAATTCGTTTAACGGCGAGCCGTAGGCGTAGGCAAATTACCAGAAAATCGACGCCTTCGGCTAGCCGTGAAACGAAGAAGCGTATGCCTGGGTGATTATGATATTCGATGTTCACTGATTCGACATCCACGCTTCAACTGTGGAACCTTGTTGAGGTTTGGATCGTACTTGAATTATCCTTCTTCCGCCGTCTGCTTTCCCCTTTTCTTGCTCGGCTTTTTTGGAGCGGCGGATTTCTTCGTCGCTCGTTTCGTGGCCCTCTTGGCCGATGGTTGCCAGGCCTGGATTTCAGGGAGTGTCCAGCCGAAGGTTTGAACGGGTGCGTCAGCGGGGGAGAGGCTTTCCTCGTCAGCTTCGGTGGGTTCAGTGGCGGGCCGAGGAAGTTGGCGGGCTTCTTCTTTCAAAAAGCCTTCGAAGAAGTCGCCCATGGCCATGTTGTATTCGTTGTCGGGATCGTTGTGCCATTGTTTGATCCAGGGCAGCAGTTCCAGCAGACAGGCGAGCAGCGGGACGAGGCGTCGGTCTGCGTGCCCGCCTTGTTGGTCGCGGATTTCGACGTACCACGCACTGATGGCCTGAGCCTGCTGCAGATGATCGTAACCAGCCCAGCCGATCATCGTGCTGCCGTCTTCGGCCTCGCAACCAGCAAAACTGACCCAGCGTTCCTTCGGCACATCCAGCTTCCCCCGCAAAGCCCAGTACCGAGCTCCACCGGTAGACAGGAAATCGGCACTGATGTATTTCGGCGGGACCGCAATCGAAACGGTCAGTTCTTTGATCAGCTCATTCAACCGTTTCTTCTCGCCTTCGTCGGTCGC
>Ga0105054_10011430_pt1 | contig 11075 bp, 11 predicted proteins | sample BON02_FD_78091 | JGI IMG/M metagenome (GOLD analysis project Ga0105054, IMG submission 78091) | Freshwater microbial communities from Lake Bonney liftoff mats and glacier meltwater in Antarctica - BON-02 (megahit assembly) | ecosystem: Environmental > Aquatic > Freshwater > Ice > Glacier... | reverse complement strand
ATATATATATATATATATATATATATATATATATATATATATATATATATATATATATATATATATATATATATATATATATATATATATATATATACATATATATATATATATATATGCATACATAAATACATATACATATATATATATATAGAGAGAGAGAGAGATGGATCTATCCATATTGGTAGATGGTGTGATGCTCACTGTGCGATCGTCCGTCGCCGTACTGGCCACGCCAAAAAAGCCCCGCTGAGAAGACGGAGAAGAAGAAGGTATCGCTGCAGCTGCGGCGCTCTTGGGGGCGCCGCGCGTGCTCCGTGAATCGACGAGCGCACACGCGAGCAGAAGCGCCGGAAGCCACGGTGACGAGATGGCGGCGGCCCTCACTCGGGGCACGGCCAGCACGCCGCCGCTGACCAGCTCCACCGCCGCCGACGAGACTTGGACGGTGGGGTCCGAGAGTAAGAGGCGGCAGAGGGCGCGGAGGAGGCCCGCGCGGAGGAGGTAGATGCCGAGGGGAGGGGCGCCGAGGATGAGCAGCTTGGCGAGCTTTAGGGCCTGCTGCGTCCGCTCGGCAGTCGCGTCATGTGTCGCCGACAACGACAAGGAAGAAGCATGGCTACTGCCGCCGAGCGGTGTCCCACCAGCAGAATGCGCGCCGTCGCCGGCCGCTGCAGTGGTATTGCTGTGATGGAATGGGAGAGCGGTAGACGAAGGAGGCGCTGTATTGCCGCCGTCTGCAATGAGGGCGACGACGAGCGACGGGAGGCGTGGCGCCGCGGCAGGCCAGTCTGGCGGCGCGGCGCCTGTCGCAGTGGAACCAATAAACAAACAGCCGAGCGCAACCAGCACCTTCTCCACCAACTGCGCCACTTCGGCGTCGTTACGCCGCTCGCGTTCAGACGCGGCGCCGAGGCTGCAAAGGCCCGCTGACGAACCCCCATCATGGGAGCCGCCGTCACCTCCTGCACAGCCGCCTCCTTCACAGCCTCCTCCTTCACAGCCGCCGCACTCGCACCCCGGCGCACGCATCCCCACGAAGGCCTCGACGTCACGCGGCGCCGCGGCAAACCAGCCGGCGCCCGGCGGGACGCAGGGCTCATCGTCCGTCCGAGACAGAGCGCGTGCCGCAGCGGGTGCGGTTTGCCTGCAGAGGTTTTGTTTTAGGAGGTCGAGCAGTGTCTCGGGCACCCGCAGCTCGCAGAGCCTCGGGCGCGTTGACGGCAGGCAGGCCAAGTTTGAAATGGCGCGCACGGCCTCGGAGCCAATGTCGACGCGCAGGTGCGTCAGGCGGAGGAGCAGCGGGACGAGGAGGCAGTCGGACTCCATGCAACGCGCGCGCAACGCCGCGCCGCTCGCCAAGTTGGCTAGCGCGGCCGACGCCTCGAGCAGCACGGACGCCGTCGCGCCCAGCGCGTCATCCTCAGCGGCAGCAGAGGAGGTGGAATGCGAGCCCTCGAGGGCGCGGCAGTTAGCGGCGGCGCGCTCGTGGCTGGGCAGGGCGGACCGCGCCGTCGCCTCGAGCACGTCGGCGGCTCCGGCGCCGAAGACGGCGCCCTTGTTCTCCTGCAGGTAGGCGAGGTTGGCGACGAGCCGCGCCGCCTGCGTCTGCACGCGCCGGCGCGCGGCCACCGTCGCGGCGTCGTCGCGGCCCTCCGGCGCCGCGCGCCGCAGCGCGTCGAGTGCAGCTGAGTGCACGCCGGCGCTCACGAGTTGGGTCTGGACCTTTCGGTCACGCGCGTGCGAGGCGAGGTCCGAGAGGGCGCCCCGCTGATCCGCCAGGCTCAGCCGCGGGTAGGCCGCCGACCACCAGTCGAGTTGCTCCTGGGGCAGCGCTTTAGCCGCCATGTGTCGAGGGTGGAGTGGAGGGTGGCGTGGAAGGCGGCAACGGCGTGAAAACGAGAGAAACGTTGGCAAAAATTCATCGGTGAAAATTACTGCTGTGAATTGACATTGAATAGACTGTGAATGGATGAATGTCGGGGTGTGAACAAGATTAGCTCAATTGTTTGGCGTTTTTCGTACGCGGGCGTCGCCCTTGAACGATGCTCGGCGCCCTCGCTTCGGTCTTTTCGCGAACTGCAGAAGACGTGGCGATCGAGGAGGACCGATACTACGACGAGAAGCGTCGCACGCTCGAGCGCGGGGGGCATCGCGGCGGCGGGAGCGACGACCGCGGATCGCAACGCGCGCGCTCCGTGCCGGACGACGACTGGCGCGGTGCGGCTGCGGCGAGCGGCAGGAGGGAGTCGAGCCAGGAGCGCGATCCGATGCTGGGCGGCGACGACTGGCGCGGCGCGGCGGCGGCGAGCGGCAGGAGGGAGCCGAGCCAGGAGCGCGATCCGATGCTGGGCGGCGACGACTGGCGCGGCGCGGCGGCGGCGAGCGGCAGGAGGGAGCCGAGCCAGGAGCGCGATCCGGTGCTGGGCGGCGACGTCCGCGGTCGCGAGTGGCAGCCGGAGCCGGACGGTGGGCGTGCGGGTCGCTCGCTCGACCGAGACGGCGGAGGCGACCGGCGCAAAAGGGCCAAGAAGGAGAAGAAGGAGAAAAAGGCAGCGAAGGAGAAAAAGACGAGCCGGCGGTCGTGCAGCCGCAGCCGCAGCGAGGAGCGGAGGAGTCGAGACGACGGTGGCAGGGACGGCGGCCGCCGGCGCGAGCGGCGTGGGCGGAGCAGGAGCCGCAGCCCCGGGCGCGGCGGGGGCCGGCCAGCGGGCGCGCGGCGCGATGGTGGGAGGTCGTCTAGCGGCGACGAGGACAACTACGTGGAGCGGTCGAAGCGGCGGCGCGAGACGCTCAAACGGGAGGAGCGCGTACCGTACCTCCACGGGCCGAAAGAGGACGACAACCCGATCATCGACTACATCATCAAGACCCACAAGTACGCGAGCACCAGCGCCGTGAGTGGCGCCAAGGCCGGCATGCGGCAGGGAGCGGGCGGCTCGTCGGCGGCTCCGCTCGGCGCCTCGCGCGCCGACGGCGGCGTCCTGGCGCGGGTGCTGCTCGACACCAAGGTCAGCTCAGCCAGTATCCTGTGTGTGTGTGTGTGTGTGTGTGTGTGTGTGTGTGTGTGTAGTCTATGTCTGTCTATATATGTGTATATGTGTATATAATGTGTGTGTGTTTATGTGTACATACAATATATATGACCTCGTGTGGCTCGCGTTCTTCCCGCAGGCGTATAACACCATGGAGGACGACTCTATGTAGATATGCTACATATAGATCATATATATAACCTGTGGTGGCTCGCGTGCTTCCCGCCGGCGTATAACACCATGGAGGACGACTCTATATAGATAGACATAGTTATAGATATAGATACAGATCAGGATATATAGATAGATGTAGATAGACATACTATTATATCATATATATATAACCTCTTGCTGCTCGCGTACTTCTCGCAGGCAAATGACACCATGGAGGACGACTCTATAGATATAGATATAGATAAGGATAGATAGATAGATGTAGATAGACATACGTGTATATCATATATATAACCTCTGGTGGCTCGCGTGCTTGCCGCAGGCGTATAATACCACGGAGGACGTCTCTATATAGATATAGATATAGATGAGCATAGATAGATAGATGTTGATAGACATACGTATATGTCATATATATAACCTCTTGCTGCTCGCGTGCTTCCTGCAGGCGTATAACACCATGGAGGACGACTCTATTTGTATATATATAGAGATCGATATAGATATAGATAAGGATAGATCAACATATGTAGGTCGACATACGTATATATCATAAATATAACCTCTTGCTGCTCGCGTGATTCCCGCCGACGTATAACACCACGGAGGACGTCTCTATACAGATAGATATAGATAGACATATAGATAAATAGATAGAGATGTAGATAGACATACGTATATATCACATATATATAACCTCTGGTGGATTGCGTCCTTCCCGCAGGCATATAATACCACGGAGGACGACTCTATTTGTATAAAGATATAGGTATAGATAGGTATAGATATAGATGAGCATAGATAGATAGATGTAGATAGACATACGTATATGTCATATATATAACCTCTTGCTGCTCGCGTGCTTCCCGCAGACGTATAACACCATGGAGGACGACTCTATTTGTATAAAGATATAGATATAAATAGATAGATATATAGATAAGGATAGATAGATAGATGTAGATAGACATACGTATATATCACATCTATAACCTCTTCCGGCTCGCGTGATTCCCGCAGGCGTATAACACCATGGAGGACGTCTCTATTTGTATAAAGATATAGATATAGATATAGATAGATATAGATAAGGATAGATAGATATATGTAGAAAGACATATGCATATATCATATATATAACCTTTGCTGCTCGCGTGCTTGCCGCAGGCGTATAACACCATGGAGGACGACCGACAGCTCGCCGGCGCGCACATCCGTCTCGCCAGCGCCACCAAGGGCGCGCACCTCGCGCCGCCGGTTCTGCTCAGCCAGACGCTCAACCGCAACCGACCCACCAGCAGCCTCCCTCCCAGCGGCGCGCTCAGCCACGGCGGCACGGGCGAGGGGAACAATAACTATAGTTCCGCACCCTCGCTCTACTCCCGAGCGGGGGAGGGGCTGTGGCCGACCGATACCGGTGGGGGGGGCCGCGGGGCGGAGCGGCCACGCGAGCCGCGGGCGGACCACGTTCGCTTTTGGGCGCATGATATGTGTCAGGACCGCGGCTCCAGGTCAGGCTCGCGGTCACCGGGAAGGTCCCGATCTGGATCACGCGACCGAATTGGACGGTCCAGATCGGGATCGCGCGACCGATTTAGACGGTCAAAGTCCGGTTCGCGCGACCGCGGCCTTGGGCCGCCGGAGAGTTACGGGCAACGGGGCGCGCTGGACGGCCGTGGTGGTGGCGCTACTAGGGAAGAGCTGCACGCAGCGCCGGCGGGATACGGCAGGGGGGCATACGGCAGGGGGGTAGAGGGCGGCAGGCGGAGTAGGAGCAGGAGCGACAGCCCAGCCCACGCGCGTAGGCCGGTGCCGCCCGCTGTGGTGTACAACGAACGGGCGTCGCCCACCTACTCGCCGCTGCGGTGAATGGTGTGGGGTGCAGCGAGCACGGAGAGAGCGAGCGCGGGGTGGGGTGGCAACAAAGTCCTGCACGACAGGGCGACTGCAGTGGCTGAGGTGCAGGCGCAGAGGCTGCGCCGGAAGATGTCGAGCGTTAACCCGTGGCCGGGGGGCTGATGCTTTATGCTGGGGGATATTGATAAAGGGAAATGAGATATGTAGGTGGTGTGTGGGGGGGGGGCTGGTATTTTGTATTTTATGGGTATGGGGGGGGATATCCATCTACAATCTATATCATCACCATCACCGTGAGCGATTTTATACTCTGTTGGCGGGTGGGGTTCCCCTGTGGGCTGTTTCCGATGATAAGCTGTTTCCGATGATAAGTTTACCCCTACGATACACCTAACACCCCCTCCCCGCTACAGCAGCAGCCGGCCCGCAGCCCCCCGTGTGGTGTTTCCCCCCGCGGCGTTTGGGGGCTGCCCCCCCTCCGGTTCTTTTGTCGCGCGTGGTTGCTACCTTTCTGTGATGTCTTCAGTCTTCTCTGCCGTCCCGGCGTCTGGCCGACCTCCCGGCCAACGACATACTTATACTGTCAATGAACACATGTGTGTTTAATCCCGCGCATCCAACTGTGATTGAGGCGCCCCCCCCCCCTTCCTTCCACGCGCGCTCAGCTGCGCTCGCTAGCGATTGCGCTTGTGTGGTTATTATTTTAATTATTAACCCTACTAACTACTAATCACTAATCCTAACCCGGTTCAGGTTAACCCCGCCGCGCTTTATTTGTTTCTTGGTTCTCGCCGCGCGCGCCTCGCATCCACATACTACGCGCACGGCTGCGCTCGCGCCCTCGCGGCACAAACCACACACCATCGCGCATGCCGTCTTTGATGTCTCGTCAAGCCTGCTTACCTTTGACCGAAGCCGCGCTGCCGTCTCCGTTGCCGCCCCTGCTGCCAGTAGCCCCGGCACTCGCTCCTGTGGCAGCCCAGCCCGCGACGGGCGCGGTGTCAACCAGCGGGACGAAGAAGGTGCCGCCTCGCTCCACCGCTGCCGGGGCGGCGACTAGGAGCGTCCGACCGCGGCCTCGCCACCGGAGCCAGCGCCGCGTCGCGGGCAGTCGAATCGCGAGCTGCTCCCCCTTGGCGGCACCTTGCGGGCACATCACCGTCACAAACCCTCGGCTCTGCGGCGGCGAGACTATCCCCGCGCCAGCGGCAGCTCCAAGCAGGAAGAGGCCAAGCGCGGCGAGCAGGGCCCCGATCGGTGCCGCGCGCGCCGCGTCGCCCACTTCGCCCACCTCTGCGGCCAAAAAGCGCATCGGACGCAGTAGCGCGTCCAATGCCGTGGGACGGCCCGGCAGAAGTTGAGCGCTCGCAGCCTCGGCGGCGCTCCACTGGCGGGAGAGGTGCGCCGACATGGCCGCCGCTGTCCGGCCGCCGGTGTAGGCGATAAAGCGCCCGCCTCGAATGTCCAGCAACGTCGGGTACCCATTCACGTCGTGGCGCTCTGCGATCTGCGCGTCTGCGTCGACATCAACCTCGGCGAGATGGGCGCGCCCCGTGTACCCTTCGGCGAGGGCGGCCCACTCTGGCTGGAGGGCCTTGCAGTGGCCGCACCACGGCGCGTGGAAGAGGATGAACCAGCCTGCTTCTGCGCCGGCCGAACCACCGATCGCCTCGTAAAAGGCGGGGCCGGAGAGTGCGAGTGGCGAAGCAGCGGCCACGGCGCCCACGATGCACAACCAGACGGAAAGCATCGCGCAAGGCCGGCTGGTGTGCCGGCGCTGCTCCTTGTCGCGCTGATTATTCGCGCGCGGCGCGAGTCGACCATTCACAGACGGTTTCATTCACAAGCCCAGATGTTAGGTGTTTCGTAGGGGTAAACTTATCATCATCATATCACATCATCAACATCATTCACGGAGGCAGAGGAAACTTGCGGACTATGCACGATATGGCAGAAACGTAGAAACGTATGATATAGTATAGGAGCTCTGTTTAGAGTATAGGAGGACCCTAGAGTGCTTCTAGATTCTAGAGCTCTAATAACTATTACTAATAATATTACTAGCGGATAGTGATACCGACCCATAAACTGGGTCGGTTCTTTTTGTGCGTGTGCTGTGTGCTAGTTCGGTGCGTGTGGGTGTTAAAAATAATAATAATAATAATAATAATAATAATTATAATTATAATTAGCGCAGAGATAGAGAGATTGAGTAATAAATAAAAAAAAGTAAGAAAAAAAAGCACACAGAGTATGAGAGTACTGCAGTATTGCGTTCGACCTGCAAACAACAATACATAATGATATACGATAATGATGATCGTAAACGTAAACGTAAACGTAAATAGAAATAGTCACAACCAATAACCAAATGAATAATAAGAATATGAACACAATCATAACCGATCGATATGAATCACAATGAATAATACATATATAAATATAAGCGTGTATGTGTAACCGTAAAACTTACAAAGGGGGTCTATAAGGTACAGTTACAGGTGAAGAACGAAGAACGACAGCAATGTTTTTGTTGGCATAGCAGGCACATCATACGCACTACGCACCAAAACACTTCACACTATATACACCCCGCACCCCGCCAAACCGACCGAACGCGTACGGCGCCAGCTGCCTCAGCCTCAAGACCACAGATACAGATACAAAACACACAGGGTGGCAGCCCAGGCGTCTTGTCGGCACAATACTACCCCGACCGCCACCCGTGTTCGCCCCAAACGCCTAGGGCATCGGCTCGATTGGGTTGGTCTTGATGGTCGCGGCGGTGTCCATGACGAAGCGGAACTGGACGTCGCCCTTGACCGTGCGGTCCCACGCCTTGTCGACCTCGTCGATCGTCGCGTGCACGAGCTCGATCTCGGAGACGATGTCGTGCTTGGCGCAGAAGTCGATCATCTCCTGGGTCTGCTTCACGCCGCCGATGAGGCTGCCGCAGAGCTTGAGGCCACGCCCGATCAAGGCGAACGATCCGGCGGGCATCGCGCCCTTGGGAACGCCGCCGACCATGAGCATCGTGCCCTGGTTCTTCAACAGGTCGAGGTACATTTGGACGTCGTGATCGAAGGCGATCGAGTTGAACATGAAGTGCAGCGTCCTCGAGTTCGCCTTCATGGCATCCGCGTCCTTTGAGATGATGACCTTAGGGGAGAGGGGGGGGGATCATGCGGGGCCCGACTCACGATCACATACGCACATGGAGCTGATCCGAGAGAGCCTTTGCTATATATACATTATATATATACATATATATATATACATATATATATATATATATATATATATATATATATATATATATATATATATATGATATATATATAGAGAGAGAGGTCTGAAATGTGATTGATTGATTGCTCACCTTCGTGGCGCCGAGCTTCAGCGCGTGCTCGGCCTTGGACGGACTCGTCGTGAGCACGGTGACGATGCACCCCATCGCCACACCGATCTTGACCGCCATGTGTCCCAGTCCACCGAGGCCGATGACTCCAAGCTGCATGCCCGCCTTCAGGCCGTGCTTGACAAAGGGCGAGTAGCACGTGATCCCAGCGCAGAGGAGTGGTGCGACCGCCGCGACGTTCATCTTCTCGGGAACGACGATCACAAATTCCTCACGGACGACGATGTCCGAGCAGTATCCGCCGTGCGTAACACCGCCGGGGTACAGCTCCTCCGGGCCCTTCGTGCCATAGGTGCCAGTGAACCCACCCGCACCAGAGCAGTACTGCTCGTCGCCGAGCTTGCACTCCTCGCACTCGAGGCAGGAGTTGACCATGCAGCCCACGCCGGCGGTGTCGCCCGCCTTGAACTTGGTCACGGCCACGCCCACGGAGACCACCTGAGAGCGAGGAAAGCGCATGGAGCGTGAGGCGCTGTGCACTACGGCGAGCTGGCCAGCCCGAGCGAGGAGTGCGAGCCTGTCTCAGCCGTAGCCGCCTACTGCTACATCGCACACCTTGCCAAGGACCTCGTGGCCAACACAGAGCGGGTAGACCGTGTTACCCCACTCGCCGCGTCCGGTATGGATGTCGCTGTGGCAGATTCCCGAATACGTGACCGCGATGTGCACGTCGTTCGGACCAACCGCGCGGCGGTTGATCGTGGTGCACATCATCTTACCAGTCGCATCCTTGCAGGCCAGGCATGTCGAAGCGATCATCTGCGCAGGCATAGGGGTAAAGGGTTAACAAGCGGCGAAGGCGGCGGCGACACGGGTGGTGGCGAAGGAGGCACGACGGGTTAACGCCGCTTACTTCCCCGGCGCAAGCACACAGGGACCGCTCGAGGCTGCAGCGTGCGCGAGCTGTCGGGTGCCGGTTCGGCTCTGAGAAGCGGCGCACCTTGTCTGGAGCTGGTCGAAAAATCAAGTCGGATTTACCGCTCGGCTTGACCGTTGCGATGTGGAACAAGAAAATTCTTAAGAAATTTCTTTTCTTTTCTTTTTCCTACTGTGTAGAGGCTGTAGGACGACGAGGGACGCGAGGTGCGAACTGCGAGCTCGCAAGTCTATTTTGGAACAGCGTGTTAGGTGTTTCGTATGGGTAAACTTATCTTCATCTACTAGTAGCTCGTAGCCGTATAGCGTAGAGTATTGAGTAGCTCTATAGCGATATAGCATATAGCGTATAGGTATAGCTCGGATTTCGTGCGTGTGCGTGCCTGTGCTGCCAGCGGGCGGCGGCCCCCCTGCCCCCCATACCTGCTGCCTGCCAGCGTGTCAGTGTCAGTGTCAGTGTGCCAGAGACGACTGCCCTACTCCTACTCTACACGTGTGAGGTTCGGCGGCGCGGTCACGCATGTGGTACGGGGGGTACGGGGGTTTGTGACGACCCGCAGTGTACAGTGTACAGTTGTGTGTTGTGTAGCACACTACACACGCGTCGCACACACACGTACCACAACACACTCGTCAGCACTCAGCACTCAGAGCCACTGTGGTCACCACGAATCACGCGACGGCGCAGTAGCGGGGCGCAGTACGTACGTAGCACGTAGCGTACGCACCCATCGCCATCACCCCCCCCGATTGCGCGCGAGTGATGTGGTGCGTGGTGCGTGGTGCGTCCAAACCGCGAATATGTGCTTACATACGCATACATTATACATATCGCGTGCGAGCCGCAGCCTTCACGACCAGCCACCAGCCACGCATCAACCACAGCCCTTCACAGCAGCGCGTTCCACAGCCCGGTCACCTTCCCGCCGCCCGCCATCCGCCCCGCCGCCGCCTCCATCCTCACCGCCAGCTCCCTCCCGAGCGCCGCGCTCACCTCCGGCGCCTTGACGCCAGCCAGCGGCGTCAGCCCGCCACGATCCGCCACGTCCAGCGAAGCGCCGCTCACCGCCAGAAGCACCGCCGCGCCGCAGCCCAGCCTAAACCCCTCGCCCGTAACCCCCTCGCCCCCAGACATCTCGCCCCCAGCTGCCGCGCCAGACCCCTTACCAGCACCAACTCCAGTACCCACTCCAGCGCCCCCTCCAGCGCCACCAGCGCCACCCCCTGTGATCACCCCAGCACCCCCTCCAGCACCCACAGCAACGCTGGCTTGGGCGATACCGCCAGCGCTAGCTTCGGCCGCGCGGCAGGCATAGTGCATCGCTGTCCGGCCGCGGTCGCACGTCGCCTCGAGCATCGCACCAGCACCAACCAGCTCCTCCAACACGGCCACGTGCCCCCCTCCCGCCGCGAGCATGCAGGCGCTCTCCCCGTCGGACGGCCGTTGCGCGTCGACCGGAGCCCCCACGCCTAGCAACGAGCGCACCGTGGCGGCATCGCCCGCCGCGGCCGCCGCCCAGAGGCGCCGCAAGGGCTCGCCGCGCCACCAGCCGCCACGCGCGCCCGACCGACAGAGGAATGCGTTCGTTGCGCGGTCGCGCCGGCGCTGGGCCGCGCCAACCATCGCCGGAAGCTCACTGCGCGCGTGCACCTGTAGATGGACAGGGGGTGGTATATATATATATATGTATATTTATATATATATATATATATAT